>JGI24702J35022_10001721_pt1 | contig 13577 bp, 16 predicted proteins | sample TergutTh196P4_FD_35022 | JGI IMG/M metagenome (IMG submission 35022)
GTGGGTAAAGGGGCGCATACTATAAGCGCATGGCACCAGACCGAGGCTGTTTGCTACTACGAGTGCGAGGTGTAAACCGGTACTTGCTCTCCTGTTGAACCACAAATTGTCCATGCCACATGGTTAGAGCAAGCCAAAATGTCCGCACCCCTTGCAACACATGATCAAAGTTGCATTCCTGCCAACACCATCTCAATTGGAAAAAGCAATATCAATAAATAATGGTATCTTGCGTAGGCTTTGATTTCGTTGACCTCTTCGTTTTCTCCCTTCCCGCTGAAGGCAAAAATAAGAGGGTAGATGCTACCGCCAATAAGGTCAAGGGGATAATATCTAAATACCAAATTGCGCACCTCGGGGGCTATGTTTTTTAGAGCCCTTTCGAATTTAGGCATAAACAGTATTGAGCATACCAATGCGGCGACCCCGGGTATGGGTATTATAAATACTGCGGAGATTTGCATAATGCGATTCCGTGAAAGGATTAGGCATAAGGCCAGCGCAAATATTAGCGCTCCATGAATTATGTAGCATGCCAATATGGGCTTCCTCAGTTCTCTCAACTCGTACGATCCCATTGTGAGAACATTGAATCAACCCAAGCGAGGGAACTAACTAAGTTCACGAAAAGATTCGTCAGGAAAAACCACCCGGACTACGAGTAATCATAGGGTATGGTACCCCCCCCATGGCTTCTTGGGTTCCAGTGAACGTCGCAACACCATCCATCTAATGCCACAAGCCATTTCTGGGCATAAAAACACGTCGCAGAAAACTCTCGCAAGAATCTTAATCAGCCGGTTTGAGGTTCGATTCATCAGCGGCTCACCGAAATTCAAAGCTAAAAAGCACCTCGACCACTTAACCCAGGGGCGGTATTTTAGCTTGCTTGCCCACTGGTTCTGATATCTCTTTTTTATCTGCTTGTCTTGGAAAGCTTGCGCTATTTGCAGCCCTGCCGCATTGTGGATATGCCCAAGAAAGGCCAGAAAAATCGGTGTGCTATGGTGTGCCGGTATAGTTTGCAACAGGGTATCCCTGCTGTTGCCATAGCAGGGTTCCGCCTTCCAAGTGCATGACCTTATTGTAGCCTGCAGCAACGAGCGCCTCGGAAGCAGGTCGACTTTTTTCGCCCACGATGCAATAGACTACAATTTGGCGGTCCTTATCCGTTGGGAACTTATCTAGGTTTTGTGCGATCTCGTCATTTTTAATAAAGAGATCGGTGGTGGTGGCGCTGATTATCATGGTTATCGGGTCATCTACGCATACCAAGAAAAATGCTGATCGGGAAAGTGAGGCAAGCTGTGCTGGAGTGATGCGCCAGTAGGAGCCATTGCTTGTTGTAACCTCGGTGCCTGGCATTGCAGTAGAAGAAGTGGCCGGCGTGTCGCCACCACCACTGCAACCTGTGAATAGGATAATCATAGTGACGACAGCAAGTAGTAAATGCTTCATTCTGTTACCTCCTTGGTCGCATGATTATACACCATCAGCTCGCCTTTTTGATTACCTGCAACCCGATGAAAGCCCCTGCAAACACAGCCGCTCCAAAAATTAAGCCATTTAAACCAAGCGATGGCACGGCAGAAAAGAAGCCACCCATGATACAGGCTGAGGCCAAGCCCGCCCCGTAACCCATCATAATCCCTCCTGAAAGTGTGCGTATATAGACGGATGCCTGACGCGGACGGCGTAACCGGAAATCGCCAGAGATGGTAGCCGCGACAAATGAGCCGGCGATGATACCGATGTTGAGGAAGAGCCCCCAGGTCAACTGACCTGGCGCAGAGCCAGTAACTCAGGTGCCAGGTACAGCATCAAAGGCCGGCGGTGGGAGGCCTACAAAGGTAAAGCAGCCCTGTGCCCAGGACATAATCTCGCCAGTAACTGTCCATGGGCGGCCTGCTGCTTGGAACAGGAGTACGTTCATGATACCCAGCACAACCCCGCCTAGAGTAAGGGGCCAAGCCTTGGTAAAAAGCAATTTTACCACTCCGATAAATCGTGCGCTCAGTCTTGCATCCGAAGTGGGGGTATGATCAGTGGCGGGTGTTTTTGCCCTTATCCGTCTTACGATGATGAACAGGAGAATGATAACGAGAAGCGTGATTGCTACTGCTCCTACCCACCCGACTTTGGCTGGTAGCCATATAGCGGGGAGGGTGCTGATGTAATTCTCCCACCACCAAGGCCAGGTGAATTGAAGGGCTCCCATGCCTAGGATGATACCGAAAAAGGCTACCAGGGCGGAAAGGCCTCCTTCACCGATGCGGTAAAGGTTTCCTGTTATACAACCTCCGCTGAGCATCATGCCACTACCGAAGAGTAATCCACCCAAGGCCAGATGCCAGCCGAAAGGAGAGATGATGGCGGTGAGGGGGATATTTCCGGTGGTGGGGTCGGGTACCATGCGGTACATGATAAAAACAAAGCCTAACGTGGCGATAAAGAGGCCGCCCAAGATGCCTTGTAGCAGGCGAGTATCGCGGAAGAGAAAGCAGTTGCTCACTGCCGAAACGAAACAGAAGCGGGAGCGCTGTAAGATAAAGCCCAAGGCTAGTCCGAATATCCAGAAGAGCGCCAGGCGCGGCATGGTGGCATTGAGCCAGAAGAAGACTGCCAATACCATGCCCAAGGCCAAGACGGCAGCCCATAGTTTCCAGTTGAAACGTCGCCCTGGATTTGCTGGCTTATTCATGGCACTTGTGAAAAAGCGTATGCGGGCGAGAACAATATTTTGTGGTGTTATTAGAAAATATCTTGCTCGCTTGCCTGGACCGCTTTCTTCAACTCCTCGTTCAACATGGGCGGTAGGCCCTCAATATCTACCTTCAGGAATCCCCGGATGATGGTTGCGGTGGCTTCGTCGCGCGTAAGCCCCCGCGCCATAAGGTATTCCACCTCTTCCTCGGCGATTTTGCCTACGGCAGCCTCGTGAGAGAGGTCAACTCCTGCTTTGGCTCCTTTGAGTTCAGGGATGGCATGGATGAAGCCTGCCTCACCTAGAATGAGGCCGCGGCACTCCAAATGACCCTTGCAGTTGGCTACGTTACCTTCGATGTAGCCTCGGGAGACGATCTCGCCGCCAGTGGAAATGGCGCGAGCGATCATTTCGGTGCGGGTGCCTTCAGCATTGAGGAAAGCTTTTGAGCCAGCATCTATTTTGGAGCCTGGTGTGGCCACCATAACACTGTTGAAACGCACGGTGGCGTTCTCGCCCACACAGTGAGCTGAAGGGTTGAGCTGAATGGACTGCACGGGGCGCATGAGTACATAATTGGATAGAAACAGCCCGTCCTGCTCAATAATAGCCCCAGTGCGAGGGCGCACTTCTATTTCGGGTGACCAAGAATGAATCATGCTGAAAGTAACCTTAGCTCCCTTTTTGATATAGAACTCTGAAATGCCAAGATGCAACCCTGGCTCGTTGCCTGCGGTGGCACAGCCGGTGATGATATGCAGTTCCGAGCCTTCTTCGGCAATGATGATGTTGTGGACATCCTGGATAAGGCGTGCTCGGGAAAGATAGATACACGCTTGAAGGGGGAAGAGAGTTTTTGCCCCGGGTAGGGCACGGATGAAATAACCGTCAGCGTTGTTGAGTTCAACGTGGGCTGTGTATTTGTCGGCATCCACGGCAACGGCTTTCCAGAAGTAATCGCCAAGCCAACCATATTTCGCCAGTGCTTGGCTGGTGGCCATGACCTCAATGCCTTCCTGGGCCACTGAGGTGTGCAGGGGGCGATTGTCGAACTGTACGAAAGTGCCTGAGCGCTGGGAGGGATCGTCTAGCATGATACCGGTGGCCAGCATCTTGCGGCGATCCTGGTGGCGGATCTCGGACGGCGCAATTTGGACTGGAATTTCCGGCGGACACGTCTCATACTGCGCAAGGTTGATATCATTGCCGAAAGGGGCGCTTTTGGCAGCGGCCGCGCGAGCTTTATCCGACTTTTCTTTTACTTCTTCAGACATGCCACACACTCCTGGTAGCCCTTTTCCTTGATGCTGTTGAGGATATCGCGGGGATCGCCTTCACACATGATCATGCCTGCACAGAGGACGTAACCGGTGCGGGCATTTACGTAATCCAGAATATGTCCGGTATGGGTGATGATGAGGCCGCTGTGCGCCTGTTGACAAGCGGGGTGAGTCTCGTCAAGCAGTTCGTTGATGAGCTGGCCGATGAGGGCAATATTCTCCAGATCTACACCTGACTCTGGCTCATCCAAAAGGGCGAGGTCTGGGTTTTGGGCAAGGAGTTGGAGCATCTCGCTACGCTTTATCTCGCCGCCTGAAAAGCCGTGGTTGATGTCACGCTCAAGAAAACCTAGGAGATTGGCGCGCTCGGCGAGTTGCGTGACCTCAGCCCCCTTCTGTTCATATGGGCGCTTATCTCTGAAGCAGGCGGCTACCATGTCGTGTGTCTTCACGCCGCGCACTACGGGTGGGCGCTGGAAAGAGATGCCGATGCCTAGTCTTGCACGCCCGTCAACCGGTAGTGCGGTCACATCTTGACCTTTGAACAGTATTCTGCCCTGAGTTACTTTGTAGCGCGGAAAGCCCATGATCGACATGAGTAGGGTAGTCTTGCCACTACCGTTGGGTCCGAAGATGACGTGCGTTTCACCGGGCTTTAGGGTGAGATTAAGGCCATGCAAGATACCCCGGCCGTCCACGGATACGTGTAAGTCTTCTATTTCCAGCAGGTTTTCGCTGTTCACGATGCCTCCTTGAGGTTAGAGGCTGAATTTAGGCTACGATATGCGGATGGTTAGTCGCCTAAGTCCAGCCAAGGCCTTATTATAGCACGGGATCTTCATTAGGCGAATCGGTTGTATCTGTAGCGGACTAGGAAGCTTCGGCTTTCATTTGGCGGTGCTTAATGCGGACAACAATGCCTAGTGCCATGACTGAGATAATGGGCGCTAGAGTGACGAGGGCGATTATTCCCAGTCCGCTGGTTGCTAGATTCTGGTCACTGCTGGCTGATGACAGTCCCAATCCTAAACTGAGCAGAAAAGTATTGGTTATCGGCCCCGTGGCAACGCCACCGGCATCGACGGCGATGGCCAGAAACTCTTTCTGAGTAAGCCAGAACATGATGATGGCAAGCGCGTAGCCAGGGATCAAAATGTAGAGCAAGGGGATATCGTAGACCATGCGAGCCATGGCTACAGCAACGAAGATGGCTACCCCGAGACAGATAGCGATGAGGACGACCATCTTGCGGATAGCTCCGGAGGAAGCTTGTTCTACTTGATCGCATAGTATGCGCACAGCCGGCTCGCTCCAGGCAGTTAAAAAGCCGATTATCAAACCGAATGGTATCATGAGCCAGCGATAGGCAAGACTGCTCATGGCTTGACCAATGGCTTGCCCGTAAGGGAGGAATCCCGTGTTAATTCCCTGTAAAAACAGTAACAGTCCAACAGCGGAGATGGCGGTCCCCTTTAAGAGATTGACGACATAGCTTGCGGGTAGCTTTAGGAATAAAACCTGAAATAAGACCAGAATCAATAGTAGTGGGAGCACGGCCTGTATCACACTCAGGGCGGTATCTCCCAGGTTGTTGAAGATGTTAATGCTGTTCAATGCAATATGATCCCCATAATCATTACTGCGATGATTGGGCCAACTGAAGCTAAACCAACTAGCCCGAAGCCGTCAGAAAGTGCAGATCTACCTGATAGGACGGAACTCAGGCCAATACCTAGCGAAATAATGATGGGAGCTGCCAAGGCTCCAGCTGAGACACTGCCGGAATCGAAAGCTAATGCGATAAAATCGGTGGGGGTGAAGAATGATAGTATGATGACGATGGCGTAGCTCAAAGCTAGTATGTAGGCGATGGGAAACCCCAAGATAATACGCATCATGGCCATGACCCCAAAGAAGGCCAAGCCAAGTCCGATAACATACATAAGGAGGTTGCCGGGGATGGCACCTTGAGAGATAGTGTCGGCTTGCTGTGATAGGACAATAACAGCAGGTTCGGCGATAGCAACGGCGAAACCTATTAGGAAAGCCACGGCTATGATCAGCCAAACAGAGCGTCTCCCTGCCAATCCGGTGCCGACGGTTTTGCCTGCGTTAAGAATGCCGACCTCAATTCCGAGCAGGAATAGGGTCATGCCTGCAATGACCATCAAGGCACTAATAAGAAACTGCATAAATGTTCCAGCAGGAGCTTTAACCAGGAAGACTTGCATGAGGATGACGACGGCAATCAAGGGGGTGATTGCTCTTATAACTTCTATCGCCTTGTCTTTTATAAGCGTACGCACCGACTACTTCTCCCTGTCTAATTTTGCTGGAGGCGGAAGAGGGTGTCCCCCTAGTCAATACTGGGCTGGAGTATACCGGGTGGCAGCATGCAGCTGGTCTGGAGCTTTACTGCAGTGGTGTTAATCCATGACGGTGAGAATGGCTCCCCGACTAGGATTCGAACCTAGAACCTAGCGGTTAACAGCCGCCCGCTCTACCGTTGAGCTATCGGGGAGTGTGTACAATAAACACCAATGCTATCCTGGGGCAACAACCCTATGTATTATCACTATTTTTTACAAGCAAGTCAAGCTTCCGCTCGCCTTGACTTATAGTGCTTATTCAGGCATAATTCTGGATAGCAGGCTATCCCCCACAGGTACGTTTGTGGCGCATTCGTCTAGAGGCCTAGGACGCGTCCCTCTCAAGGACGAGATCACCGGTTCGAATCCGGTATGCGCTACCATTCTCTTCTCCCAAAGTTAAAATGCTCCCGTTTTGGGGGATTTTCTGTATCTTGCTAACATTTTGCTAACAAGTTAGATTTTTACCTCGGTGCGGATTTGGCTATGAACGAGTTCATCAAAGCGGTTTGCCGCAGCTTCTTGGATGCCAGGTGCAACATGACTGTAGGTATAGTTGGATTAGGTCCAATTAATTACTATAACCATGGGATCGTTGTGAGTGAACCTTTTCTCGGCGACATGTTTTGAAAAACCATGAAATACAACTACAATAGCCTTGCCTTACATGATGCATTACGGGATTACGGCAATTGTGCTGGCAGGTGGGCAGAATTCACGAATGGGAACAGACAAGGCCCAACTGAAACTTAACGGCGCCCAGACGCTACTAGAAAATGCAGTAAGCCGGATGAAATGCTTAAGTACAGATGTGATAGTGGTTTCGGATGTGATCCGGGTGGCCGGAGCGCACTGGGTGAAGGACGCCCTGCAGGATGGTGGACCATTGGGTGGGCTGTACAGCGGGCTTTTGGCGGCTCGCTTTTCCCATTGTCTGGCCGTGGCTTGCGATATGCCGTTTCTCAATCTCCGGTTGCTCCGCTACATGGCAGAGCAGCCGCGTGATTATGACGTACTGATACCGCGCCTAGGAGAGCAGCCGCTTGGAAGTGAGATGCATCCTCTGCATGCAATTTATGCCACGAGCTGCTTGTCGGTTATCAAAATGATGCTGGATGCCGGCTTACGGTCGCTACGTGACATCTACCCCAGAGTCAAGACAGTTTACCTGAAGCAGGAGGATATCACTTGCTTTGATCCAGATGGTTTGTCGTTTTTCAACATCAATACCCCGCAGGATATGGTACAAGCCCAGGCGTTGTTGAAAGACCGACCCTGGTTGTAGTTGCATCGGCTCCATTCGTCCCGAAAAAAGCTTGGACGTGGTGCGTCTGATGTCAGAATATGGGTTCCTAGGTGGGAGTACAAAGAAAGGAGACTGCTGTGAACCAAGCCGCCCCATTTGCAGGTAGAATAGATATAACCATAAAGGAGATAGACCTTAATCGATTGCGCGAGACAGCAGAAAGTTACTATCGGAACGGTGAATTTGCTTGCTCTGAGTCGGTGGTCAAGGCCCTCCGCGACGGGTTTGGCATATCAATGCCGGAAGAGGTCATTGCCATGGCATCTGGCTTTCCGGTGGGTATGGGTCGGGCTGGCTGCACTTGCGGAGCCATTGTCGGCGGTATCATGGCGCTGGGCATGGTGTTTGGCCGCACCCAAGGCAAAGACCCTCGGGTTAAACATGTCATGGCTTTAGCCCGCGAACTGCACGATGGTTTTCAGGCAAAGCATGCGGTTCTGTGTTGTCGCGTTTTGACTCGGGGATTGCAACTTGGCTCCCCTGAGCATATCAGTCAGTGCATCAGCTTTACTGGTGAGGCGACTGAAGAGGCAGCCCGTCTCATTGCGCGCGAACTGGGAATCATGTGTGTGTAATCGAAAACTGCCTTTTGGCCAGATGCTCTTCTTCTCTCGGACAGTTCCGCTGGGCTAACAGATGCGTGGTAAAAGATCTCCCGCCAACATAGGCAGCACCCGAGTGGTGCCCAGAGGGGTTCGAAGGGTGACCCTGGTTGCCGGCTGGGCATTGACTGCCCCGATAATTTCTGCCTGTGCACCGTACCGTTCATGACGCATGGCAGCAACCACTTCTCCGGCCTTTTCCTCCGGCACGAAAGCCACTAATTTGCCCTCGTTGGCAACATAAAATGGATCAAGCCCCAGCAGGCTGCACATGGCTTGCACGGGAGGATTTATCGGGACGGCGGATTCCTCAATGACTATATTTACGTTTGACTGGTGAGCGATTTCATTCAGGGTGGTAGCCAGCCCTCCGCGCGTGGGATCGCGCAGGGTGTGGATGTTGGGACAGACGGTCATCATGGCGGCGACAAGATTGTTTAGGGGGGCACAGTCGGAAGAAAGATCACCCGAGAAGCGTAGCCCCTCTCTTTGCGCCATGACGGCTGTGCCATGGTCGCCAATAGAGCCACTTAGGATGATCGCATCTCCAGGGCGGGCAAAGGCACCGGAGATGTTGATGCCTTCGGGTACGGTGCCTAGGCCTGCGGTATTGATAAAGAGCTTATCCGCCGCCCCGTGCGGTACTACTTTAGTATCGCCGGTAACGATATATACTCTGGCCTCCAAGGCGGCCTCTCGGATGGAGGTGGCCACCCGCGTTAGCTCAACTAGGGGCAAGCCTTCTTCAATGATCAGAGACAGGCTGAGGTAGAGTGCGGTCGCTCCGCTCATGGCGAGGTCGTTGACCGTACCGCATACGGCCAGCCTTCCCACATCTCCGCCAGGGAAGAAGAGGGGGGTCACCACAAAGCTGTCGGTGGTAAATGCAAGGCGCTCGGCACCCGGCACCACCGAGGCATCGTCCAGGTTATTGCGACAAGCTGTGCTCAAGCAGTTGATCAGGTGTACCACAAGTTCATGGCTCAGGCGGCCACCCGCGCCGTGGGCCATGAGAATCCTATCCTCCACGGCCATCTCCGTAGCTATGGTAGGCGCCGCAAGCCCCTTCGCCAGAAACCATACAGGGGCCGATAGGGTGTGCTGGGGTGCAGGCTAGACCAAAGAGGGAGCAGTCAGCTGGGGTCTTCACCCCGCGCAGGATCTCCCCGCATATGCAACCAGTTGCCTCGTGTGCCGGTATGGGTGGAATGTCGTACAGCCTTTCGGCATCGTGGGCGGCATATTTTGCGCGCAGTTTAAGGCCGCTGGCGGGCACTTCGCCCATCCCGCGCCAGCTCACCGCAGACGTCTCAAAGATTTGGCTCATAAGATTGAGAGCGTGCAGATTGCCGATTGGCATCACGCCTCGGGTGTAGGCCACCTCCACCCTCGGACGCGCTTCGCGAAGCTGCGTTAGTAGCATGGTGATTGCCTGGAGAATATCCACCGGCTCAAATCCAGCAACGACGCAGGCAACGGCATGGTCGCGGGCGATGAATTCGTAGGGCTCAGTGCCGATAATGGCGCTCACGTGGCCGGGGCAAATGAGGCCATGCAATCGGACCTCGCCCCCGTCTAGGAGGGCCTTGATTACCGGAGGGCAGATCTTTGCTAGAGAAAAGACGGCATAATTCCCGATGTTCTGTTCGGCGGCTTGTGCCACCGAAGCGGCGATGGTAGGTGCGGTGGTTTCAAAGCCCACTCCCAGGAAGATAATACGGCGGGAGGGGTTTTCGCGGGCAAGTTGGAGGGCATCCATGGTGGAATAGGCCACGCGCACATCGGCTCCCTCCGCGCGTGCCTCAGCCAAGCTACCTTGGCTGCCTGGTACCTTTAGCATGTCGCCGAAAGTGGCCATGATAACGCCTGGTACACGTGCAAGATATAAAGCGCGGTCGATATCTGACTGGTCGGTGACGCATACAGGACATCCGGGGCCGGACAAAAGCTCAATGCCCGGCGGTAGTAGCTGGCGAATACCGTAGCGCAGGATGGCTGCCGTGTGACTGCCGCAAAATTCCATCAGGCGCACCGGCTGTTCCGGGCAGAGCGCGGTCTTGATATGCTCTACCAGCTTGAGTGCCAGGACGCTGTTGGTAAATTCATCCGCTAGCGGCACTAATATCCCTCAAAAGCTTGATGGTTGCGCGCGCCTCAGCGAGGTCGATGATGCGGATGGCGAAGCCCGCGTGCAACAAAACGTAATCACCAATCTGCGCCTCAGGGGTAAGGTAGATGCTGGCGCGGCGGCGCGCACCGTTGATGTTTACCTCGGCTTCGGTGCCATCAATGCTTATAATCTCTGCCGGAACTGCTACACACATAAACTGCTCCCTATACCAGCTATTTCCACGATGGCGAGAACGTCTTAGTCGTAATTATTCTCAAGCCACGCACTCCTTGTTTTTAAAAGCCTCGGCGGCAATAGCCGCCTGTCCCAAAGCGATACCGCCGTCGCCCGGCGGCACTTGCCGGTGCGAGAGTACCTGTAGACCTTCTCTGCCGAGTGCCGCAGTAGTCATTTCCAGAAGTAGACGGTTTTGAAAGCAACCGCCAGAGAGCCCTACGGTTGTAATACCGGTCTCGCCGCTCAGTTTATGGCAGACCTTAGCGATCATCAGCGCCGTAGAGCGGTGGAAGCGCCGGGCAATCTCCGCCGGACGGCATCCAGCATCAATGTCGGCTATTATAGCGCGAAAGAGCGGGGCTAGGCGAATATCCGCACTGTCATCATCTGGAATCCCGAAAGGGTAAACCCGCTCGTCAGGTAACTCGTTGCTAGTTGCGGCCATTTCAAGTTCAATAGCTGCTTGGGCTTCATAATCTATCACTTGGCGTATACCCACAAGGGCAGCAACAGCATCAAAGAGGCGCCCCGCGCTTGAGGTGAGGAGGGTGTTCAGGCGTCGATCCAACTGTGTTTTGATGATCTCGAGCTCTGTATGGTCTAGGCTGACGAGTCTGCTCGCGGTGGCAAAGCCCTCTGTACCCCATAGATGGCAAAGGTAAGCTGCCGCGATGCGGTAGGGTTTACGCGTGGCGGCATCTCCGCCGGGCAAAGGCAGGTATTCTAAGTGGGCTAATCTCCGATACCTACTAATGTCAGCATGCAGAAACTCGCCTCCCCAGACGGTTCCATCCGTACCGTAACCTGTGCCATCGAAGATCACGCCGATGACCGGCTGACTATAGCTGTGCTCGGTCAATAAGCTTGCGATGTGGGCGTGATGATGCTGTATTGATATGAGCGGCAGAGCGCTACGAGCCGCAGTCTTAAGCGCGTATTGGGTACTAAGATAGTCTGGGTGGAGGTCGCAGGCGATGAGCTCGGGCATTGTGCGGAAGAGTCTCTGGTAGACTTCTATCAATTCCTCGTAGTTGGCTAAGGTGGCATCGTTTTCCAGGTCACCCACGTGTTGGCTTATGAAAGCATAGTCGTCGCGAGTGAGACAGAAAGTGCTTTTCAACTCTGCCCCGCAGGCGAGAATGCGGGGTGCCTTAAAGCTAAGCTTGATGGGGTGGGGGGCATAGCCCCGCGCCCTCCGTATGAGGCTGATCTTTTCTGCGGTGCACATGGCTACACTGTCATCATAGCGCACATAGATGTCGCGGTCGTGAAATACGAAGTAGTCGGCGATCTTGCCTAGGCGGGCCGTTGCCTCGTGGTTGTCCCGAGCGATAGGTTCTTCGGAGAGGTTGCCGCTGGTCATGACCAACGGCCGGTCGGCCTCTTGTACCAGCAAGTGGTGTAGGGGAGTATAAGGGAGCATCGCCCCCAGATATCCAAGACCGGGAGCTACTGCTGGGGCCAGGGCTTTGCCCTGAATCTTGAGGAGGACGATGGGAGCAGCGGGCGAGCGGAGCAAAGCCTCTTCGGCGGATGAGATCGTGCAGTACTCCTTTACCTTGTCTAGATCTCTTAACATAATGGCGAAAGGACGCGAGGGGCGCCGCTTGCGCGTGCGGAGAAGTGATACGGCATCTTCGTTGGTAGCATCGCAGGCCAAGAGAAAGCCACCCAGCCCTTTCAGGGCAATGATTCCTCCCTCTCGCAGAATGGTAGCTGTCTGGCTTAGTGGGTCACCGAGAATCTCGTTTCCTCGGGCATCAACCAGTTTAATTTTTGGTCCGCAAATGGGACAGGCGTTAGGCTGGGCGTGAAAGCGCCGGTCGGATGGATCATCATACTCCTGTTGGCAGGCGGAACACATGGTAAATGCACGCATGGTGGTACGCGGGCGGTCGTAAGGTATATCTTCAATGATTGTGAAGCGCGGACCGCAATTGGTACAGTTGGTAAAAGGGTACCTGTAGCGGCGGTTGGCGGGGTCGAAGATCTCACGCTGGCAATCGGCGCAGGTGGCCAGGTCTGGCGAGATGAGTTGATACTCATCCGGCCGGGGCAAGCTCTCCCTAATGCTGAAGTCGTCAAGGTTCCGAAGCGGGGCATCTTCAAATGCGAGGTGCTGTATGTGTGCGGCGGGCGGAGCTTGATGCTCAATGTCCTGGGTAAAAGCTTCAAGAGACGCAACGGGCCCCTCTGCGGCTATTTCCACATAACCAGAGGTATTGCGCACCCACCCCCGAAGCTGGTGGCGCTGAGCGAGTTGGTAGATGAAAGGGCGGAAACCTACTCCCTGTACCACTCCGAAGATACTGATGCGCCTGGCCTGGTTTGCTCTCGTATCCGCACTCATATTGTTTACATCAGAGAAAAGTTATCGCAAGGCTTTTCCAGGCAAAGAGCAGGGGGCCCCTGGCTAGTCGTGGGCGTTTTGGCTGTCAGGGCTGGCGAGCTCGGCCTCTACCAATCTGATGATCTCTGGCACGGCCTCTGCCACCTTTGGTGACAGGCCAAATCGGACGGAGGTATCGGCGGGCTGGGCACCAATGATTATGATCTCAGCAGGGGCGGTGCCTAGGACGGCGGCGGTAGCCAAGATGCGCGGTAGGTCGGTTTCATGCATGCTGATACCCACCTCACCTAGGGTAGGCAGTCCGCCCAACTTCTCACGAGGGATTCGTAGGCGGTGCAGTGTGCCTGGCGCATGCCCCGGCAGGCTGATGGCGTCCACAAAGATCACCCTCTCGTAGTTAGCGAGATTGAGGGCGCATTTGAAACCGGAGATGCCAAAGTCGGCCAATTCTGCACCCTTTGGAGTATCTCTTTTCTCCAATTCTTCGATAACGTATGGACCCAGTCCATCGTCGCCTTGGAGCTTGCTCCCTAGTCCGCAGATAAGTGTTTTCGGCATAAAACCTTCCCCAATCGTCGGCCGGCACCAAGCCGGCGGTTAATAAGCAGGGGCACGGCTC
>JGI24702J35022_10001722_pt1 | contig 13558 bp, 16 predicted proteins | sample TergutTh196P4_FD_35022 | JGI IMG/M metagenome (IMG submission 35022)
TAAAATCCTCTTCTTACCTTATAAAAAAATAATTTATCAATATGAACATAATAATGTTTGATATTTCCCTGAGGCATGGGGATTTTTCTAGTCGAGCGGCATTTGGCGTGAAGGGCGGTGAAGCCAGGCCGGGGCCTGCGTAGATGAATGCCACGACACCAGCTGCTCGACTAGAAAAATCGCCGTGCCTCAGGAGATAGCTCACATCATCAATGTTCAGAGCGGCAAATTATAGTTTGGCTATTATTCGCTTTCCGTTATATTTACATCCACAGACAGGGATATTCTATAGGTTTTTCCCCTTTGAACCATTACTGGACGTGTAATGGTATAGTCGCTTACCTGAAAACGTACCTCGTGGATGCCGGGTTCTACCGGGCAGGGAGTTCTGGGATTTTGAATAAATATATTGTCCAGGTAGACTCTGGCGTTTTCAGGGTATTCAAAAATGAGGAGGGGGGTAGTGTCCATCAGGTTTACGGTAAGATCAAGAGTTTTGGCCCTTTCTACAACAAAAAGATGGTTTAGGTTACGGTAGTCTTCAGATAGGATAACCAGATGATGTTCTCCTTCTTTAAGAAGCCGTTCTTCTCCCGGATTATCAATTACCCTGTCATCTATTAAAACAACCAGAGGCCTGTTTGGCAGGTTATGGGGATAGCGAATATTGAGTCTGAGCGCTCCTTCATCGCCAAGAATTGGTTTTACATTGAGGTAGAAAATTAGTCTTTCCATCTCATCGCTGATCCCCTTGATTACCGGCATGAGCCTGAAAAGCAGGGGGAATGCGGATGTATTCAATACATCTGTCAGCACTGTGGCATAGGGAGTTGTTCTAAAGCCATGATCGATTCTTAGGGGGATCTGGTAGATGGTTTGAATTCTTGCCGGAAGCGGGTCGAACCCCAGGCGTATGCATTCCAAATCGGCTGTGCCGGTTTCCGGCGTATGATCCAATTCACCGTAGATCGCCGCTGCAAGGCTGCCGCGGTAATTCAGGTAATTCTGAGGCGCGGTTAGTTCCAGCTGAATTCCACGGAAAAAACGGGTGTCACCTTCTATTTGAATAAGGGATGAACTGACATACGACAGAGGTACTGTGACCCCATCGGAATCGATTAATGATACTTTATTTATACCTGCAATAAGGGCACGGACAGATTCACCCTGTACCTGGAAGGAGACAAGAAAAAGAAGAACCATGATCCCTGTACGGGTTTTCATTGCCCTGAATTCCCCCTGAAGAGCCGGAGCAGCCTGGCCGGGTCTTGGCTTTGGCCGTTCTGCCTGAGTTCAAAATGCAGGTGCGGTCCTGTGGATTGGCCCGTTGATCCCACCCTGGCTATAAGATTACCGGATTGAAGCTCAGCATGCAAGGCTGTATTTATTGTAGAGAGGTGTCCGTAAATACTCACCCAGTCATTGTCATGACTCATGATCACATATTTTCCCAGGACAGGGTCTTCTCCCAAACCGGCAACGGTTCCGCTTTTTACCGCATAAACTTCTGTCCCCAAAGGAGCAGCCAGATCAACGCCCCCATGCATGCTATATAGCCCGGTTATGGGGTTATTTCTGGGGCCGTATAAACTCGTAACCTGGAAATGCTCAAGGGGAAAGCGAAAACCACGGTTAAGAAAAAAAACCCTTTCGGTGGGGGAAAGATCTTCCCCTGGAATGAACAGAAAACGCTCCGTTTTTCCTCCTCTGGGTATGGATATGGTAATACCTTCCTCCCCGGCTGCTCTGGAAGAGTATAGGAGCCGTTCCAGATCGGTGTCCGGTGTTTCGGGAATAAAAAGCCCCGGAACCGAAGGGATCAAGAGGACATACCCTGCTGTCATTTCCTCCATATGTGAAAAGCGGTTTAGGGAAGCAAGAGTCCCGTAGGGGATACTGCAGCGGGCCGAAATGCCCAATAGTTCGTCATCCGCCTGAATTATATAGGTATAGATAGTGAGTGAAGATACAATTTGTTCTGTCGTATTCTGGCGCGTTGAATAGAGGAGGCGCCTTGAGATTTCTACATCGGCAAGGTACTGCTTAAACATTAGATCCCGGGAATCCAGACGGGGTATCAGGGGCAAAGATAAACTTGTTTCTGCTGCGGGTAAATTCGGAGCCGGGAAAAATAAGGTAAATAAAATTGCAAACTTTAATAAATAATTTTTCAAGGAATGAAGAGAAAAAACAAAGCCGGATTGATCCCTGAGCCATGCTTTTTACGCATTTTCAAAGGTCCATGGATCCCCGGCTCTGCCTTTGTATGCCGAAGGGTTCTCAGTCCTCCGAAATAGCTTCTGTGGGACAAACACCGGCGCATGCGCCGCAGCTCACGCACTTTTCAGGCTCGATCCAGCGTTTTCCGTCTTTTTCCTCAATGGCGCCAACCGCACATTCGCTGTCACAGGAACCGCAGTTCACGCATTCATCGGAAACCTTATAGGCCATAAATTACCTCTCTCAATAAATTATTAATAAAATATACTATATTTCCGTTAATTTTTCAAGCCTACGGAGGCGGCGGTTAACAGAGCTGCTTTAAAGCCGGACGCCGTCCTCCGTGCCTTAACGGCTTAGCGTGGGCTTCTTCTCTTTTCTCTTTACCTTATTGCTACCTTTTATACATCGAAGCAATTGGCCCATCTATATTTGGAATCCAAAAAGCTCAATAAAAAACAAACTGTAGGGATAAGGCTCCATCAGAAAACCATAGAGCAATATAAAGATCTGGGAAAAGGATATACCGGGATAATGGCCGCTGTACTGGATTACGCTATTTCCCATCCCGAAGTATTGAAGGAAGCTCTGTAAAATTTTATATAAACCGGATAGTTTTTCAACCATGACGCCTTTACAGGTACTCTTTCTTTGGAAATTCCTCATGTAAAAACGGAAAGCCGCCAGGGCCTAGCCACATTCCCGTACTGTCTTACAATATGTGCTACTTGTGTTTCTTTATGCTAACGATATAATAAAAGTTGACAGGAAATAAACTGAATGGCAAAGATTAAGATTTATATGGATAATTGTACCTATAATCGTCCCTTTGATGATCAGACACAGATAAAAATCACACTGGAAACAGTGGCAAAACAGCATATACAGCGGCTTGTCATTGAGAGATCCATAGATCTTGTGTATTCCTATATTAATCGATTCGAGAATGATAAAAACCCTCATTCTGCCAATAAAAAATCAATAAACGAATTTTTTAAAAAAGCCAATATTTATATTGATGGTTCTTATTCAATAAATATAGAAAAACGGGCCATTACTATAAAAGAATCGGGATTAAAAACAGTGGATGCTTTTCATATTTCCTGTGCAATTGAAAGTAAATGTGATTACTTTATAACAACAGATAAACCACTTTTAAAGTACATCTGCAGTGAAATCGTTATCTGCAATCCTATTCAGTTTTTAGACTATTTGGAGGAACCAAAAAATGCGTAGTACCGCTGCTGTTATGGAAGAAGGAATAACCGTTCTTATTAATAATTTGGGAGTACTGGATACAGAATTATTCATTTCCACCTTATTAAAAGAGACCTTTGATTATACGGAGTGGAGAAGTAAACATTTTGCAGATGCTGATATTGACCCTGCTGAATTTAACCGGAAAGCAGTTGAATACGACAAAACAAATCCTGTTTAGCATCCGTAAAAAACCGTTTACCAATACCGCTGTGCCGCTTTGAGAGCTTCTTCCTCCCTGCCTTCCTTAGCGCCTTTACGGGAACTCTTTTTTTGAAAAATCCTCACGCAAAGAAAGCCGCCAGGGATGCCATACCGCAAACCTGATATGTTAAGTATTAATAACCCTAGGTATCTTTCCTTGACAATAGAGAGATCCTAAAATATCCTTAGCAAAGGAGGTTATATGCATATTGCCAAGGTCTACCTGGAAACGACAATGTTTAACTATTTCATTGATGAAACCAAAGAAGATTGTCAGGTTACTATAGCGTTTTTTGAAGCCATTGGATCCGGTCAATACGAAGGGTATACATCTGCATACACTGTAGAAGAGCTCGAAAATGCAACAGAATCAAAACGTAATAAAATGCTGAACCTAATTGAAAAATATAATATCACAGTGCTGGAAGCTTCTCTACAAAAACCATGGTTCCTGCCATAAATCAGAATGAAGGGTATAGACCGGTTATCATTACCCAGCCCAAGGAGGTCATTGATTATGAAGTATCATAATGATATTGAAGAAGAAGTTGATGAAATCAGGGACAAGCTTTATACAAATATCAAAGAGATGACCAACAAGGAACGTATCGTTTATATTAATTCCAGGGTAAGGGAAACATTGAAAAAACATGGGATTTCCAATGATGTGCGCCCTCAAGTGGCGCCCCACAGTAATTAATATGGAGTCCTCTGCGCCTTAGTGTGAGCTTCTTCTTCCCTTTCTTCAAACTTAACGCCTAACTTTGCGCCTGCCCTCGGTTCTGTAGCTGCGAGAGTTCTTCTTCAAAAATCCATCACGCAAATCCAGCGCCTAAATTCTTAGGCGCTGGAAAAGGCATAAAGAGAACTATTAACTGCTCATTCCAACATTATAAATTGTCCCATCCTCCGCTGTAAGCTCCAGTACTTCCGTTAAAAGACAGATTCACACTCGGCCCGGCTGTTCCCTCCTGCCGCCTGGTAACACCGCTGCCGGTGGCATAGACTGCATGGCCGCTGTTGTCTATTGGCGTATCTGGAAGAGGATCCCCACCAACCATGCCAATATCAGCATGCATTACCCGATTGCCATCAACCGTTGAGCTTTTATAACCGGTAATGGTTCCGCCCGTCTTGGAAAACACCACACCGGTAAAATATACCCCGCCGCCTCTACAAAATCCAGAAAACTGAGTTCTACACAAATTGTTACTGATTTCCGCAGTACCGCTCATCGAAAACGAAGCGCCTGTTCCAACATACACCCCGCCGCCATAGATACCGCCACTTGTTCCTCCACCAGCGGAATTTTCGGAGATAGTTCCGCCACTCATGGAAAACTCCGCATCGGTACCGGAGACAAATACTCCTCCGCCCGAAATAGCAGTATTATCGGAGATAGTTCCGCCGCTCATATTAAAGTTTGCTCCGGCAGCAATATATACTCCGCCTCCATTGGCAGAAGCAATATGGTTTATCCTATTACCAGAGATGATCCCGCCACTCATGGTAAACTGTGCCCCGCTTGCAACATACACCCCTCCACCAGAACCGGGGCTATCGCTGGTTGGGCCAGTTCCACCGAGGCGATGACCGGAAATAGTACCGCCCTCCATGGTAAAGCTTGCTCCGTCTGAAACATATACTCCACCGCCATATGAGGCGGTGACGGGAAGACCAGTATGGACGTATCTGTTGTCAGTAATCCCCGAATCTGCTTTCATTACCAGGGTTCCGCCGGATCTTACTATCACAAGTGAATTCTCGGTATTCTCGGTACCGCGTCCTTTCAGGGTGATATTTTCATACAACGACAGCGTAACGCCTGACCCTACCGTAAACATGGGGCCGGAAGCGGCCAGGGTTAATATCCGCTCTCCACCTGTACCTTTAAGGCGTATGATTATATTGCTCTTGCCGGTGTATGAGAGAGTCCGGCTGTCTATGTCTTCATTTGGTACATTGGTAGTAAGAACGTAGAGTTTGTCGCTTTCCACGTTATCAGCCACCCAGTTCAACTGGACGCCAATGCTTTGAGAACTTGCTTTGTCAGAAACATCCACCGGGATCATCTCATCCCATTGGGCAAAGAATTTTACATTCCCGCTCATGGTTACGGAGTTTCCCGCCGCATAGGAAGTTCCCGTGCCGCCTGACGCAGTGTCCCATCTGATAAATGTTTCGCCTTCTTTCCTGAGAGACTCGGGCCCCTTTACAACCACCGTTTTCCCCGGTTTAACCGTCTCTGAGGCAGGAGGGTTTCCGCTTGTTGCGCCGTTGCCGTCGTAGCTTAAGGTGTATCCCCATTGGGCGTATAGGGTAACTTTGCCGCCTTTGGTTTCCGTCAGGTTTTTTACCCTCTGTTTGTCGGAATACTGTACATCGGCAGCCGGAGAATCGGCCCATCCGGCAAAATCTAAAGTAGCGTGGGTAAATTGATTGGCGCTGAGGCTTTTATATGCGCCGTAAACAAAAGCGGAATCCGTCATGCTGCCGGTTCCGCCGTTGCTGTTATAGACAACTGTATATTCAGGAATTTCCACTAGTCCGCCCAGCTCGCAGCCGGCAAATAGTATCGCCGAAAATAACCCAGCTATTAATAATACAGAAAATATATTCTTCTTCATTCCTCACTCCTCATTCCTGATTTCTACTCCCCGCTAATCAAAACCTGTAACTGTATCCAACCGCCAGTTTGTTGCTTGCAGAGCTGAAGTTGGTTCGCATGGTGTAGGACAGGTTCAAAGAATTGAATAATAGAACGCCCGTAGTAAAATCCGCTGCGAATATATTTTTGGGTATTTTTAAATTGTCGATAGTGTATTTTGCAATCAGGTGGCCGCCCCCTGCCCCGGCGTACCAGCCGATTTTACTCGTAAACGGCCAGAAGAAGGCCAGGTGTGCAAAGGGGTAAAGGGAAAAGTATTTTGTATTTTCAACTGTACTTATAAGGCCCAGATCCAGGCCGAGTTCCAGAAAAGTATAATTAAATGGCGCAATGGTACCGTGTACCGTACCTATAACCCAGGGATCCGCGAAACTCGTACCCACAGAAGCGCCTATACTCCACAGCCGGGATTCCGGGTTACCGGTACGGTTTTTCTCAGTCTGACTGGGTTGGGGGGCTGGGCGTATGATTGTGATTTGAGTCTGCTCGCCTGACGGCGTTATGCCAAGATAGGCGGTTCCGAAGAATTGATTGTATATGGCCGGAACCTGCTGCCTGTTACTTACCTCGGCCACATCGGCGCCGGTGCGTTTAAAAACTTCGCTTACTTCAAGGCCGGGAATTCTGATGTTAACAAGGAGCTCCTGGGTAAATAGCCCGTTACGTCCCTCGCCGTCAGAAGCTCTCTGTCCCGCGCTGGTGGCATATACGATAATGCTGTCCGCAGGCTGACGGCTGACTATGGAAAGGCCGCGGCTTCCGCTCCGGCTCCAGCCAAAGGGGTTGTCCCGGCAGGCGTCCAGCACTACAACGTTAAGTTCGTTCCCCGCGTCGTTAAGCTCATCAAGCATTGACTGAACCGCAACCGCCCGGTTTCTAAGAAAATTTTCTCCGGGTATGTTGGCGTCCGCGGGAATAAGGTAATTCTCTCCGCCGGACTGCACCCCGTGGCCGGCATAAAAAAAGAAGCCGTAGGAGCTGCTTGATACGCTTAGCCTGTTCTTGAGCCGCATTATAGCGGCTTCCATCTGATCCAGGCTGCCGTTGAGGATCTTGTCAACTGTAAAGCCCAGTTCTTCCAGGGCGGCGGACATATCATTGGCGTCGTTTACAGGGTTGGTTAGGCGGGCCAGTCCTGTATAGGCGCCATTACCAATTACCAAAGCATATTTTGCCGGCCCTGATGTACCCTGTTGGGCAAAGAGGATCATTGGCAGCAGGATTAGAACCAGCGCCGCAAACAATTTTAAAGGCAGTAGATGTGTCTTCGCTGATGCTTTATAAGAGCCTTTTTTATTGTGACATGAATACGCTATATATGGAGATTCAAATTTGAAACCTGCTATATACGAGGGTGGGGTATTTCCAATTTTCATTTTAGCCTCCGCGGCAAAGAACCAAATCCGGGCGCCGGAATACCTGACTCCCGATACTATACTTATACCACATATTTGCTGTTTTTCAAGATAATTATGATTGACTTTTGTATATATTTATGTATATACTTTCTAAAGGGAGTTAAGCGGAAATGCGTACGGCAAAGGTTTTTATAAGTGGAAATAGTCAGGCGATACGTATTCCAAAGGAATACCAGGTTGATTCCGATGAACTATTTATCAATAAAATTGGCAATGCCATAATCATTTTTCCCAAAAATGATCCATGGGCGGCATTCAATGAAAGCCTTGCCTGTTTCTCTGACGATTTTTTTATTGATGGCAGGAATCAGCCTAAAATGCAAAAACGGAAAATTGGTTAATGTATTTATTGGATACAAATATTTGCATTTACATAATAAATAAGCGTCCAATCGAAATAATCAGGAAAATAAACAGCTGTAAGCCTCTGGAAATTAAAATATCGTCAATAACTGTGGCGGAAATGGAATATGGTGCGTCAAAAAGCAAAAATCGCGAAATGAATAGAAATGCACTGCAAAGGTTTTTATCGCCATTTGAGGTTATCAATTTCGATGCAAAAGACGCGGAAGTTTATGGATTTATCAGAGCAGAACTGGAACGGGATGGAATGATCATTGGACCCTATGACCTGCAGCTTGCCGCCCAGGCATTAAGAAGAGGGTATGTTTTTGTTTCAAATAATAAAAAAGAATTTCAAAGAATCAGTAAATTGAAATTGGAAAATTGGATATAAGCGGCTTTCCCAATCGCATTTACTTTCTCTTGTAATATATATAAGGGAGCGTTAATATAATTTGAATTATATTTAAGCAAAAAATCAGGGAGAAAATCATGAGTAAAATTGTATTGATTGGCGCAAATCATGCCGGTACAGCCGCTGCAAATACTATCCTGGATAATTATCCGGGAACCGAGCTGGTAATTTTTGACAGGAATTATAATATCAGTTATCTGGGCTGCGGTACGGCTCTATGGGTGGGCCGGCAGATCAGCGGCTACGAGGGGCTTTTTTATTCCAACAAGGGTACCTTCGAGGCAAAAAAGGCAAAGGTTTACATGGAAACTGAAGTTACTGCCATCGACTTTGACGCCAAAAAAGTAACATGTAAAGATAAAAGCGGCCTGGAAATAAGCGAAACTTATGACAAGCTAATTATCGCTACAGGCTCACTCCCTGTCATCCCAAAAATTAAGGGTTTGGATCTTCCCGGTGTTGAGTATGTAAAACTTTTCCAGAACGGTCAAAAAATAAACGAGGCCCTGGACGACTGGAGTATACAGAATGTAGCTGTGGTTGGCGCCGGTTATATAGGGGTAGAACTTGCCGAAGCTGTCCGCCGCCGGGGCAAAAACGTTATGCTTTTTGAAGCCATGGATACTTGTCTTTCCGCTTATTATGATGACTGGTTTACAGATGACATGGAAAAGGTGCTTAAAGATAACGGCATACAGCTGCACTTTGGAGAAATGGTTAAGGAAGTAACCGGGAATGGCAAAGTTGAATCCATTATTACCGATAAGGGCAGTTTCCCGGTGGAAATGGTGATAATGGCCATTGGCTTTAAACCGAATGCGAGCCTCAGCGGCGGAGTTCTGGAGACTTTCGACAACGGCGCCTTCAAGGTAAACAGGAAGCAGGAAACAAGCAGGAAAGATGTTTATGCTGTGGGTGACTGCGCTACGGTATTCAGCAATGCCACCCAGCATGATGCCTATATTGCGCTGGCTACAAATGCAGTAAGGAGCGGAGTAGTGGCAGGCCATAACGCCTGCGGAACCTCCCTGGAATCTGTAGGGGTGCAGGGTTCAAACGGCATCTGCATCTACGGTTATAAGATGGTCTCGACCGGACTAAATCTAAAAGCGGCGGAGAAAGCGGGATTCTCTCCTCTGTATACCCAGTGGGAGGATACCCAGAAACCGGCTTTCATAAAAGAGGATAACAGCAAGGTAAAGATCCGTATAATCTACGATAAAAATACGCGCCGGATTCTTGGGGCTCAGATGGCTTCCTATAATGACATCTCCATGGGGATACATATGTTTTCCCTGGCGATTGAGGAAAAGGTAACCATTGATAAGCTAAAGCTTTTGGATATCTTTTTTCTGCCGCATTTCAACCAGCCTTACAATTATATTACCATGGCGGCTCTTACGGCAAAGTAGATGAAAATGCCGTTCCCGGCGAACTTAATTAATGGGTTCTCGAATCGTTCCGGTTGTGGTATACTAATCCCATGCAGGTAGTACTCATAATTCTTTCTCTGGGATTGCTGGGGGTGATAATTTATTTTGTTGTTTCTCCCAAATCGTCCAGGTTGATAAAACTTGCGGCCATTATTGCGCTGGGATTTATCTGCCTTGCCATAGGGATCTGTGCTTTTTTGCTCATCAGAGGTCCTAGCCAGGATCCTTCTGTCATTGATTTGCCTGTTTTTCAGGACACGCCGACAGTTCCCGCAAAAAAGGGCAATGTTTCGGCAATTATTATTTTCATCATCGTTTTCCTGGCAATAGCCGTCTTGATGTTTGTTTCGATACGCAGAGATAAACAGGAAGGCAGTAAACCTGAAAAAATTGCCGATGAAGGACCAGTTTTAAATAATAACGATGATCTGAATATGGAACTGTATGATGAATCGTCCGGGAATGATTCGGATGATAGCTTTGATATAGAATTCTAGCTAATATATCTTCTTTAATGACAATGAGGTGAATATGCAGTATCGGAATTTCGGTAAAACAGGATTTAAGGTTTCTTCTCTCGGTCTTGGATGTATGAGGTTTCCCAGAATAATAAATGGAAACAATGAAGTTTCCGTCGACAGGGAGAAAGCCTGGGAAATTATCCGCTATGCCGCGGATAACGGTGTTAACTACTTCGATTCAGCCTACGGGTACCATAGCCAGACCAGTGAGGAAATTCTGGGCGAGGCTCTGGAAGGAGGCCGCAGGGAGAAAGTATTGATTGCCACAAAACAGCCCTTCCCGGTAATGGAGAATCTGAATACCGGCGGCGGAAAAACCATACATGAGAACCTGCGGCGCAACCTGGAAAATACGCTGAAAAAACTAAGGACAGGTTATCTTGACGTTTACCTTATCCACTACATCGGTACAGAGTCATGGGAAGGCATAAAAAAGAATGCGATCTTTGAGGAATTCCGGAAAATCCGCGATGAGGGGCTTATCAGGTCAATTGGATTTTCCTTTCATGGAGATTTTATGCTGTTCAAAGAAGTTCTGGAAACTTATGACTGGGACATGTGCCAGATTCAGCAGAACTTTATAGACATAGACCATGAGGTTACCGAGGAGGCTATTCGTCTTGCCGGAAAGAAGGGCTGCGCCCTGGTGATCATGGAACCCCTAAGGGGCGGCGGCCTTTCGACTCCCCCAAAACATATCCAAGAAATTTACAATGAATATCCTGAAAAACGCAGTGCTGTGGAATGGGCCTTCAGGCATGTTCTCAATTATCCTGAAGTAAGTACGGTATTGAGCGGCATGTCCACCCTTCAGCAGCTAAAGGAAAACATAGAAATTTTTTCAAAGGCCGATGCTGTTCCCTTCTGTATCAGCGATAAAGAGAGGGATATTCTTTCCCGGGTAAAAACAGCCTATGAGTCTGTTACCAATATTCCCTGTACCTCCTGTGAATATTGTCTTCCCTGTCCCCATGGGGTGCATATACCTGAGATATTTTCCAGGTACAACGAGGGAATGATGTTTGAAAATTTTGAACAGCCAAAGAGAAGCTATATGTTTATAAGCAAGCAGAAGGCGGGCGCTTCCTCTTGTGTAGCCTGCGGTGAGTGCGAAAAAAAATGTCCGCAGCATATCGGGATCATCGAACAGCTAAAAACCGCCCATAAAGCCCTGGAAGGCTGGATAGAATAGAGTTATCAAGAAACTTAAGTTTCCCAACAACCCTAATCGGGATCATATTTTTGTGTCTGCCATAATTTACCGGAGCCGCCCATGAATTTAAAACCCTTTATTGATGAAATTGAAAAGCAAAATCTTAAGGTAGAAGGAATTACGGTATTAAAGGGGAACGGGGAAGAGGCTTCCTATCGCTGGACACCGGAAACAAGGCGGAATATATATTCTGTAAGCAAGAGCTTTGCTTCCATTGCTGTGGGTATGGCTATTGACGAAGGGAAGCTGAAACTTTCTGACAGGGTAACCCGGTTTTTCAAACGGGATGAAGCTGCGGATCTTCAAAATGCCAGATGGGAAGCTCTTACCCTCCGGCACCTTTTAACCATGAATATGGGTAACGGCGAATTTTCCCGGCCCGGGAGCGTAAGGGAAGCCCTCTCTTACGAGCTTGTCCGCGACCCGGGAACCTGTTTTATTTATGATAATACCTGTACCTTTCTGGCTTCTGCCATGCTGACCCTGGCGACTGGACATAAACTGAGGGACTATCTTCTGGAGCGGCTATTCCGGCCTTTGGGCATCGCCGATCCTTTCTGGAAAGAAAGTGAAGATGGTTATACTTTGGGCGCCACCGAACTTTTCCTTACAACTTCCGAAATGGCTGTTTTTGGAAAGTTTCTGCTTCAGCGGGGAAACTGGGAGGGAAAGCAGCTTGTATCCGCCGCGTGGATAGACGGCGCAACAAGAACCCAGGTTCCTACCCGTCCCGAAAACAAACCGGATTATAATCTGGGTTATGGCTACCAATTCTGGATCTGCCGGCATGGCGCCTTCCGCTGTGACGGCAAGGATGGTCAGTATATTGTGGTTTTCCCCGCCCAAAATGCGGTAGCTGCCATCAATTCCGATGATGAAAATGCAGAGCCAATTCTATGGGCGGTTTGGGATCATATTCTGTGGCAGTTGTGATCCGCGCCATGTCAGTTATTCCACCATTGGGACAAATCTAACGAGAAGCAGCTCTTTCTCCGCAATTTTTCCATTATTTTTTGTAATTAACTTCAGGTATTGAACCATACCTTCGGGGCCAATGGGCAGGATCAATTTTCCACCTTCTTTTAGCTGTTCAATGAGCTTTTCCGGTATTTTTTCCGGGGCTGCGGTGACAATTATTGCGTCAAAGGGGGCTTCTTCCGGCCAGCCTTTATAACCATTGCCATGCCTTACTTTTACATTATTAAATTTTAGCTCTGAAAGTATTTTCCCTGCCCTTTCTGCGAGTTCTTCTACCAATTCAACCGAGTAAACTTCACATCCAAGGTAAGCAAGAATTGCTGCCTGATAACCTGATCCTGTCCCTATTTCAAGAATTTTCATACCTTCCGGGAATCCCTGTTTTGGCTTAGAACCTTCCTCGAAGCCCGGATTATCTGCAGCAATTTCAAGCTGCTCAGTCATATACGCAACAATATAAGGCTGAGAAATTGTCTGTCCAAAGCCTATGGGCAGGGGAAAATCTTCGTAAGATGCGCTTCTCTGGTTTTCGGGGACAAAAAGGTGCCTTGGCACTTTTCGCATGGCATCCAATACGGCTTCCGATTTGATGTTCCGGCTTTTTAGCTGTTCATCGGTCATTTTATCACTTTGAATCGACATAAATGAATTATACAGCAGTCTGTCCATAATTTGAATTGACCGCCTGCTCCATTTTTTGTTATAATTTCCGGAGTATTTTTATGGTTTCCGAAAAAGAAATAGCCGAATATCATAACCTCTGTACTGCGTTGTCCGCCCTTCATGGGAAATTTCAGGAGAAAAAGCTGGAACTCCGCCGTCTTCTGGAAGAAACTGCAGCTTTGCGGAAAAACGCATTTCTGGCTCTTGCCAGGGCAAATCGCCTTAC
>JGI24702J35022_10001723_pt1 | contig 13557 bp, 8 predicted proteins | sample TergutTh196P4_FD_35022 | JGI IMG/M metagenome (IMG submission 35022)
GAAACGGTAGATTATTCTCATATCCTAACCAATAATCAAAACCAGTACCTTTTCTTGACCGCTCAATAATTGTATAATCTGTAAATTCTTTAACCAACATGGCTGAAATACAAATAGCGCCGTGTTCTGTTGTGTATTTCGTGTCTTTCCACGTGCGGTCAATTTGTTCATCGAAATAATCACTCCAAAGCAAAGTTATTGTTTCTGTAGTATCTCCTATTAAGTCCAACAAAACGCCATCAAAATGGTTATTCCTGTGCAAACAAACCATACAAGCCACATAACAATGCTCAACACTTGCCATATCCATTCCCGGTAAACCATTTTTAATATCCAATAAATTTATTGTTCTATTCGTTCTATTCATTATTCAAGACATTTTTACAATCCCTCATAAGTACAGTCTAATTTTTTCTGCCATCAATTTTCTCCTCATCGCCAAAAACTCTTGATAGTCCTGCAACTCCATTTCCATTATTTCTGCCGGAACACAATTCATCTGCAAGTTATCCGATAACTCTGCTTCATTTGTAATACCGCTTATTTGCGGATTGAAAGTTTGTATCTGGTTTTGTATCAAACCAAAATATTCTTTGGGCGGACGGTTCCCGATTTTGATATTGATTTCCGATTGCATATATACGTAATTGGCTATCTGGTTGTATTTGCTGCGCTTAAGTCCGTTCTTTTTCAGATAATTGCGTGGAAACAAATGAGAAATGTCACCACGTTCTGCAATCAGGTCGCGCACTAAAATGTCTTTTGAAAGAAAATCTTTGCCGCTTTTGCTACCGTCTTTTAACCGCCCATCGGGATTTTTCCATGCAATCAGGTAACCGACAGGATAACCTTGATACAAACTGTCCATCAGATCGCGAACTTTGGAACTGTCCCAAACAAACGGTCGCTGTATTTCGGGAATGGCAATCTCTCCCGCTTTGACCCATGCCAAAACAGTTTCGATTAACTGCTGATTGACTGAATATTTTTGCATAAAGGCAAAAATAATATATATATTTTTGCAAAGATAGCATTTTTATCAGAAAATCGTTCTTTGTGTCACGTCAATTTTGAAATAACGGTATTTATTATTACTTTTGTCAAAAAACTTAAATTTTAATAATTATGGGCATAAAGTTACTTTGACAGAAACCCACTAAACACCAAAGCGTCCAAAATGCCCGACAAAAACAAGGGGTTGAGACTAACCTTGATGTACAAGGCTGGCAACACCATTGAAAAATCTAAAAAACAATGTAGTGCTTGAAAAATTTTCATAAAAATGTGAGCGGCAAATAAAAAAACTGCCAATGATTGAAACGGAGTAAATATTTATAACTTTGCTCAGTAAATTTAAAATGAAAAAATGAAAACATCAAGGAGAAATTTTTTAAAAACAGCCGGCAGTGCATCGGCGTTATTGAGTGTTGGAGGCGTATTACCTGGATTTTCGGCTGAAAGTTACAGTCGTATTGTCGGCGCTAACGAACTCATTCGTATGTCGATAGTGGGTGTTAACGGTCGTGGATCGGCATTGTCCTCCAATTTTGCCCGTATGCCAGGTGGTGAAGTTGCTGCCATTTGCGATTGCGACCAAAGAGCGATCACAATGTGTATTGAAGCCACAACAAGAAATCAACCCAAAGCACCCAAAGGTGAAAAAGATTTCAGAAGGTCATTGGCCGATAAAAACATTGATGCCGTGGTGATTGCCATGCCCGATCATTGGCACACTCCAGCTGCGTTATTGGCTTTGCAGGCAGGTAAACATGTATATTTGGAAAAACCGGTCAGCCACAATCCTCGTGAAGGCGAAATGCTGGTTGAAGCAACCGCTAAATACGGAAAAATTGTGCAAGTGGGCAATCAACGTCGCTCCTGGCCGAACCTGGTTCAAGCCATTAATGAACTTCATGAAGGAGTTATCGGAAAAATACATTCCGGAAAAATGTGGTATGCCAACGCTCGCCCCGGTATAGGCGTCGGCAAGGCAGTGAAAGTACCCGATGAACTGGATTGGAATTTGTGGCAGGGGCCCGCCCCGCGTACGGTTTACAAAGACAATATCGTGCATTACAACTGGCATTGGTTTTGGCGCTGGGGTGTAGCCGAAACAGCTGCAAATGGTGTACACATGATCGATTTGCTCACCTGGGGAATGAAATTGAAATATCCCAAAAAAATCAGTTCAATGGGTGGACGCTTTTTTCATAACGACGATTGGGAAACGCCTGACACGCAACTCATCATCATGGAATATGACCATGCTGTACTGTCTTTTGACTGCAACAGTTGCAACCCGAAGAGAATAGATGATGCCGCAGTGGGCGTCATGTTTTACGGAGATTCAGGAAGTTTGTTTATTTCGGGAGGTAACGACTACAAAATTTACGACATGAGGAACAAAGTGGTCAAGGATGTAAAGAGCAACTTAGGTGTTCAAGTGGGTAATACGGTTGATCCATCCCAAGACTTGGACATGATCCATTTCCAAAATTTTTTCGATGCTATCCGCAAGGGAAAGCTGTTGGCATGTACGGCCGAGCTGGGGCACCAATGTTCTGCGATCATGCTGTTGGGTAACATTTCCCAGCGTGTCGGTCGTACGCTCAATCTCAATCCGGCCAACGGACATATCATTGGCGACAGCGAAGCACAACATTTTTGGAGCCGCGATTACGAACCCGGTTGGGAACCAAAAATCTGACAGACATAAATATGGACAAATGTATAAATAAAACTTTGAAAAAATGACAGATAGCAGACAACGTGTCATTCAAGCCATGAATTTAAAGACTCCCGACAGGGTTCCTTTAATGTGCCAGTTCAGTCTTGGCTTCATGATGAACCAGCTAAAGCCCGATCCCGTTATGTTTTTTTATGATTTGAAAACATTCGCAGACGGATTGATCCAATTACGTGAAACTTTTCGATTCGACGGAATATTGATCAGTCTTCATGGACATTCCGACGATTGGAAGAAGGGATTGTTGCAAACGGAGAACATCGATGCAGGTAAAACAATACTTCATTATGAAGACCGTACCGAAATACATTCATGGATCGATCTTCCCGTCATCCGGTTTTTGAAACCCAATCAGACGAAAACCATTGAAGATGTCGATATCGATCGGGATATTCCCGACGAAATAGATTATATCCCTGTATCTGGCAATCTTTACTTTCGATTGAATCGCAAGGAGTTATATTCAATTTTTGATTATTTTCATGAACGTGTCGGTAATCAATTTTCCATTCATGGCGAAATCACTTCACCGTTTGATTATTTTTTGGATTTTTTGGGGTACCAAAATGCACTGATGGCTTTGATTCTCGAACCCGAAAAATGCAAACAGATATTAGCCCGATACACCGAAGGCATCAAAAAAATTGCCATCGGCATGTGTCGGAAAAACATTGACGCCATCAAAATATCTTCGCCATTTGCCGGAATGGGTTTTATTTCGCCGGAATTTTATGCGGAGTTTGTTTTACCTTACGAACGGGAGATCATTACAGCCATTCGCAACTGTGGAAAACATGTTTACATTCACACTTGCGGATACATCGGCGACCGGTTGGAATTAATGTGCGAAAGCGGGGCTTCCGGATTAGAATGTCTTGATCCTGTACCTGTTGGAAATGTTGATCTTGAAGATGCCTTCCGACGAATCGGCGATCGGATGTTCATCAAGGGAAATATCGATTCGGTGAACACATTACTTGCCAACGATGACGACAAGGTGAGAAAGGACGTTCTGAAAATTATCGAAACCGGCAAAACCAAGGGCAAAGGATTTATATTGAGTACTGCCTGTTCCATTGCTCCCCGGGTCACAAAAGAACGTGTTTTAATGTTGTCGGAAATGATTTCGGAATACGGAAGCTATAATTAACAAATAATGCAGATGGTGTAGAAACAGTTTTACTAACGGAAAAACAAAAGCTTGCGACCGATTACCTATCCGGTATATTTTGACCAATCAACATGGTGCATGTCCCTGGTTTCATTGAAAGCGTTGTGGAATGCAAAACATGCACGCAGGTTGTGCGGTGTATGCCCGCTACCCAATCTGAGGTAATCCCGCAGCAATTGCTTGTATTCGGGATGTACGCAGTTTTCGATGATGGTATGGGCACGTTGCACGGGTGATTTTCCACGCAAGTCTGCAACGCCTTGTTCGGTAATCAGTATCATCACTGAATGTTCGTTGTTGTCTGTATGCGAGACCATGGGTACAATAGCGCTGATGTTCGTTCCCTTGGCCACTGACGGTGTGGTGAAAATCGACAGGTAAGCATTACGGGTAAAGTCGCCCGATCCGCCAATGCCGTTCATCATCTTCGTTCCCACCACATGCGTGGAGTTGATATTTCCAAAAATATCGGCTTCGAGAGCAGTGTTGATGGTGATCAGTCCAAGGCGACGGATAATTTCGGGGTGGTTTGTTATTTCCTGCGGACGCAATAACAGTTTGTTCTTGAAAAAATCCAGGTTGGCATAGATGTCGTCCATTACAGGATTGCTGAGGGTGAAGGAGCATCCGCTGGCAAATTTCACCCGGCCGGATTTCATCAGGCCAATCACTGCATCCTGTATGACTTCTGTGTACACTTCGAAGACAGGGATGGATTTGTTTTCGCCCATTGCGCCCAACACAGCATTGGCGACGTTGCCAACGCCCGACTGTACCGGCAGAAACTCCTTCGGGATTCGGCTGGCAGCCATTTCGCCCACTAAAAAATTGGCTACATTATTGCCGATTTTTGCTGTGGTTTCGTCCACCGGAGTAAAGCTGCTAATTTCGTTAGGCAAGTCAGTTTCCACTATGCCGACGATTTTTACAGGATCAACCTTGATGAAAGGCGCTCCGGCACGGTCAGACGGCTTGTAGATGGGTATCTCTTTGCAGTTAGGAGGCGCTTCAGGCGTATATATATCGTGTATCCCACGAAGAGCCTTAGGATGTTTGTGGTTAAGTTCCACAATGATCTTGTCGGCCAACTTGCAAATGGCAGGCGCAATACCAACAGCACATGTGGGTACAATTTCGCCGGTATCTGAAATATCGGATGCCTCTATAATAGCGACATTTACCTTACCTAAAAATCCGTAACGCAACATCTGAGCAATATGCGACAGGTGCAAATCATAATATGGCGCGTTCTGTGTGTTGATGGCGTTGCGCAGTTCGACGTTCGACTGATAGCCTGTGCGGAACTTGATGGCTTGTGCGCGAGCAAGGTTGCCATCGGCGCTGTCGCCGGTAGATGCGCCGGTAAACATTCCTATTTTGAACGGTCTGCCGGCGATGTGCTCTGCTTCGGCACGTTTAGCCAAAGCAGCAGGAACAGCTTTGGGACAACCAGCTGCCGTAAAACCACTAAATCCGACATTATCGTCGTTTTGAATATTACTCGCAGCCTCTTCGGCTGAGATGAAGGGATACATGCTCATTTTTACAGGATTAAATGTACTAATGGTTTACTTATAAGCGTCACAAAAATACAACTATTTGTGTAAAGGGCAAATATTTGATTTTTCTGTTGCGTACAGGCAGTTAGAAATATCAAGTAAAGTGTATCCGTCCTGCGATTTTTTTCGTTGCTTTTCGAAAATCTTTTATACATTTGCGGTTCGATGATGAAAAATCATTCATTCATCTGAATTTGTAAATACATATATGTAACAATGAAGGAAATCATTCAAAAAATTTTACCGCACGCAGTGGCTGTTGTTCTTTTTATTCTCGCCACTATGGTATATTTCAGCCCGGTGTTTTTCGACGGGAAACAACTTGGACAGCACGATGTTTTACAGTACAACGGCGCTGCGAAGGAAATTTCCGAATACAGAGAACGTACCGGTAAAGAGGCGTTGTGGACCAACTCGATGTTTGGCGGAATGCCCGCAGTCCAAATTTCTGTGGGATACCCCAACAACTGGCTGCAATATTTGCAAACGTTTCTCGCTTTGGGAATGCCTTCGCCCGCCTACATGATATTTTTTGCTTTGCTTGGATTTTACATCATGCTACTCTGTTTCAGGGTGCATCCCTGGTTAGCTATTGCGGGAGCATTTGCCTACGGCTTGTCAACCTACTTCATGCTCATAGCCGGTGCAGGACATAACACCAAGATGCGCGCCATGGCGTATATGCCGGCAATTATCGCTGGTTTGTATCTGGCTTATTCCCGCGGAAAAATGTGGCTGGGTGTGCTGGTAGTGTGTCTTGCACTTGGTTTGCAGATACGCGCCAACCATTTCCAAATCACCTATTATACAACTATTATCGTATTGATTTTCATTATACTTGAAATAGTTCGCGTTCATAAAGAGAAACTGTACGGCAATTTTTTGAAAACATCGGCTGCCATGATGATTGCTGTGGCGCTGGCAGTAGGAGTCAATATCACCAACATGCTGCTTACTGCAGAATATACGCCCTATTCCACGCGCGGAGCATCGGAACTGACCGATGAAACCGGCGACCAGACCAAAGGTTTGGACAAAAGTTATATCCTCAATAATTACAGTTATGGAATTTCCGAAACCTTTGATTTGTTTATTCCCTCGTTTTCAGGAGGTACTATCTCGGTTGATATGGCAAAAAAAACGAAATTGTACGATGATTTGGTAAGACAGGGAAATGTACCACGAAATACCGCCGTGGAATATGCCCGGCACATGACCTCCTGGAGCGGACAGGGAAACTCTGACCCGATATACCTTGGGGCTGTTGTGATTTTCCTGTTTGTACTCGGACTTTTTGTAGTCAAGGGACAGGTGAAATGGTGGTTGCTGGCGGCTACCATCCTGTCGATTGCATTGGCATGGGGCAAGCATTTCGAATTTCTGTCCAACTTGTTTATCGACTTTTTCCCCTTGTACAACAAGTTTCGCACTGTTTCAATGATCCTGACCATTGCCATGCTCACTGTACCCTTACTGGGCATATTAGCAGTGAACGAGATGCTGAACAATAACATGACGGCGATTGATAAAAAGAAAGTTTTGCAGAAGAGTTTTTTCATCACAGGTGGTATTGCCATGTTCTTTGTAGTGGCGCCGGGATTATTTTTCAGTTTCGAAGCAGCATCGGATGTCGATTATCCGGATTGGTTGGTGACATCTTTACGCGACACGCGCGAATGGGTACTTCGCTACGGCGCTTTCCGCAGTTTGATCTTTGTTACGTGTGCAGCAACAGTTTTATGGTTTACGGTAAACGGTAAGCTAAAATTCACACCTGCTGTCGCCCTCCTGACGGGATTGATTGTTGTCGATCTATGGACAGTGGATGTGCGTTACCTCAACAACACAGCATTTAAGCCCAAAGGTGTTAATACGGTACAACCTTCACCGGTCGATTTAGACATATTGCAGGATAAGAGCCTGAATTATAGGGTAATGAACACTTCTGTGCCTTTAGGGCCTTTCAACGATGCCACTACTTCGTACTTTCACAAATCCATCGGCGGATACCATGGCGCAAAAATGAAGCGTTATCAGGAACTATTCGGACATCATATTTCCAATACTATGCAGGTGTTAAACATGTTGAACACCAAGTATTTTATTGTTACCGACAAGGAAACAGGCCGGTCTGTAAAGCAGACCAATCCGGATGCCTTGGGTAATGCCTGGCCTGTGGCGCAAATCAGGTGGGTGGACGATGCCGACGCCGAGATTGCGGCACTCAACGACTTCGATCCTGCCCGCGAAGCAGTGATAGACAAACGCTACCAGCCAGTATTGGAAGGATTTACTGCACGGAGCGACTCCTCAGCATCCATTAATCTCATCAGTTACGAACCCAACCATTTAGTGTACGGATATCATTCGCAATTACCGCAAATGATCGTTTTTTCCGAAATATTCTATGACAAAGGTTGGAACGCATATATTGACGGAGCGCTAACGCCGCACATACGCGCCAACTATGTATTACGCGCCATGGCTGTTCCTGCCGGTCAACATGAGATAGTGTTCAAGTTTGAACCTGCAAGTTATGCTCGCGGCGAAAAAATTGCACTGTTTTCGTCTATTGGCATTGTGCTGTTGATATTGGGAGTTGTGGCAATAGAATTTCGAAAATTTCAAACCATTCAAAAATAAACCAACATGAAAAAGATCATATCATTATTTTGGGCAGTTTGCATAGCGCTGCCATTATTTGCGCAGGGAAAAGGCAAGATCGATATTCCCGACCTGAAAGGTTATGTGACGCTGAAATGCGATTTCCACATACACACGGTTTTCTCCGATGGCTCCGTATGGCCAACGGTACGCATTGACGAGGCTTACCGCGAAGGACTCGACGCCATGGCGATTACCGATCATATCGAGTACCGTCCTAAAAAGGACGACATCGCAGCCTCGCACAACCGTTCGTTTGAGATAGCTCAGGCTACGGCAAAATCCAGAGGCGTCATTCTCGTTAGAGGCTCCGAAATTACCCGCGATATGCCTCCGGGACATCACAATGCCATCTTCATTTCCAATGCCGACGAATTGGACAAACCGGATTACATGGATGCCTTCCGTGCCGCCAAAGCGCAAGGCGCCTTCATTTTCTGGAATCATCCCGGCTGGCTTGCTCAACAGCCCGACACTACACTGTGGTGGCCCGAACACACCCAACTGTTGGAGCAGGGTATCATGCAAGGTATCGAAGTGGTCAACGGAGAATATTACCCCGAAGTACATCGCTGGTGTTTAGAAAAAAAATTGACCATGCTCGGAAACACTGACGTTCATTCGCCCATGCAAGACTTTGCACCCGGTAAACACCGGACAATGACCCTTGTATTCGCCCGCAGCGCAACTTCTGAAGCCATTCACGAAGCATTGAAGGAAAGACGCACGGCGGTTTATCACGAAGAATTTGTCATCGGCGAGGAAAAATATCTGAAAGAATTGTTCGAGAACGCATTGGAGTGGAGCATGAAGAAAGACAAAAATGTCGTAACCATCACGGTCAAAAACAACTCCGATCTGACTTTCCGTCTGAAAAAGACCCGCTCCGACGCCCGTATGATTTATTTCCGCAATACGTCCATCGAGCCTTTCACGATTGCGCCGAAAAGCACGCACTCCTTTACCGTCAGACTGTTAGACGGAATACAGGGTGGCGATGTCAATTTCATAGTGGATAACTTCCTGGCAGAACCCAATACGGGGATGAAATATACGGTGAAGATATAGACAACTTCGGGTTTCGGGTTTCGAGTTACTGCTACATGGTACTCGAAACCCAAACCCCAAAACTGTTATTTATTCTTGAGTTCCTCAGCTTTCTTTTGTGCTGCTTCCAAAGTGGCTGTGGCTTGTTTTTCGCCTTCCTGTTCTACTGTTTTGGCTTTATCCTCGCCTTCCTTGCGGAGTTTTTCGGCTGCTGCTTTGGCTGCTGCTTTTTGAATGGCGTTTTTCGATTCGGCTTCTTTTTCGAGTTTATCGGCATTGGCGTTGGCTTCGACGCGTAATTTATCGGCGGTTTGCTTGGCCGTATTACGGATGTTCTCGGCTTGCTTTTCGGCTTCGGCCATGATGGCATCTATCTGTTTGTTGACCTCCTCCTTTGCCTGTTCCTTCACTTCTTCCACCTTTTCGGTAATTTGTTCCTTTACCTCTTCCACTTTTTGGGTAATCTGTTCTTTCACGGCTTCAACAACATTACCCGCCATATCGGAGATACCGAGTTTTACTTCGGGATTGGTGGCTGTACCGCCTACCAGACCTGTCACCTTAAATTCCTTGACGCTTGAACCTCCGGGAATTTTACTCAACAGGTCGTTTGCTCCCGAACCTACAGCCGAGGTGGGGACTGTTGCATTCACTTTATAATTTAGTGTCATATCAAGACCCTGGTCACCTGTGAGTTCGAACTTTGCTTGTGAAAGATTCATCCGTAACGGTTCAGAAAGCGATAAACGACCATCCTTGATTTCGTATTTGATATCGAGGTTGCCCGGAGCAGGAGTACGCCACGACTCGTTTTTCAACAGGTCGGCCATCGTTCCGAACAGTTTCGAATTGCGAAGTTCCAGATTATGCGTTTGTAACTGTCCTTTGGATTGTACCGAGTTTAATACAGGGTCGAGGTGCTCATCGAGTATGCTGAATAAATTCAGTTTTGCCGATACTTTACCCACGTAATTTTGCGGTTCGGGCAGTATCTTTTCGAGCATTGAGAAGGACGAAAGTGCCGATGTGATGTCGAACTGCCTGATGTCCATTCCAAAATCTATTGAAGGAACCTTGATGTTCTGCGTATTGTATTCACCGTTGAGCACCATGCTACCCTCTAACAGGTTCATGTTGAGATTCTGCATGACCACCTTGCCATCTCTCACTAATAGCGCACCAACCGTGTTGGAGATGATCAATTTGTCGAACAGAATCTTGCCGATATTGGCATTCATTGCAAAATCAATGTTTTTGGGCACTTCAATCACCGTCATTGGGACGGTATCGACAGGCGCCTCTTCAGTTTCGTCAGTCATAAACTCGTTGAGGTCGATGGTGTTCGATTTCAAGGTGAGTTTACCCCGTACCGTTTCGTCTTTGAAAACGAAAGGAATGAAATTTTCGAGTGAACCGTTCATGGCAATATCCGTGCGTCCGATAATGGCGTCAAAATTTACTAAATCAACTTTTTTTGGTGTGAAATTGAGTTGCGTAGTCATGATTTTCACTCCTTGTGGAAAATCGGGACTTTCGTAATCGAATCCGCTCAATTTCAGCATCCCGTCGGCTGTAAAATCTTCGTACTGTTCCTTTTCGAGGGCAGACATGCGCCCAGCCAGTGTAAGATCGCACTCCAACAGGCCTTTCAGGGTGACGTCGTCCAACGGAACAATATCCGCCATGGAGTTGAAATCTATCTTTCCGGCAAACCTTGCGGCAATCTGCATGTCGCTGTCGGGCGTTTTTACGTGTAATTCAGCATCGAACGGATTACCGGCCATCTCGAAATGAAATTTGTCCACGTCTACCGTTGTGCGGTCGAACACTACTCCGTCGTAAAATACTTTTGCGGCAATGTTTACTTTGTCTACCGACTTGGGCAGGTCGGGATACTGGAACATGGCATTGTCAACCGTCATGTTAAGGTTGGCGCTGGGCATTTGCTTGTCGTTATACGTGCCTTTCACGTCGCCGTTCAGGTTGAGGCTTCCTGTCGTTTTCAACGATTCGAAATCCTGCATGTAAATAGCAGGGATGAGCGACAGCAGGCTCTTGAAATCCGTTTTTTCGGAAGCAAAACTTACATCTATATCTATATCGTCGGCAGGCATATTTACCGAACCGGCAAATTTCAAAACAATTTCGTTCAAGTTGAATTGATTGTCTTTGAAGGTAAAGCCCATATTTTTCAAATCGGCGGCTATTTCCGAAACAAAACCTGCATGTGCTTTTTTCAGATAACGAATGCCATCCATCCAGAAATCGACTTGGGCAATTTCTAAATTCATTTTCAGGTCGGCATTGTCCTGCGTCATATCCCCGCGCAGGTTATAATTCAGGTCTTTCAGAGTGGCTAACATCTTGCCCTCTTCGTCGCGATAAGTGATATCGGTGTTGTGAATTTCAAATTTTTTAAGCGCTACCCTGAATTCGAAAGTCGAAGTGTCTTCAGTAGCCACTTCCGTTTCTTCGTCGGGCTTCATAATGTCCCAGTTTGCCCGGCCATTATCTAAAACATGCGCATAAACCCGCGCCTGGTCAAGTAACACCGATTTGACCTGTATGTTTTCCATTTTTATGACGCTCTTGATATCAACCGTCACGCTGAACTTTTTGAACGCCACCAATGTGTCGCCTTCAAATTCACCTGTTCCGACTACCGTCAAATCTTCCAACGCCACGTAGGCATTCGGAAAATTACGGATGAACGACAATTTGAGGTCGCTAAAATCGACTTCAGCCGTCAACATGTTGTTCAGCTCTTTCTTAGCAAATTCGAGGATTTTTCCCTTAAACAGGATAGGAGTGACCAACAAAATCAAGAAAATCACCAAAATGCTGATGAAGAATATTTTAAAGAATTTTTTCATGAAATATACTTTACTTTATAATTAATATTACCATAATAAACGCAATATATAAGCAAAATGTTACATTATATATATTTTTTTTATTACTGATAAAGAAACAACCATAACACCAACAGATTATTCTCAAATTTGTTACGCAAAATTTTTAATGCCTTACCCATTTGCGCTTCCACCGTTTTAATGGACAATTGCAGTTCTCTGGCTATTTCTGCATATTTTTTATCCTCAAAACGGTTCATCTTGAAAATCTTTTTGCATTGATCGGGAAGCAAATCTATAGCTTCAAGCAGTTGCTGATACAACTCTTTCAGTTCAAGAGAATCATACAATTCCTCAACAACATAACTGTTCTCCGGAAGTTCGTTAATCGACACTTCAGAACGTCGTTTTTGCATATAACGGATACTGTTGCGTCGTACAGCAGATTGTAAATATGCCTTGACAGAATGTTCAACATGCACCACTGCACGGTTTTCCCACAAGTACACAAACAGATTTTGAACAATTTCTTGTGCCGAATCCATTTCACAGGTGTACTTTGAAGCAAACAGGCACAAGGGGGCGTGATATTTTTGAAACAGTATTTCAAAAGCACGCGAATCGTTTTCCCGTATGCGTTTCAAAAGCATGATGTCTACATCTACCTCGCTTTTCATGTTTATTTTTAGATGTTTTCACGGACGACAAAAATAAAAAAAAATTTATCACGAATAAGGGTATCGACCTTTTTTTTGTTCTTATATATAGAGAAGATTCTTTTTTAAATTTTTATGTCAAAAGAAAAGTCAGATATCAACTGGGATTTGATGGCCAAACACCTTGCCGGCGAAACCGACGGCACGGAAGAAGCGGTATTGGCGGAATGGATTAATAAAAGCGAGACCAATCGCCGTCATTTCGCAGCGTTGGAACATTGGTGGTCATTGACCCAATACGGAGAGGTAGATACCGAAAGCGACTGGCTGAAAGTGAAACAGCATCTCAACCTGTATGAACCTGTACCTGTACGCCGGAAACGGATGATGCCTCCGGTTCCGCGCCGGAATGTTTTCGAAAGGTACTCGTTTTCGAAAAGTTGGGCAGCCGTCTTTGTGGTATTGCTCCTGCTGGGCGGAGTTTACCATGTATTTACCGGATCGAACAAACAACCTGCCCAACCGGCGGAAATGGCGTACCACCAAATTCTTGTTCCTTCCGGACAACGGTCGCAGATACTTCTGGCAGACGGCAGCGCCGTGTGGCTCAATTCGGGCAGCAGGTTGCTGTTTCCTGAAAGTTTCGAAAAGGATAGCCGCACGGTGAAACTCGAAGGTGAAGCCTATTTTGAAGTAACCGCCGACAAAAAGAAACCTTTTGTAGTGCGGACGTCTGGATTGGAAGTGAGGGTATACGGCACATCATTCAATGTGACGTCCTATCCCAATGAAGGCACAGAAGAGGTCACCCTGTTGACGGGTTCGGTGAAAGTGGCGGGGNTGGACAGCAACCATGCAATGG
>JGI24702J35022_10001724_pt1 | contig 13557 bp, 9 predicted proteins | sample TergutTh196P4_FD_35022 | JGI IMG/M metagenome (IMG submission 35022)
CAGAGAGTGTAGTGGGGAGATCCTTCAAACCCGGCGCATGGGCGGCGTAAAGGTGGCCGCAGAATGCGTAAACCCATGGCTCGTTGAAGGTCATCCAGTTTTTAATCCTGCCGCCGAAATGTGCCGTAACTTTGTCCACATACTCGCAGAAACGTTCAACACAGTCGCGGTTGGCAAAGCCGCCCTTCTCCTGGAGCGCCTGCGGCAGGTCCCAGTGGAAAAGCGTAACCCAAGGGGTGATTCCTTTTTCCAGGCAGGCGTCAAAAAGGCGGTCGTAGAAATCAAAGCCCTTTTGGTTTACCGCCCCCGCTCCGGCAGGGATGATCCTGGGCCAGGCGATGGAACAGCGGTAGTTTTTTACACAAAGGCTACACATCAACTCCGCATCTTCTTTGTAGCGGTGGTAATGATCGCAGGCGATGTCACCTGATTCTCCGTCTGCGGTGTTTCCCTTTACATGGGAGAAAACATCCCAGATGCTTTTCCCCCTGCCGTCTTCATCGACCGCGCCTTCAATTTGGTAGGATGCGGTTGCCACACCCCAGGCAAAGTCCCTGGGAAAAGATAGAAATTCCGAATACATAATTATCCCTCTGTTATTTTGTGAATTATGCTTTGGTTTATCCTTTAAGTGCGCCCGCAGTAACGCCCATCAGCATCCACCTGCTGAACGCAAAATAAATTATCAAGGGGGGCAGAGCCACTAGCATCAGGACAGCAAACTGGACCGCGTAGTCTGACACGTACTGTCCATAGAAACGGATAATCGAAAACTGAATTGTCCGCTTGGCCTCCGTTGAAAGGTAGGTATTTGCCATCAGGAAATCATTCCAGTGGCTTAAGAACGTTGAAATCCCCACGGTCATAAATCCGTTAACTGCTATTGGGGCGATAATCTTTCGCAAGACGGTGAAGTACCCGGCACCGTCGATGAAAGCGGATTCTTCCATGGATTTGGGAATGACGATCAAAAAACCGGAAAATATTATTGAATTAAACGACATCGTAAAAGCCATGTACGAAATGATCAGGGCCATGTGGGTATCGATCAAGTGAAATATCCTGTACCAGAGAAAATTCGGCAGGAGCGTTGTATGGATGGGAATTGTCATTCCGACAATCACGATTGACCAGACGAGCTTTTTCAGTTTCCACTCCATCCTTGTGCAAGCGTAAGCCAGGCAGAATGGCAGAAGCGTCCCAAGGCAGACGGAGGGGATAACTACCATTAGGCTGTTGGCCAAATATCGTGGAATCCTGCCCTGGGTAAAGGCCCTGAAGTAATTTACCCACTGGGGTTCTTTGGGGAAAGAAATAATTTCGGGGCCGAAAAGTTCCCCAGATCGTTTTATGGAATATGAAAAAAGCCATATAAGGGGAAAAATTTGGGCTAGCACGATAAAGCTTAATAGCACAAATACCATTACCCTTATGATGCTGCGGTATAAAATATACTGTCTCCTGTCTTTAAATATTCCAGTTCTTGCCATTTCAGTTCCCCTAAAAATTCTCAAGCGACTTCTTAAATACGCGCTGGATGAATATCGTTAAGAACACCGCCAAAATTACAAACAGCACGGAAATCGCGTTGCCGTAACCGTATTCGGTGTATTTAAAAGCCCGCAGGTACAGGTACACCGCTGGGAATTGGGTTGTCCCCCCTGGTCCGCCTTCGGTTGAAAGGTAAATCATTTCCATTTGCTTGAGGGAAGAAATTACATCGATAATTATTATTGATTGAATAACGGGCAGCATTGATGGCAAAGTCACATGGCGCAATACCTGCAGCCTGGTTGCGCCGTCTACCGTGGCCGCCTCTTCAAGTTCTGCCGGCACTGTCATTAGGCCGCCGAAGAAAAACAAAAGGGCCCACCCGAATCCCTGCCAGATCATAATCCAGATTACCGCCCAGATGGCTGTTTTAATATTGCCAAGCCAGGCCAGTTCAAAGTTGGGAAAACCAATGGAATGGATAATCTTGTTGAGCATTCCATAAGAAGGGTGGAAAATGCCAACCCACAGCCTTGTTACTACCACAAGGCTTAAGGTCGCCGGAATAAAATAAATGGTACGCAGGACCTGAGAAATGCGATGGGCAATTTTTGTCAATAGCGAAGCTATAAAAAGGGCGTAAACATTTTGTATAAGGATGGTAACCAGAATTAAAAGTAGAACGTTGTAAAGGGATCTCCAGAAAAGCCCGTCTTTTAACAAGCGGGAATAATTTTGCAAGCCGATGAAAGTCATCCGCCCAAACCCGGTCCATTTTACCAAACTTAGCCAGAGGCTTATGACCAGCGGTATGGCGATGGCAAAAAGCATGATCGCAATGCCGGGAATCACCAGTACCGCTATTGTTTTTTTATCGCTGAAATAACTTTTCATAACATTCCTGAACTTGAAATGTCCTAAAATATTTTACCACTAACCACACGAACTCGTGCTGTGGGGAATAGGGAGTGGGGAGTAGGGAACGAAGTTCGGAAGTGTAGTGTGTTAACAACCAGCTATGCTTTCTAACAACGATTTCCCTAGTCCCCTGTCCCCATTTTTGTTCGTGCCTTTCGTGGTAAGTTTTCTTAGCTACTGCCTTGAATCCAGGTCTGCTGCGGCGTCGAGCCTCTGGCAGAAAACTTCCGGGGTAATAATCTGGGCGCAGAGCTGGCGGATCAGTTCCTGGTGCTCTTCCTTGAAAGCGTTGGTCTTGCCGTAGTCCAGGCCGTTTGCCTTGCCGCTGACGTTCTTGGTTTCTGCGGTAAACTGAAGCAGCTTCTTGCTGACTGCTGAATCGTTTGGCCCTGGGGAAACTATCTGGGCAGGGAAGCCCGCGCCCATTTCCCAGCAATATGCGCCAAAATGTTCGCCAAGGTATTTTATGTATTCAAGTGCCAATTCTTTGTTTTTGGAATTTGCGGAGACGATGAAATTGCCGCCGAACCATACAACGGCGTCGTCAGCTCCGCCCCTGCCGCCACGGACCGTGGGGAACTTGATTACGTCAAGGTTGTCGCGGAAGCTTTGCGGAAAGCCGGTGTTAGTCGCCATCCCCATTTCCCAGGAACCCATCATGTACATGGCTGCCCTCTCCTGGACAAACTGGTTCTGTGCGTCGCCGTAGTCGGACGTGGTCAGGTTGGTATTGAATACACCGGCTTTGACCAGGTTCTGGATATACGCAGCAGCCTGCACAAAATCGGGATCGGTGAATTTTACCCCGCCAACGCGGTCAATGGCATTGAAATTCCTGTTAAAGTCCCCGTTGATTTTCTGGGCAATGCCGTCAAAGAGGATGGAAAGGGGCCATCCTTCAAGGCCATCGGTTACCACCGGGGTAATATTTGCGGCCCTGAATTTGGGAACGGAGTCCATAATGTCTTCCCAGGTTGTGGGTAGGGGGACACCAGCCGTTTCAAATAGGGCTTTATTCACGTACAATACCCACATATCGCCAGAAGCGGGAACCCCGTAGAGTGAGCCGTTGAACTCGCAGCTTTCCAGCGCACCGGGCAAATAACCGAAACGGGCAAAATCAGCCTTATTGAGTTTTTCCAAATGGCCTGCGTCAATAAGCGGGCTCATCTGAGCCGGGAAAGACCACCACTTGAATATGTCCGGCAGTTGGTTGGCGGTGGCGTAGATCCTAACTTTTTCCTGCCAGGGCTGATCCTGCAGACTTTCGACGGCGAACTCCACATTGGTATGGGCTGCCTTGAATTCGGAATTGATCCGTTCGAGAACAGAGCCTACACCGCCGTTCCGGTCGGGATGGCAGTCGCCCATATTCAGGGTGATCTTGCCTTCTTCCTTTTTGGCACAACTGGTAAAGACCAGCGCAAAAATTGCCATCAGAATCAGGGAAAATACTAGAACTTTTTTCATACAATTCCTCCATTATATAAGATTTATGGGATTATACTGCCTGAAACAGGAAACTGTGAATGATTTTAATTACGGTTTCTTGACCAAATTTAAGGGAATGTAAGTTGAGCCTTTTCCAAAACTCTGTTAGTTTTGGAAAAGGCTTTCGAAAAACTGTCCAGATGGCCAGTTTTTCTGTTAAATCGAAGGTAGATTTTCCAAAAACTGAAGTTTTGGAAAATCCTCAGTTACTTAAACTTTAGGAAACAAAGCGGCTAGGGCTTTTGCCGGTTATCCTCTTAAAAGCCCTGGTAAAGGTTTCCACATTTTGGTAGCCAGTTTTTTCTGCGACTTCGTACATCTTTAGGTTGGTTTCCAGGATCAGTTTTTCAGCTTCCCGGATTCTGGTACGGGTGATGGAATCTGAAATTGTCTCGCCGGTTTCGCGGGCAAACTCAAAGCTCAAGTGGTTCTTGCTGACCCCGCTGTAGGCTGCTATGTCCGCAAGGCTAAGGCTGGGGCTGCCGTACTGTTCGCGTATGTATCGGCGCGTGCGTATAACGAGCCGGCTGGGCGGCAGGAAGTTCGCGAGGCAAAGCGAAAACTGCTTTTTAAAATCATCTGGGTTCGCTGCCGGGCCGCCCGATTTTTTCTCAAAGCCTGTGTCGATGTAGGTCCAGGCCGCCCTGTAAAACATCTCAAAAGCCGTTTCCAGATCTTCCGTATGTTTCATGAAGATGTAATACTGATCGTATGAGATGGAACCGCAATCGCCAGAAAGCCGAGGCACATAAGACCTGAGCAGTTCCGTTACGGTTTTTTGGAAATCGTAAAGCCGGTTCTCGTAGCGCTGATGCACCAATAGTACGTCCCCTGGACGGAGGATTGAAAAACAAAACGGCCAACCTACGGCAAAATCAGATTCGTCAAAAAGGGAGTGAATGTCCGCCCCCGAATTGTGGAGGATCGCTTCAAAAAAAGACCTGCGCCTTTCCTCCGGGACAGTTTTCTGTTTTTCGTCCCCCTGCTCCTGAATGCGGTTCCCTGGAAGCCTGTTGATTGTTTCAAGCAGGGATCTCTCGTCCAATTCCGATTTCAACATATACTCACAGGCTCCGGATTTAAAGGCACCGCGCACGTATTCAAAATTGCTGTAAGAGCTAAGGAAGATGAGGGCGGGATTCAAATTTTCCTTCTGCAAATTTTCCGCGAATTCAATGCCGTTCATCACCGGCATGTCCACGTCCACAACCACGATGTCGATACCAGGATTGGCCTTTAAAAATTCCAGTGCCGCCCTGCCGTTGGCTGCTTCGCCCGTTATGCGTATGCCGAAATCTTCCCAGCGGCATAGTGATTTTATCGTGAGCAGCACAAGTGGCTCATCGTCCACGATCAGAATGTTTGTCATGCCGGTGACTCTTCTTTCACGCGGCTTTCGTGGGGATGCGTTTTTTGCACCGGCAGCTTAAGCGTTACCACCGTCCCTTCGCCGGGATAGCTGACCACTTCCACGTCATACGGAGAGCCATAGGAAAGCAAAATGCGTCTTCGCACGTTGTAAAGGCCGATCCTGCTTAAGCCCTTGTGCCCCTCCCCCCCGCCGCTGAAAATATCCGTCAGGGTGTCGGCATCCATGCCGTTGCCATTGTCCCTTACCGAGATTACAAGCGTTTCTTCCTTGAGGGCTGCGGAAACCACTATGATCCCCGGTCCTGACAATCCGTGGAAGCCGTGGAGGATTGAGTTTTCCACTAGCGGCTGTAGGATCATTGAGGGCACCCCCATGCTCAAAAGGGAATTGTCAACGTCTTTTAAGAGTTCAAAAGTATTGCCGTAACGCACCTGCATGATGAGCACGTAACTGTCCAATATGTGCAGCTCGTGTTCCAATGGGTAAACCGTGTCTTCCCTTGCAAGGGTGTCCTCGGTGATCATCATCAGGGCGGCACTCATCTTCCTTATCGAATCGTTTTTTGTGATGATGGCCATCATGCGTATTGCGTTAAGCGCGTTGCACAGGAAATGCGGGTTAAGCTGGTAGCGCAGGGCTTCAATTTCTGTCCGTATGCGTTCCTTCTGTTCTTCTTTGATTGCCTCGGTTAATATGCTGATTTTTTCCACCATGTAGTTAAATGATTCGCTCATTTTGTTGAGCTCTATAAAGTCGCCGCTTTCGGCCCGCACGGAAAAATCACCGCTCCCCACAGCTTCCATTTTGGAAACCATGTGCTTTAAGGGGCTTAAGATACGGGCAAAGAAAAGGGTGTTGTAGCGGATAAAAAGTAGCACGATTACAATCAGCGACAGGTAAAGGAGGTAGAGGATGATGTCGAGCGGCCTTGTAAGTGAACGGACATTGATCGCCTCCGCCACCTTCCAGCCGGAAATGTCCACCGGCGCTTTTATCACAATCCGGGATTTCCCGTAACGCTGCGGGATGGATTCAATATCGTCGCCAATGCAGTCCGCCTGACTGGAAGCCAGTATTTTCCCGCCCCTGCCCGCAAGAAAATAGTCCGAGGAATTTTGGGGCGGCTCAACGTTCGCCTGCCTAAAAAAGTCAACCAGTGGGTTAAGTACAAACGAAACAATCAGTGTGCGGACCCCGGTGGCATAACCCCCCTTCGAGGGGGAAACCGAAAGCGAAGCGACGTACCATCCGGAAGGCTGCCCGTAACTGAAGTACAAACTGTCGGGTATAGAAATGATGCCCCTGTTGGCGTCTGCCATCCTAATGCAGGTTTCAATTTCGCCCCTGGGAAAAATAATCCCCGCAAAGTTCCTCGTGATATGGGGGTTCTGTCCTTCGGGAATCATATAAAAACCGACAAGCTGCCGCGACAGGATCGAATAATTCTGAAATATCTTTTCGATTTCCGAAGATACAAAATAACGCTGTTCCGCTGTTGACGCATTGATTAAAGCCATTGACCGCTCCATAAGCGTAGTATTGTGAATCAGCGATGCGGCTATGATGGACATGTTTTGCAATTCTACGTTAATGCCTGAAGCATATTGCCTAAGGGTAAGTTCCCGCTGGTTTTTTGTGTTTTCAATTATCTGATATCTATAGAAGAAGGCAAAAAGTGTGAGGATCAGCAGCACCGGCAGTGCAATAAAAAGCAGGAAAAACTGAAGGTGCCAGGAGGCGATGTTGTGGTTTTTCCCAAGTTTTAGCCGTCCCAGCTGCAATAGCCATGGTTTCATTTCTAACCAAAGTATAACATGATTTTAGCTGTTTTAAAATTGAAATTGAGGTTATACTGGTTTTATGGACAAGGAAAGACTTAAAAAACTCATTGATGCTGCCGCCGGGAGGATTCCGGCAGATTTGGTCATTCGGAACGGGATCGTCGCGGATGTTTACTCTGGGCGTTTTGTCGAAAGAGACCTTGCTGTAGTTGAGGGCTTAATCGCCGCCATAACCGAGCCAAAAGCCTGCGAAGGGAAAGTCGTTTTTGATGCGAGGGGTCTTTATGTCCTCCCCGGTTTTATAGACTCCCACATCCACATAGAGTCTTCTTTCCTGGGCCCTGGGGAGCTTGGGCGGCTGCTCCTCCCTCTTGGAACCTGCACTATAATTGCCGACCCGCACGAGATTGTTAACGTGTGCGGCATTGCTGGGCTCAATTATATGCTCGATGCCGCAGAAGATACTGCAATGGACATAAAATTTATGATCCCATCCTGCGTTCCCGCGACTCCTTTCGAGCATTCCGGGGCCGTCCTGAACGCAAAATCCATTTCAGGCCCAATCCGGAATGAAAATGTCCTGGGCTTGGGCGAACTCATGGATTATACCGGTGTTATAAACAAAGATGCCAGCATCCTTGACAAAATCCTTTTGGCGAAATCGCGGAACAGGCTTATCGACGGTCACAGCCCTGGTTTAAAAGGCCGGCTGCTTAACGCTTATGCGGCGGCTTCGGTCCATACAGACCACGAATGCTCCAGTCCGGAGGAAATGGAAGAGCGCATTTCTTTGGGAATGTACGTTATGCTGCGCCAGGGTTCCGCCTCCCACGACCTAAAGAAACTCATCCCTGCCCTGACACCGGAAAACAGCCGCCGCTGTCTTCTCTGCACCGATGATTATCAGCCCCGTACCATTTTTGAAAACGGGCATATCAACAACAGCCTCCGCATCTGCGTTGAGGAGGGGGTGCCCCCGATGATGGCGCTGCGTATGGCTACCCTAAACGCCGCCGAATGTTTCCGCCTAGCCGACAGGGGCGGCTTTGCACCGGGGCTTAGGGCGGATATTGTCCTTGCCGAAGACATTGAAAATTTTAGAGTAAACAGGGTATATATCAGGGGAAAGCTCAGGGCCGACAAGGGCGTGTACCGTGAACCGGCATCAAAGTCGGGGCAAGGGTCCAGTGACGACCGCTCCATGCGCGGGAGTTTCCATGTAAAGGGTTTTTCCGTAAAAAAGCTCGCCCTTCCATTGCAGTCAGATACTGTACGGACGATAGATGTTAACCCAGGCAGCATAATTACCGGAAAGGGTAGGGCTGTGGTCAAGCGGGATGCCACCGGATCCTTTATCTTTGATCCCGCCATCGACATCGTGAAAATCGCTGTGGTTGAACGCCACAGGGGCACCGGAAACGTCGGGGTTGGTCTAATCAGGGGCTACGGCATACGTTCCGGCGCAGTCGCCGTTTCAGTAGCGCACGACTCCCACAACATCATCGTAGTCGGCGTAAACGACGCCGATATGTTCTCCGGGGTAGAAAGGCTCATCGCAATCGGGGGCGGCGCAGTCTTAATCAGGAACTGGGACGTGCTTGAAGAAATGCCCCTTCCCCTTGGGGGCATCATGAGCGATCAATCAGGCGTTTGGGTGGACACAAAGCTTAAAACCCTTGAAAAAATGGCTATTGAAGAACTTGGCGTCTCAAAAGATGTGGATCCCCTCATGACCCTTTGCTTCATGGCCCTTCCGGTTATCCCGTCGCTCAAAATAACCGACATGGGGTTGTTCGATGTAGATGCATTTAAATTTATCACTGTGGAAGCGGAGTAAATCGCAGTTTTATTCGTGGCGTCAGGGGCCTGACCAATGGGGAACTGTTATTGGGTAAATATTATTCTCTCGTTTTTAAATAACCTGGATAATATTTCTGTCCCTGTAACGCTGTAAAGTATGTTCGAAAGCATTGTAATCAGTACATGAAAAAAGGAATAATCCCGGCTGAATATTCCGTTTAATAGTTTTATTGTGTTGTAAAAGGGAATGATGCTGTAATACCAGGCATTTATTCCTTCGCTTCCATAAACAGTGCCAAGCAAGCTAATGGTTATTATTGCCAAAATAATAGGTGAAAGCAGCATCTGCGCTTCTCTGACAGTGCGGGCAAAGATTGAAACTATTGAAACAAGGATAACGATAAAATAAGCAATTGATAGCAGTATTAACAGCAAAGATATACAATCACACAAACCATAATAGCTAATATCAATTGCAAATTCCGAATCTGGCGTTTGCATGGAAGACAATGCTGTGTTAAAACTGCCCACCAGGCGTTTTAGCGAAAAAACGATTCCCAAGAAACCTGAAATGCCGCATAAAAATGTTTCCAGGCCAAGGGCAAGTACTTTGCCGGCGGCAAGCTCCCTGGTACTCATTGGTACTATCATTATTGCCCCAAGAGTTCCTTTTTCCTTTTCCCCTGTAATAGTGCCAATAACAATGGCCATGGCCCCATAGAAAATAAACAGTAATACAAACACCGGCAGCATCATAGATAATAAAAACCCCGTTCGATCCTGGTTTTTCGCTAAATCACCGCCGCCGTTTTTATTAATATCAAACTTGTTTACCAAGCTGGTTTCCCATTCGTTTAGAATCATAATTAGTTTTCCGTATTGCTCGGTGGTTCCATTGGTCAATGAATTGTAATAAATATGTATTTCTGGAGCGCTTTCTCCCCCCTGTACATCGTACATTGACACCTGCATATCAAACTCAGGAGGAAAAACGATCAGCAATTCATTGCTTTTCCCTGCAATATTTTTTTTTATTGCCTCTGCCTCGTGTTCTGAAACGCTTGTAAGTTCTATTCCCATTGAACTCAAGACTGTGCCTGCTGTTGCTGAGGGCTTTATTGCAAAAAATACAGTTTGTGATTTTGTTTTATTGAGCAACGTGAAAAGATTTGGTACTACAATGGCATAAAGGAAAAAAAGAACTACCCCAGGAAAAATCAGGGCTATAATTATCATCCGCCAGTCTTTGAAAAAACGATGTAGCTCTTTTTTGGCGATTATCATAAGTCTGCCCATAATGTTATTCCTTGCCCTTTCCGCTGCAGTATTCGTCATAGAGGGAAAAGAATTTTTCCTCCAGATTTGTTTGCATGTTTATCGCAGACAATGAATCGGAGTATAACATACGACCATCAATAATTACTCCTACCCGATCGCATATTTTTTCAACCAGATTGAAAATATGGGTTGAAAGAATGATTGTTTTCCCCTGTTCCTTCATTTCCCTTAGAAAATCAATCACGTTCCTGGCTGCTACAACGTCAAGGCCATTGGTTGGCTCGTCAAAAAGAAGCAATGGGGGATCATGGACAATGGAAAGCACAAGGGAAACCATTTGCCTCATTCCGTTGGAAAGTGCAGCAACCTGTTTATAGGCATAATTATGAATGCCAAAACGTTCGAACAGCAAAGCTTTGCGTCTATGGATTGTATCCTTGGGTACTTCCCTTAGCGCAGCAAAAAAATTAAAAAGATAGTCAGGGGTAAAAAAATCTTCAAGCCGCAATTCTTCCGAGAGGAATCCAATCCTGCGCTGTACTTCAATTTTATTGTCCCTGACGCTAATGCCGTCAATAAACACATCGCCTGAATTGCTTTTAATTAGACCAGCGGCAATCCGCATTGCAGTGGTTTTGCCTGCGCCATTAGGCCCCAGAAGGCCGAATATTTCCCCTTTTTTAACAGAGAATGACAAGCTGTTAAGAGCTGTTTTTATTTTTGTCCGTTCAAGAATTCTTTGACGCTTATTTAACTTATAGTTTTTAACAAGTGATGAGAATAGTAGATAGTCTTCCATAAGGCTGCATCATTTTGCTACCCCCCCCTATATGATTATGGTAATGGAGGGGCAGCAGCAAGAAAGGCTATACATACCTAATTACTAAAATAACCACAACAGCCACAACCACAACAAGTCCAATCAATGCAAGAATACCCATAGTTTTACCCCCATGAAAAATTATAATGAAATTATTGTATTGGAACCTTTATTCAATGTCAATACGTACTAACCTATGTCATCTATAAAATAATCTGCTTGCCCCGGACATATTTCCCGACAATGTGGCTGTCATCAGATAGGTACACTGTGCGTTCAAGCCGGTCCCGGATACTTAACGCTGAAGGACAGCGGAAGCTTCCGTCGTCGATGACGAGGGCATCGAAGTCCCAGCCCGGCTCAAAGGAACCGGCGGAGCCGAACTCGTAGCCATCGGCTACGCCGTTGGCCTTTTTTTCCGGTGCGCGTCCTGGTTTCCCGAAAAATGCGCCGCCCCCGGCGGTTCCCATGTAGAAGACTTCCTCAAGGGTCAGCGCTTTTTCACCAGAGGCAATCAGGGCCTGGCGCAGTTTTGAAACCTGTATGGCGTCTGTCATCGCCCGGAAAATTGAGGTGTGGACCCCGCCGGCAACATCGCTCCCAAGACCAAGGGGGATGCCCCTTTCCATAAAGCGCCTTACCGGGGCAATCCCTGAAGAAAGGTTCATGTTCGACTGGGGGCAGTGGGCTACGTAAACCCCTTTTTCCGCCAGGATGTCCATTTCCCTTTCATCTGACCAAACGCAGTGGGCCATGATGGCATTTCCTTCCAGGAGGCCCGCATCTGCATAGGCTGCGGCGTAGTTCTCGCTTTCGGGGCAGAGTTCCCTTACCCACTCGACTTCTTTCCTGTTCTCGGAAAGGTGGGACTGAAGAGGGAGGCCGCTTCTTTTTTGAATTTCGGAGAGGCCTTTCAAAAGCTTATCTGTGCATGAGGGGATAAACCTTGGGGTAATTATCGGGGAAGAGTTTTTGTAAAGCCCCTCGCCATGGCGCTTGAAAAATGCGTCTAGCCATTCGGAGGCTTGCGAAACGCCGTCGTCTTCCTTCAAGTATTCAGGGCAGTTCCTGTCCATGCTCAGCTTCCCAACGTAACTCACAAGGCCGCTTTCTTCCAGCATGTCCATCAGCAGCAGCGTTCCAGGGCCATGGATTGTTGCGTAAACGCACAGCCTTGTGCTGGGTCCTTTTTTGACGTGGGCGACAAAACGGCCGTATGCTTCACGGGCATATTCCAGGTCCCGGTATTTCGCTTCTTCCGGGAAAGTGTTTTTGTCGAGCCACTCCAGGAGTTCCATGTCCATTCCCAGCGCCCGGAAGGCAAACTGGGGCGCGTGGATATGCAGGTCCGTAAGCCCCGGCATGATGAGAGCACCGGAATAATCCCTAACCGGCAGGTTGAAGTACTCTTTGGGAACGTCCTTGAAAACGCCGCCTGATTTCCCGCCGCTGCAAAGGAGCAGGCTGTTTTCCGCAGTTTCAAGTGTGTTGGGAGATGAACTCCAGCAAATATCGCCCTTTAAAAAGAATGAAGTTTTATCCACAAGATTATTATATGGTAAAAAGGGAGAAGGGGAAAGGGAAAAATTAAAAATTATAAAGTAAAATTAAAAAGTAAGACTCTTTTCTTTCTCTTTTACCTTTTATCTTTTACCTCTTAACTTGTCTCTGGTTCCCTTTTTATGTTATCATCCGGGAAAATGACTAAAACATTGTTTTGGGGGATTTATGGCTAAAAAAGAAGGCAGTGCTGAATTAGCAAACATTATTCCCATACCGCCCGGACAGTATGATCCAAGGGCCGTAGCTATAAAAACAGACGAGGGACACTTTTCTGCTGTTGGCATTTCGGACACTTCGGACATATCCAGGAACACTACCGAAACATACAAGAACAACAGGCCCGATTACCCGGGCAAGATTGGAGGCAGCGGGCCCGGCTACACGGGCAAGATTGGCGGCAGCGGGCCCGGCTACACGGGCAAGATTGGCGGCAGCGGCCTGGGCAGCATACGCTACAAAATATTCATACTCATCCTTGTTCTTTCCCTTGCCTCGTTTGCCGGTTTTGGCATTTTTGTGGTGAACAGCCTCCGGATGCAGGAGATTGCCCGGGACTTTTCCGAGAACTACAACGAATCCCTTGCCGGTGAAAGTTTCAACCTGTTTAATGCGTTCCTTGATACAATTCAGGAAGGCTCTGGCGTTTCCCAGACCCTTGGGGAAAGCTACTTCGCGCTCAGGGATACCATGAGCAGGGCAGAGCTGGCCGATGCCATGCTCCGGGCGTACCGCACTACCTTTGCCAGGGAAACCGCTATGTTGGGCGGCGGCGGCTTCTTCGAGCCTTACGCGTTCTACGGCGATGTGTACGACTTCCACTGCTTTGTCAGCAAAGTCCTAAGCCCGGGGGGGCAGCTTCCATCTGAGAGCGACGTCCTGTGGGCCGGCGACGAGTGGGAATGGGACGTGGATACCTACGAGGAAGGCTGGTACCTCAGCGTCATTCCTAAGGGGTGGGATCGCGGGAGGCCAAGGGAAACGCGCTACAATTGGAGCGAACTGTATGTTGACACCTCGGTTGATGTCCTTATGGTTACGGTGGG
>JGI24702J35022_10001725_pt1 | contig 13547 bp, 3 predicted proteins | sample TergutTh196P4_FD_35022 | JGI IMG/M metagenome (IMG submission 35022)
TCATCAATCATATTGTCGGGATACTCATACATTATTATATATACCTTCGCTGCCGACGAATCCGCGCCACATTTGATATAATACGTCAGGCTGTCGCGTCCGAAAAAATGGGAAGTTGTAGGGGTGTAGACTATGTTTTTATTTATGTCAAAGCTCGCCGTACCCTGTGTAGGAGGCGTATGAATTCCGACAACGATGGTGTTCCGGTCGCAAGACGTGAGAGAATCGTTTGCCAGAACATCTATCTCGATGGGGTTGAAATGGAACGTCCCCGCATAATCGTCGAATGCTTCCAAAGGAGGCGGGGCTAACCAGACCGAGCCTGTGTAGAGGGAATCGCTGGCAGCGCCTTGATAAAGTACCGACATGGTAAGGAAATTTTCGCCAGGCGTTAATGCATCGGCTGGAAATTTGAGCGTGTTCATCATACCGGTATTTTCAGCAATCGCGTATGGAACGCCGTTGATTAACCAGGTCACAGTGGTAAAGGCCGTTTCCAACGTACGTTTGACAATGATAGTGTCGGTGGTTTCAAAAGTATGGGTAATGTCGGTAGTGTTTTCATAATAGGTGTCAATGGTGGTTGCCTGCTCCTGGATGGTGAAATAGTTTTGCAGGTTGTAAGCGCCAGCGCCTGCCGAAAAACCGTAAGTTTCCGCGCTTCCGCTTCCGCTCATATAAGCCAGAAATCCGCCCGGACATGTAATGTTAATTGCAATATCCATATTCGCAAGGTTTCTGCGCACATGGTACCAGTCGGGAAAATCAAGGCTGCTGTTTACGGTATAAAGCGAATTGGAAACAACCACTCCATCGTGCTGAATAACAGTTTGACTCCAATAGGCGGAAGGAATCAGCAAATCAATTCCATGCGCGTTGATGTTGGTTGTTCCCGAAAGGATAAAGGGCGCCACAAGCGCATGTTGAATTCGTTGGTCGGTAGGTAAAATATTCATGACGCAAGCATCGGGCAGCACCAAAAATGCCATAATCGGTTTGTCGGATACAATCCTTGTCAATCCCGACATGACTTGACAAATATACTGTTTTCCGCCTGCCTGCAAAGTATAATTAAGCGGAGTTCCTCCATTAATTCCGCCGGAGACGGTAATATTGGTGCTGTTCTCGTTGGCAATGATTGCCAACATGCCACCCCAATTGCCGTAACCATTCGGTGTAAGTACAGGAAATGCAAAAAAGTCTTTTCCCCATTTATCTACACTCCAAAGTTGCTCGTAGGTATGGTCAGCCGAAGCATTGCCTAATGAAGGACATCCAAAACCGTTACTCTGCCCGGGTCCCCAGGTAAGAGCAGCGCCGCTAAAAACCCCAACTGGTTTATTGGCAGAGACTTTCTGACCTGTCAAATCGGTGCCGCTGCCTGCGCTTGTAAAATGATATACTTCGTTTTGATTGAGTGTTACGGTATTTCCATTATGTAGTGTTACCACCGTATTATTGTCGTTTGCCACAACAGCATAAAGACTGTTATTATTAGGATGACCCATAGCCAAACGGTATTCGGTTCCCCAAGAAGGAACAGGTAGTACGCAAGTACCATCTGTTGAGGCGCTGGCATAATTGATGGCATATACACAGACATCTTCCGAAGCGGTGAGTGTAAGGGTACGGGATGTTGTTGATCCGGTATTGACAGAAGGAAAATTAAGCACATCGGCGGATGTTACAATGGCCGTATAAATGCCCGGTGAAACCAAGGTGTTGTTCCAACCGTTCCAGTAAGTACCTGGCGCATTGTTGTAATGGGCTGTAATATAGCAGGTTTTTTCTACTACTACTTTGAGTTGTAAGGTATATGCATTGGTATTATGAAGATAGGCAATATAAAATTCCCTTCCCGCGTTAGCTGCCGTTGATTGGGCATACAGTAGCGAGCCACAACACGCCGCTTGCAGGATAAAAATACCTACAACTTTTCTCAACAAAACGAACATTTTTGTTTTCATACGTTTATTTAGTTTTTAAGTAAATAATTCGTTGTTCTCTAATGTCTTCCGAACGTTTTGCTTTCAAATCGTTGTTCACATAATTGTACATGGCAGTCAAAGTCAGGATTCCGTCTTTCGTACTGTATTGGAATTTTTGTATTCCTGCGACAATGTAGAGTATCAGTTGGTCGCCTTCAATGGTATATTCGGCTGTTTCTTCCCTTCCGTCGGGATAACGCAGCGTGGCGGTTGCGGCGTTTACTTCCAATTCCTGCAGGCATGGAATGTGGCTTCTTACCTCATTAGCCGATTGAATGGCAGTATTTTCTGCTCTGCCACCAGTATTTTTTTCGATAGCGACTTGCGTTACCTCCCACTTTCCATACGGTATGCCATCTTTCATTTCATCCGAATTCACCCTCAGCGTGTCTCTGCCGGTAATTTGCTGTATGGAAGCAGAACTCAACACCCATTTCCCTTCCAACACCGTTTCGTTTTCGCCGGTTTGGGCAAGGGTTAAAACCGGCATACAACAAATACTTGTTAATAAAGCAAGTATAACCATTTTTCTTTTCATTTTATCCATGGCTTAATCATCTAATACTTAATTAATAAACATTCAATTCCCTATTTTAAAAAAACTAAAATCGTACATCGCATCAACAAAAAATATACATCCCGCATTATACCACTCGTAGTATGATGCCGACAGTCTTTTTTCATGACAAATTCAACTATACGCATAAACATTCAATTCAAAATTCATTTTAAAATCAAACCAATTCGGTATCCCGCAAAATTTCAGGAATCCCTTTTCAATTCACGGCGCAAAGATAAAACAAAAAATTGTATTTGGTGCACTTTTGTAAAAAAAATTTTCATTTATTGCAAAAAAAACATAGCAAAGGTGTAAAAAGTATACTTTTTTTGTTTTTTCAAACCTGTAATCACTGTAATTTGTAAATAAAAAAAGAATGAGGAGGCATTATCGACTGATTCGACAATGCCTCCCCACCGTTGCAAATTTATTTTTTCTACTTTTTCAAAAAACCGTATTCATACACTTTCGGCTCGATTTTTTTTGCCAGCGATTTCAACGCGGTCGTTCAGCCATGTGGCTTCAATACACGCTTTTTTATTCGATTCTAACAACCTGTCCTATGCTATTATTAATTGTTACAATATAAAAACCGCCTGGCAGTTTATATGTGGATTCACCGGGTTGGAGAATGAGTAACTGTTTTCGCAGGACGCCATCCAATGAGTATATCCGGAGGATGCCTCCGGCAGAGGTCGTTCTGACAAAAAGTTCATTTTTGCCTGTCCAAATCCGGTCGGTTTCCGTTTTATCCTCCGGATAGGTTTCCCGTATCCTCCCGCTATACAGGAAGTTGGCATAATACACCCGCTCGCCGATTGAGTGTGTAGGGATGGTAACCGTCTGCTGCGGTTCGTCGCTGTTAGAACCTGTCCAGCCCGTAAAGACATCGCCGGTCTTTTGGGGAGCGTTGAGTGTAATCACCTCGGATATGATGTTGTATTCAGACGGATTATCGGGGGCGTTCACACCTCCGTTCAGATAATAAATAATGGGATACACTTCCGGCTCAAATACGGCGTGCAGATTCACATTGCCGTAGATGGTAAGCGTTTCATAGTGCATGATACCTTTTTGGGCTTTGATAGTCTCGCCCCGAAGAGACAGGTAGTCCGTATGGCTCCAGCCTGCAAATCGGTAGCCCTCATCCGGCACAATTACGATTCCCGTTTGGGGTGAAGTCTGATAGTCCAATATCTGTTCTGTCGCATGATAAATCGTTCCGCCGTATCCGGCTGAGAAGGTTACGACACTAATGCCTGTTCCCTGATGATAGGTGTAATTTGTCGGAATAGTGAANGTATTATTAAGTGTAACCCATGCCCTGTTCACAAACAGCGGCTGCGAAGCGCTCACTCCGGCGTAAGGAGTAGCCCGGAAAGTGACGACGACCGTATCCAATGCCGGTGCGTTCAGAAACTGCCAGGTGAGTTCGTTACGTGAAGGATTGGCGCCCACCGGCATATTGGTAGCCACAGGAACGGATGAGAGGTAGTCAAGCCATGCGGGCAATGTATCTCGGATAAACACTTCGCCGGCAATCGGACTTGCATTGATGGCCTTTATCGTATATTCAACCGTATCTCTGAAAAAAACAGCTACCGGATTGGAAAGCGTTCCATTATGTTGCATGGCGTTCAAAACAGCATCCTTTACCATCCGTTTACCGGTAATGGAAAACAGTGTATTATTGGAATAGTCACAGTCGTTGTACGAACCGGGCGCCGGATAGGTCACGCCGTCGTCCTGTAACCGTACATAAACAAGACTTCGCACCTGAGCTAACGGGATATCAAAATTTAGTGTGACGGTCTGTCCAGGCCCCAAAGCAACGCCAATGGGCCGGGTCTCAAACAGGCCGGCCGGAGTAATATAATCCTGATACAACGAAACGGGAAGGGAAGGATTGACGTTCATGACGCCCTGATTACCGATAACTACCGAGACACGTATCGTAACATCGTTCAGGTATGCCGACGACATACTCACGACGAATGGATCGGCGGATCTAACGACCGGTTTCAGGTCGGTATCCACGATTGGTACCTGAATTAACGCCCCGTTATAAGGCCAGTAGCTATTTACACCAATATCAAACCGATAGTGTTTAGGGAAAAAACGGATTGGCACAGTAAGGTCGTTGTTTATTCCTGTCACCTCATAGTTCACCTGATTCCATACCTTACGGGTAGGCGCCCAAGGCGTCGTTGCGCTCTCGAACGCATTAAGCGTTTCTGTTACGCCGGCAACATCATTGGTGCGACATGTAACGCATATGTTAGCGCTGCCCGAACCATCCAGGTCTGCTATCACCGGATATTCGAAGGCCGTACCGGAGGTGCAGACAAATTGGGCTCTGATCGTAGGAGAGACCCCGTCGGCTCTGCCATCGAGTATGTACAGCAGTTGTTCGTCGCGGTAGACAAGCTCATTGATACCGTCGTTATTAAAATCAAATAAAGTAATACCCGTTCCGCCGGACGTGTCGGTGTTTATCAAATCCCATTTCAAACTATAAGTTTGTGTTGCGGGATTATACCGGTAAGCGCTCACCCTGCCGACAATCGGCGCAGGTGTCGTACGACGTGTTGTGACGCATATTTCGGGATAGCGTTTGCCGTCGGACGCCACAACGCCGTCGATATCGCCAATGAAAGCATAACCCTGATAGGCGTCCGAATTAGGTATGGTTATCTGTTGGATAACCTGGTTTGTTTTCGGGCTCCAGATATTCAGCCGGGTAAGCGCTCCTGTATAATCGACGACGACTACATCCGGATGGCCGTCCAAGTTTACATCTGCAACCGACGTAAAGCCGTCGCCGAAAGCGGCAGTCTGGTAAAGAATGGTACAAGTGGCGCTCGTTCCGGCAGTATTGATGTTGACTTTGTATATCTTACCACCCGCGACGATTTCGGGTAACCCATCGTCGTCAAAGTCGACCGCCGTCAGGAAGTTCGACTTATTATTTCCCCCACGATTGGTGATTCGCCCTACATATGCGTTGCCTATCGCTTCTGTTACACCAAGCTGGACGCCTGTGCGGGCATTAAATATCTGATTAAATACGACCACTTCGGGAACGCCGTCGCCGTTAAAGTCGGCCACTATAGGTTGTGGCATATTATCGGCGCTACCTCCCGAGGGCGATGCGAAAGTGGTCGCCCATTTCACGTTAAAACTTAAAAAGCCCCCTGTGGTATCGGCCTCGTAGGAGGTTAGCGTATTGTTATTGGCAGCTATTATTATTTCACCCATCCCGTTCTTGTCGCTGTCGACTAATACGCTTGTTGAAACGGGAACCCATCCGCCGGTGTTGGCCTGTACAACAGGAAGAGGTATAGACGTTCTCAATGCGCCTGTACTGCCATTGAGCACATTCATCGCATTCAAAGCGGCGGCGGTCGTTACGATTTCGGGTATCCCGTCGCCATCTAAATCGCCGACTAAAGGACCCGAAAAATTGTTGGCCGTATTATTGGCGCTATACCATTTTCTCCTGATACTGAACGCTATAGGATTGAACGGGACGACACAACCGATTGTATCTATGATATTATCCGGATAGGCTGTCACATTGATAAAGACCTTGGCAGCCGACGAATCCGCACCGCATTTGATGTAATAAATCATACTGTCTATCCCATTATACCCTGCGAAGGGAGTATATATCAGGGTATCTCCTGAAAAGNTCGCCGTACCGTGTTTGACATTTTCACCGGATACGACAGCCAGCNCGGTCAGTCCGCTTATATTGCAACAGCCAAGGCTGTCGTTATCGAGTATGGGTAAACGTATCGAATCATTTCCGATAATAGCCGCATAATCGTCATTAGCCAGCAATATATTGCCAAATATAACGGTGACCGTATCACTCCTGTTCGAAGTACAGGTTCCATCAAACAATGTGGCGTAATAAATTCCGTCCGCAGTTGCCAAATAGGTATTGGTAGTAGCGCCTGATATTAGCGTCCCGTCTTTATACCACTGATATGAAACGCCGGACCCGGATGCGGTAAGCAACACAGAGGCGGAAGGGGGACAAATATATACCGTATCCGAGGGCGACAGGCTGGGAGCCGTCGGAGCCGGATTAGCCGAAGCTATCACATAAGCTGATTTATAATCCCGCTCAACAGCTGTTCCATCCACAGTTTCCACCCACGAGAAATTGCGTAAACTACCGGAGGCGACCACCTGCGCCAGAATGGTCAAAACAGCCGAATCGCCCGGCGCCAGGATGGGAATGGTCCATTCAAACGACCGGTTGACAGGGTTATAACTACTGACCGATGTTCCGGCGCTGGGCGTTGCCGAAATAAAAATCCAGCCGGCGCTTAGACTATCGGTCAGTTCGATATTGTTATAGGTAGTGTTCCCGTCATTTTTCAATTTAACGGTAAACTCCCTGATGTTATTCAGGCAGCTTGTCAACTGGTCTATCTCTTTTGTCAGTTCCAGCGTGCCGAATGACTTGGTATTGTTTGTCAGATCACAATCGCTGAACGCGCCGATCGCCGGGAAGTTGATGCCATCGTCAAGCGCCCGGACATAAAGCGCAACCCATCCGGACGATACGGTAATGGTTTGTGTGACAGTCGTTGTTTGTCCCGGTAACAGGTCGACACCTAAGGTTGTANTGGCCGAGGAAATGAGATTTCCGGGTATGATACTATTCTCATAATAGCGAATCGGTATCGTTGACGAGGCTAATGCAAGCCCCTGATTACCGATNTCTACGCTAATAGTCACCGATGTAGACGAATTAATCGTGATACTGCCNTTAACGATATAGATATCGGGCGACAGGTCTATGGGNAAATAGGTATCCTCACTGATATAAGGCGCTTGCATCGGGCCGCCGTTGTAGTACTGTACCTGNGAATTATCGGGAAGGGTAAAGGTCAGATTGACCTGTTGTACACTGGTGGGNANCGTTAAGTCTTCATTGACTAATAAATTGCTGTATAGTTGCTGATTCCAGACTTTCGGACAGGACGCCCATTTGGATGCGGAGCCCTCAAACACCATTACTTCACCGCGATAAGTATTATCAGTGCCGTCAGGGTCGCCGGTTACAATAATATTGGCGCTTCCGTCGCCGGTCACATCGGCAACAATAGGCGTTTCCACTATCGTAGCCGAACCGCATGGCCTTTGATAAACCATGATCGGAGCGACACCGGAGCCATCAAATATCTTAAGATGTGTCTGGTCCCTGTAAATCAATTCAACCACTCCGTCCAAGTTGAAATCGAACAAGGTCAACGCAGTCGACCCGGAAGCATCCGAATGAGGCATCAACCATTTTAACGTGAAAACCGAACCGGTATATGAAAATGCGCGGAGTTCACTGCAAGTGTTGATTACTATTTCCGGGTATTTCTTCCCGCCGGTAACGATTCCATCTATATCGCCTACAAAAGGATAAGAAATGGTATGACACTGCGGAAATGAAAATTGTCCGACTTCCGTATTCGTTAGCGGCGTCCATACCGTTACATCACAAGTACCTGTATTACCTTTCACAAAAACAATATCAACGTTTCCATCCTGGTCAATATCGGCGGCAATATTCAAGCCCTCCTGTGCATTACCGTAACGCGGACATATGCTCCATGGGGTCGGAGTAGCAACGAAACCAGCGTTAAATCTATACACACAAGTGCCAACTATCACATCGGGAAGTCCATCACCATCAACATCGGCTACCAACGGAAAATTTTGACCTAATGCAGTATTCCCTGCATTACCGGAACCTACGGCAAGCGTTGACAGGAGACTTCCGGTATTGGCGTCAATGATATATTTACCTGCTATAATTTCCACATTACCGTCGCCATTCAAATCCGATACGACGGGTATTACCCGTCCTACAGTAAGCCGTTGCTTCCAAACCAAATCGAATTGTAAAGGGCGTGTTGCGTCTCTAACCTCATATAAATAAATCGAATCATTTTCTCCGGCGATAAATACGGTTCCTTTGGCGCTATCATTCCTTTTAAAAATAGCATACGGGGTATTGTAAGAAGTCCCGTTTCCTCCTATTCCAGGACAATCAAGTTGCCCTGCATACGCTCCTGTTTTGCCTTCGAAAACGTATAATACGCCGCCACCGCCCGCTAAGCCATTATCTGAAAAAACCTCCACATTTCCGTCGTCATCAATATCTCCTACAAGGGGTGTATGTCGGGTATCAATCGTTTTTGCGGTAGATGAAACCCATGCTTCACGTATCGAAAAAGCAAAAGCAGGACGTGTGGAACTGCAATCCTGCGTATTGGGGATCAGATTGTTTTGCGCTGTCATATTCCACAACGGAACTATCAACAGGATAAATAAACCTATCCGCTTACTGCATATATTTCGTTTCATAGGCTTATTCATTTGCATCAGATTTTTTCAGGGCGATCACCCATGTTTCGGTCACTTTTTCAACCTGTCTTGTAGTTATAGCTTCGCCCGGTCTTACAGGCGATATAACGTTATATTCAAATGTGACAGTCATCATAAGATTTCCATCCATTACGCGGCACTGATATACCTGCATCGTACCATCATAAGCGCACAGCGTCAACCGGTCATCTTCAAGCTTGTTTTCAATGGTGGCTTCTATTCCGTCCGAATAGTGAAGCACAATGTCTTTTTCACTAATTCTCCATTCCTGCGGGCAGGGAATATGACTTTTTATATCGTCAATCGAATTATATTCTGCAGTAGTCGTGGCATAGGTCGCCGTAGCACCTGCGGCAGTCTGCCCGTCGTAGCCATAAGCGCTTTTTTCAACAGTTACCCGTTCTGTCTTCCATAATCCTTGCGGTAGCGTATCACCTGCCTCTACGGTTATGCCGGCATTTAAAACAGGTATAAAAAGCACATAAAATAATAATACTGCCAAAACGCAATACACTCTTTGTCGGAAAGTCCCCTGTCGGATTCCGTTACTTTTCTCTTTCATGATTAAACCCTTTTCAATTCAAATAAAAAATTCAAAACCACATTTACAATTCGCACTAATAATTTCCATCCAATATCGTCCGCAAAAATACGGTAAAAATATACTAAAAACAAATTTATAGTGTTTTTTTTATATTTTTACAATTTATACAACTCGCTTCGGGCGCGTAGAGACATAGCATGCTACATATCTATATCTCTACAATTATTCGATTCTTACCACCTGTCCGACACCGTTATTTAGCGAAACAATATAAAAACCGCCTGGCAGTTTATACTTCGTTTCACCGGGTTGCAGTATGATCTGTTGTTTATATATGATGGCATTCTCCAAATAAACACGTAGAATACTACCCGATTTTGACGCCCTGACATACAATTCGTTTCCGGCCGCCCATATCCGGTCGGTTTCCGGCGCATCTTTCGATTGAAAGTCTCTTCTCCTCCCGCTATGCAGGAAATTGGCATAATACGCCCGCTCGCCGGTAGAGCGTGTAGGGATGGTAACCGTCAGCTGGGGTTCGTTGCCGTTTGAACCAGTCCATCCGATAAATGTATCACCTTCCTTTCGGGGAGCGTTCAGTATGATTTCCCCGGATTTAATCGTGTAGGTCACGGGGTTATTTCCGTCATTTTCACCTCCATTCAATTGATAGACAATAGGATAAACCTCCAAATCGAAGTTGGCGTGCAGTTCCACATCGCCGTGAACCGTCAGTGTATCATAGCGCATGATACCGCTTTGTGCGCTGATTGTCTCGCCGCGCAGGGATAGATAGGCCGGATGGCTCCAGCCGGCAAAACGATAGCCCTCGTCCGGTACGATCACGATGCCCGAATTGGGCGACATCCGGTAATCCAATACCTGTTCCGTCGCGTTAAAAATCTTTCCGCCGTAGCCGGCCGAGAAGGTGACTAAACTGACGCCGACGCCCTGGTGATAGGTATAGTTCGTCGTAATGATTGTATCAGTGAAATTAGTTACTATATCCCTTATGGTGATCCAGGCGCGGTTGTCATACAGCGGTTGCGACACGCTCACGCCTGACTGCGGCGTTGTGCGGAAACTCACGGAAACCGTACCCGACGACAGCGTCGGAAACGACCAGACAATCTCGGTACGGTTACTGCCTGCCGGATAAGTAGTTGTCGACGGATTGGACGACAGGTAATCAAGCCAGGCCGGAAGTGTATCCCTGATTATCACATTTTTTGACGTCAGGTATGGATTGACGGCGGAAATATGGTATTCAATCGTATCACCGTAGAGCGCCGCTACCGGATTGGCGTAGAAACCGTCATGTACTACCGAACCGGAAGGAATCATAAACATCGTCGCATGTTTCNGCATCATTAGATAAAGCCCCGGNTTGACGATGGTNATTTCATTATTACCATACTCACATTCCGCCTGATAGGGGTAAGTCACGCCGTTATCGTTCAAACGTATCACAAAGTTNNCCATTGGAAACAGGGTAATATCCGGAATATAAAAGATGACCTGTCCGGTATCGCCCTGTAAAATCTGGTCGTCCAACATGACGGTAGCGATTGTGTCTGTAGTATTATATGTTTGAGGAGAGGATGGCTTGTAAAGCGCCACGTACACGGGCGGGCCGATGGCCGCTTCTCCCTGATTGACAATGTTCACTGTGATAGTGAGGGCATTGCCTGATACGGTTGTCTGTATCAAAGACAGGTCGGTATAGACGTCCGGTAATAACCACAAAGGCGTACCATTTTCACTCAACATGGTCTGTTGCATTAATAAGCCGTTAAACGGTCGCACATCATCGCTTGTATTTAAAATATTGTCCGCACCCGGAAATACGGTGGCGGGGCTGATGGAATATTCGGGGACTGTCAAATCCTGGTTTATATTGACAATATTGTAATGCGCTTGATTCCATACGCTACGCGCCGGCGCCCAGGGTTGCGAGTTGCTGCTGAAAACCACCAAGTCGTAAGCGGTAGGCGACGGCGTATGGTTGTAGCACGAGACGCATATATTGGCGCTGCCGTCGCCATTGAGGTCGGCAATAACGGGATATTCCCAAGCCGTCCCCGAAGCGCAGGGAAGAGGCGTCACCTTATCCAATCCGTTTGTCCCGTCGAGAATCCGCAAATGGGTTTCATCGCGGTAAACTAATTCGTAGGCGCCATCGTTGTTAAAATCGAACAGCGTGATACCCGTTCCGCCCGAACCGTCGCTCGACGTAATTTTCCACAGTTGCGAATGGGTATCGGTAAGCGGATCGTAACTCAGAGCCATAACCGCATTGGGGGTCATGATACATATTTCGGGGTACTTTAGTCCTGTAACAGGGTGCGTCACCCCGTCGATATCGCCAATAAAAGGAAATGAATGATTAACGGTAGCGCCGCCGGTAGAAGTAGTCAGGGTATATGATTTAAACGTTCCTGCGCCGCCGCCTTTTATATCGGGACGCCATACATATACGAATGAATTAGTTCCGTTTGTTTTGGCTACGACGACTTCGAGTACGCCATCCAAATCGATATCAACGACGCCCGTAAAACCATCGCCTACTGAAGTGTTTTTGGATAATATACTACAGGTAGCCGTTGTTCCGGAGGGCGATATGGTTACTTTATATACAGCGCCGCCGGCCACTAATTCCGGCAAACCATCGCCGTCCATGTCAACAGCGGCGACAAATGTACAGCCGGAGTTTCCCGAAAGCGAAGGATTACGTCCCATATACGCGGATGTCATCACTTCGGTTGTCCCCAGCAAAGCGCCGGTGACTGCGTTATATATCTGGTTGTATATCACTAACTCAGGTACTCCGTCGCCGTTAAAGTCGGTTACGATGGGCTGCGGCAGGGAACTGGCGGGTCCGGCGCCGACAGGGTTACTGAAAGCGATGCCCGACGGCCATTTACTGATTAGATCGAACGAACTACCCACACCGGTGGCTTCATAAGAATAAAGTCTGCCGTTGGCACCGACAAGAATGATTTCGCCCTTTCCGTTGCGGTCGGCGTCGACCAATACGGCGGGTGCGGTCGTTATCCAACCGCTATTATTCATAGATGCCGGTAGCGTTACTGCTTTTTTAAGCGCTCCGGTAGCCCCGTCGAAAACGTTCATAACCCGGAAATAATTATATTCGGCATTTGAAGAGAATGTGACAATTTCAGGAATGCCATCTCCATCCAAGTCGCCTACCAAGGGGGTATTTTTAATATGCGCTCCTCCGGTCATCCTGCGACTTTCCCGCATGGTGAACACGAATGACAGCGGGTCGCCCCAACAATCCGATTCGATGATATTGTCGGGGAATTCAATTACGCGCACATAAACCGTTGCAGAGTGGGTAGCGCCGTTACATTCAATCTCGTACACAAACTGCGACAGGCCGGTAAAGCCGGGATAGGGCGTGAACGTGATACTGTCATTACCGGGTGTAATGACAGCATTGCCTTGCGTAGATGGCGGCAGCGTCAATATTGCAGAAATAAGCGCCGGGCAGACACTTCGCAAGTCGTTGTCCAATACGGGTATCGTGACCGGCAACGTGCCGACAGTCACGATCGTATCATTGAACGCCCACAGGCATCGCTCCATGGTGACGAGCGTCGTGTCGCTCACCTCCGAATAGCAGGTTCCATTATACCGCCGGACGGTATATTTGCCGACTGTTGTCGCCGTATAAGTGGCGGAGGTCGCGCTCGGAATGACAACCCCGTCCCTACTCCACTCGTGGGAGGTCGCGACGCTGGAACCCGTTGCGGTCAGCACGACCTGGTACGAAGGCGGACACAGGTCGGCGGTGTCGGCGGGGGTAATGAAAGCGGTATAGCGCGTGCTGACGGTGCGCGTCACATAAGAGCACCCTCCCTTATCGCGAATATATACATCTATTTCTTTAGGCGGCAAACTTATATAGGTTCTGGGTGCTTCCTGCCATGTTTGCCCGCTGTCAATCGAACACTCATACGCGCCCGACCCGCCTGTTCCGGTCGTGACGGTGATGGTACCGGCGGTCGTACCGGGGCATGTCACCGTAGCGACAGCC
>JGI24702J35022_10001726_pt1 | contig 13536 bp, 7 predicted proteins | sample TergutTh196P4_FD_35022 | JGI IMG/M metagenome (IMG submission 35022)
GAAGCAGGACAGCCTGTCATAGTTGTTTCGCAAAACCGCGACCTTTTTCTAAAAGCCGAATTGCAACCGCGATATTTTGATTTGCTTGATAAAATCACTACNGCAAATATTCGTTTTCTGAACNCCAACAGCATCTTTTCAATCGAAGAATTAGGTGGACGCTTACTTTCCTACGGCAAGTCGGCAGACATTAACAACCCGCTTATTCCTGTAATATTTCAAATAAATAACGTAGGCTCCCTATTGCCGGGTAGTTTTGTAGAGATGTTTATTAAAACGCAAACTTCCACACAAGCTGTTACCGTTCCCAACGAAGCGATTATCGAAGAGATGGGCAATTTTTTTGTGTATGTACAGCTCACACCCGAATTATTTGAGAAACGCGCCGTAAAAACAGGCGTAACCGATGGTATATGTATCGAAATCACAGAGGGCATTACCGCAGGCGACCGTGTGGTAAGCAAAGGGGCGATGATGGTAAAACTTGCACAGGCTTCAGGAGCTTTAGACGCCCATGCGGGNCATGTACACTAGTCAATTACGAACACTTTTCAATTACGAATTACGAATTACGAATTACGACGTTAGTCAATTACATTAGTCAATTACGTATTACGTATTACGTATTAAATAGGATTAAGATTAAGATTAATATTAAATATTGATAAAAAAATGAAAGAGAATAATATTATACAAGAAAAATCTTTCGCTTTCGCAGTGCGAATAGTGAATCTATACAAGTTTTTATGCGATGAAAAAAGAGAATTTGTTTTGTCTAAACAAGTTTTACGTTGTGGTACTTCTATTGGTGCAAATATTGAAGAATCTATTGGAGGACAATCTGATAAAGATTTTTTAACTAAAATAAGCATTTCATACAAAGAAGCAAGAGAAACGGTTTATTGGTTAAAATTACTTTTGGCAACCAATTATTTGAATCAAGAACAAGCCGATAGTTTACTTAAAGATGCAGAAGAAATCTGCAGAATTATTGGTAAATTACAAATAACGATGAAAAACCGTATTGAAAAAGTTCGTAATTCGTAATTCGTAATTCGTAATTGACTAGTGTTCGTAATTCGTAATTGAAAATAGTGTTCGTAATTCGTAATTGAAAAATGTTCGTAATTCGTAATTCGTAATTCGTAATTGAATAATAGTGTTCGTAATTGAAAAAAGCTATGTTAAATAAAATAATAAAATTCTCCCTCAACAACAAGTTATTTATCTTATTAGGAGCGGCGTTGTTGATAGTTGGCGGATTGTACACTACGCAAAAAATGGATGTGGACGTCTTCCCCGACCTCACAGCTCCGACAGTAGTCGTGATGACCGATGCCAGTGGGATGTCGGCTGAAGAAATAGAACGCCTTGTCACTTTCCATATAGAAACGGCTGTAAACGGCGCTACGGATGTGCGTCGCGTCCGTTCTTCGTCCTCACAAGGGTATTCTTTTGTGTGGGTTGAGTTCGATTGGGGTACGGATATTTTCAAGGCGCGACAGATCGTAAGCGAAAAAATGGTGACGCTCTCCGGCGCTTTACCGTCCGGTATTGTGCCCGTCCTTGCACCCCAATCGAGCGTCATGGGTGAGATACTTTTTATCGGTCTGCATACGGATAGAGACGTTGCAAGCAACGTATCTACAACCATGTCCGATTTGCGCACCTTAGCCGAATGGATAGTAAAACCCGCTATCCTTGCCACAGGCGGCGTGTCGCAGGTGACAATAATAGGAGGCGACTACAAACAGTATCAAATACTTGCCGACCCGCAAAAGATGAATATCTACGGCGTCACAATGGACGAACTGGCACAGACAGGACGCACGATGAGCGCCAACTCTTCGGGCGGCGTGCTGCGAGACTATGGAAACGAATATGCCTTACGCGGCATTGCCCGCACAAACGATTTGGAAGAACTAAGCGCCACCTATATAAAAACAGTAAACGGAAGTCCTGTAGTTGTTGCCGATATCGCGGATGTCGTTATCGGCAGCGCCATCAAAATGGGTTATGCCTCACAAAACGCCCGACCCGCCGTTATCATCTCTATATCCAAACAACCCAATATCAACACACTGCAAGTGACCGAAAACATTGAGCGCAACCTGGCGGAGCTTCAGAAATCATTGCCACCCGATGTACGTATGGACACTAAAATCTTCCGTCAAGCTGATTTTATCGAAGCTTCTGTCAACAATGTAGGCAGCGCATTATTGGAGGGCGCGGCATTTGTGATAATCGTGCTTTTCATTTTTCTGGGTAGCTTACGCACAACGGTTATCTCTATTCTTGCTATTCCGCTCTCCCTGCTTGGAACGGTTATCGTACTGTATCTTCTGGGTATGAATATCAACACCATGACGTTAGGCGGGATGTGTATTGCCATAGGCTCGTTGGTCGACGACGCCATCATTGATGTTGAAAATGTATATAAGCGCCTGCGGCAAAATCACCGCAAACCGATAGCCGAAAGAGAAAGCATTTTCGATGTAGTGTTTCATGCTTCGGTCGAAATACGCGCCTCTATCCTCAACGCGACGTTGATTATCATAGCCGCTTTTGCTCCGCTGTTTTTTCTTTCGGGCATGGAAGGACGTATGCTCAAACCGTTAGGCGTAGCTTATATTGTGGCGTTGTTCATGTCGCTGATAGTGGCGATGACCCTCACGCCACTGATGTGCAAACTGATGCTTTCGGACGAAAAATATCTGATTAGAAACGAAAAAGACAGTTGGCTAAGTCGCAAACTGACAGCCGCCTACAGCGCTTCGCTCACATGGGCGTTGCATAATAAAAAGAAAACACTGTATCCGACCATCGCCGTTTTTGTTGTCTCTGTCGTATTGTTTTTCACGATGGGACAAAGTTTTTTGCCCGATTTCAACGAAGGCTCGCTGACTATTTCTGCGGTATGCAAACCCGGCGTTTCATTAGAGGAAAGTAACCTGCTGGGTAATCTCATGGAATCGGAACTGTTAAAAATACCCGAAGTAAAAAGCACAGCCAGGCGCACGGGACGCGGTGAGTTGGACGAACATTCGCAATCGACCAACGGCGCAGAGATTGACGTCAACTTCAGCTTGGACAAACGTAGCCGCGAAGCATTTATGGCCAATGTACGCCAAACGTTAGCCGCCGTACCGGGCGTAGCAACGACCGTCGGACAGCCGCTCGGACACCGCATAGACCATATGTTGTCGGGCACGCGCGCCAACATTGCCATTAAACTGTTCGGGACGGATCTTAGCAGCCTGTTTATGCTGGGCAACAGGATACAAAATCTCATATCCGGCATTGACGGTTTAGTAGATGTAGCAGTAGAGCAGCAAACCGAAACGCCACAGTTGCAGATACGCGCAAACCGTAACATGCTTGCACGCTATGGTATTACGATTGAAGATTTTAACCATTTCGTCAGCCTCGCTTTTGCCGGTGAAAAATTGGCGGAGATTTACGAGGGACAACGCAGCTTCGATCTGGTATTAAGGCTTAACAGGAATTATACCGAAAGCATAAACGGCGTGCGTTCCGCCCTGATTGACATCGGTAACGGGCGAAAGATACCTTTGGAAGAAGTGGCCGACATCGTGTCCGTTGGGGGACCCAACTCCATCAGCCGCGAAAATGTGCAACGTAAAATCGTGGTGTCGGCCAATGTGTCGGGAAGAGACTTGGTTAGCGTGGTGAACGACATCAAGAAAAAAATTGAGCAGGGAATCCAACTGCCGGAAGGCTTCCGCATAGAGTANGGCGGACAGTTCGAGAGTGCGGAAAGCGCCACACGGACANTGTTTATCGCTTCGTTATTAGCTATTTGCATCATCTTCTTGTTGCTCTACAGCGAGTTCAAAAACCTTGTCCTGTCGGCTATCGTATTACTCAACCTCTTGTTAGCGTTGATAGGCGGTGTGCTGGCGGTGTTTTTTACTTCCGATATCGTAAGCATCCCCTCTATCATAGGGTTTATCACCCTGTTCGGTATTGCTACACGCAANGGGATATTACTTGTTTCTAATTACGAATTACGAATTACAAAATACGAAAANAAAGACATAATTCATAATTTGAAATTCATNATTGTCGAGGGTTCTACTGACCGGCTTAATCCGATACTGATGACGGCTCTTACTACGGCTTTAGCGCTTATTCCGCTTGTGATTCAAGGCGAAAAACCGGGCAATGAGATACAAAGTCCGATGGCAGTGGTTATCTTAGGCGGTTTACTTACATCAACACTATTGAATATCTATATTGTGCCGGTAGTTTATGATTTGTTACAAAGAAAAAAAGCATCCAAATCCAAATTCTATTAAGTATGAAAAATACCTGTAAAAAAAACCAAACCTCTTTTGGCTTTTTTCATTCTACTATATATCTTATTTTCAATTGTATCGATCATATTTATTATGTATTTCTGTCGCAAATATAATATCTATTTACGACATGAACAATTTTTTTTAATAATAAATAATCTGCTTGCTTTCATTTTTTTGAAATAATAATTTGTTTGCGGAAATACACAGAAAACATGTATTTTTGCGCTCAAAATATTTCGTATGGCGTATGGCAAACGACCATCAACGAATATTTTTGCTGATATGGAAAAAATATTGGTAATCAGGATTATTGTGCGTTTTTTCTCTCTATCACATTCGCCAACCGGATAGTTCGTATTCCGAATGGTGGGATAGACAAATCTATTTTCATTGCTCCATCCGTTTTTGTAAACTGCAGGGTTTCTTTTACCTCGTCATTCAGTTCCACTAACTCCGCACGGTCAGCTTGGAGGTTGAATGTGACCGATTTTGTCGAAGCGTCATTTTGGGCATTGAAAAATCGGACATACAAGTCTCTGCCTTTGCAGGTTACTGAGGTCAATTCGTAAGCATTGTCCTGTATTTTTATCAAATTTTTAGCGGACGGAGATTTCGGATTATAGGCGGTCAGAACAGCCAGCATCGGTTCGTTGATGCGTTCTCCTTCGCTCCAGATATGGCTTTCTTTCCATGTACCGGCATGGGGTATCAGGGCATAGCTGATTTCTGTGGGTCTTGAGAGCGTGTAGTCTCTACCCCATAATCCTTTCCCGGAATATTGAACGGTTAGCGCCAGCGGATGGTCCTGACCGTGAGCATAACTTGTGGTATGGTCGGCGAATAAAGCCAACCCGCTATTGGTGGTTTTGTCGTAGAGATCAACCCAGTTCAGGATGATGTTGTGTTTGATTTGATCCCAACTGTTGAAAAATATATTTTCGAGCCGGCTTTCGCAAACATCAAAGGGGGCGTTTTTGTAAATTTGCTGTGAACTCATGTTGGCCGGAAAATGTACCAATAACTTATAACGCTCGTCATAGAAAGGTTTACGATAGTCTTCGTTCCTGAAAGTCTGGTTCGCTTCGCCTATTCCGGGATTATCCTGCCAGTCGATTTTTAAGGTCATGTCGATACGTTTCTCCCCTTGTGCCAAACGGATAGTTTGGGTAAAGGGATGTATGCCGATTTTCCCGTGTATGGCCACTTTCACCGAAAGAGGGCCTTGTTCGAGTATTTCTATTACTGCCGGCGACTGGGTGTTAGACAAAAAGGCTTCTTCCTTATAAAAATAACCCCTCAGTTCGTTGAATGAGCGTTCGTTTGCTACATCCACAAATTCCTTGCCTTTCAAACTTTTTGATTTCAGGCTTTTAATGACGCCTCCTTTTGACGGGTCTATCGCTATCGAATACAAATCGTTTTCCAACAGATAACACCCGTCCTTTTGCTTTATAACGGAAGTAGCGTTTTTTATTTTAGCGCTTTTTTGAACGATCCTGTAAGTCGTAAAACCCATCGGCTCCACTTGGGCTGAAAACGCAAGATACAGGTTTTCAGCCTTTTCGATTATTTGCGAATGGACTTGCTTTCCAGTAAAACTCACAACGCCGACCGACCGATTTTTCCAACTGTTAGGAATTTTCACCTCTATCAGTTCGTTTCGCATACAGGCTACTGTATTAAAAACCGTTACGGTTGTTTCGTCGTCAGAATTTTTGCTTGAAGCGCCTGACGACCTATTTGTGCTGTAAGACATTACATTTTTATTACCTGCTGCGGTAAGCGCTCTCATAGACTGTTCGATGATACTGTCGCTGACATTACCGGTGAAACCTGTCCATGCAGTCACTTCTTCGGCCCATGTCCGCTTTGACGGGAGGCGGTTATAGGGAACGATCCAACAGTCGTGGTGTTGCGCAAGTAGTAGTTTTGTCCATGCTTCGTCAATGCGCTCGCCGGGCCATGAATTTTTTTCGCCTGACAACAGACTGTTGCCATACAAACAAGCTAATGCAGCCATTTTTTCCGCTACTATCACCTTATTTTCCGCTACCCGCACTTCCTGCGCCAGACGCTGCAACACTTGTGCGCCCCACATCAAGCTAACTAATACGTCTTCCTGCGAAAAATACCAGTCATCGGTAGTTGCGCCATTGGAAAAATTCCGGATATAATCCCGCCATGTTTTGTATTGGGTGGGATAGTAATATTGCGAGGTATCGCTGCCTAACCAGGGGCCTTTATTCCAACCACTGCTCCAAGCTGCATCCTGAATACACATACCGACAGGATTTTCTATACCGGCCTGAAAACACCGGTTGATGTAGTCTTTAGAGTTATACCATGCCATTGTTTGCCATGTTGAACGCGGTTGAAAGTCCTCACAGGCATAACGGGGGACGGTCAATATTTTCGTACCGTCAGGGCCTATCCAATTGACTAACTCTCCGCCATAGGCGCGGGTATAACCGCCCCACATGGTATTGGGATTTTTTGTAGAAGCATACAAAAAACCGAATGATTTGAGAATAGGAGGCAGGCAACTTGTAAAACAAGGTTCTTCTGCCGAATAAGTGGTGAATACCGCTTCGGGAAAATGCTTGCGGACAAGATTGATGCCATACGAAAACTGACGTATGACGCTTTCACCGTTAATACAATAGAAATAACTCTGCCCGTAAGCCGGATTGATATATTCTATGCGTCCGTTTTCCGACTGGTCTTTAAAAAGTTCTTTAAATGCGTTGTAGGCTTCCGGATCGCGCTGCCTGACGACGTCCCATGTTTCTGGCTCTACTTCAATATTAATTTTCCATTCGGGATATTTCCTGAGCATCTCGACCATAAAACCGGTCTGTCCCTGCGGATAATGTCCATAGATACCACCATGATAACCATCTATAAAATAAGCCGTTTGTGCTTTCAGACCGGTAAGGCTGAGAGCCATTAAAAAATAAATGCAGCTAAATTTCATTCAATGACAAGCATATCATATATTTCCACAGCATCAATCTTGACCTGCGCTTTGCCGTCTGCAAACGTAAAGTCGCAGGATTTTCCGGAAGGTTGAAGCGTTATTTTCGTGGGTTTTCGGTCGCAACGGATCGACGCCTGCAACGGGCCAACCGGGTCAATCGACGGGATGATCCCTGCGTCCTTATGGTTACCGGAAGTATTCACCAAATGAACTATCATACGGCCATTCAGTTGACTGACAGACACATCTACCCATGGCGAACCGCTGATTTCCACCAATGGATTAGGAAACAGTTCGTGTACGGCTGCGTCAACCTGTTTCCTCAACGCCTCACTGCCGCTTTTCTCGTATTCATCGCCTACCGTAAAAGGCAGGAAACCAATTTTACCTTTACCTAACGCGCTAATCATCTGCTCGTTACCCTGTAATTGCAAACCGGCTAATAAGGCGAACTGCGCGGATGTTTCCTTACCAATCACTAAAAGGCTGCCTCCATTTTTTGCATACTCCACCAGATCGATGCAAAATGCAGGTGAAATCCGTTGCCATTCAGGTATCACAATCAATGGAAAACGGCTCATATCGGGCGCCAGCGTCCCTTCGCTCACCAAATCAACACTGTGCTGTCCTTCGAGCAGGCACTGAAGAACGCCCTGCGAATGACCTTTATATTGGGGGAACAGAACCCCTGTGCTATGCTGGTAATCGCTTGTCGATAACAACAACGCTACTTGCGGTATCTGCGCCGAATGATGACAGTACTGCTGCCGTTCGCGGGAGAATTTGGCCACTTCGGCCATCACTTGCAGTTCGTCCAACCGCACCGAGCCGTCGCGGTTCTGCGTAAAATAGGCCTGAAAGCCGCCGCCCAACGCTAATACGATAGCCGCCTCGCGTTTAAGTTGCACGGCCGGTTTTTGTTCGCGCGGATATGGATTGTAGGAGAAACTCCACGCCATCAAATCCCATGGTACACCCTGCCACACTAAATAACGACCGGCAAAACGGGCGGAGTTGACGCTGTTGTTAGGCGAATAATCGCCCGACAGAAAATCTAACGCCACAGAAACAGGCTCAGCCATGTGATGTGTAAAAGCCCAGTTACTGCATATTTGAAAATCAGGATATTCCGACCTGACAGCCGCCACATAATGACGCAGGTATTTGCGGAAACCCTCACGATTAAACTGCATCCATTCGTACCAGTGAGGGTCGGCTGCCGACTTCGGGATGCTACTAAATCCCGTCTCTTCCATAAACAAACGAACCGCCCGTTCGCCATAATCCGGTATCGTCGCCCAACATTCGCCGTCCACCCAGATGCCGTCCACACCATAATCACCTGCCAATTCCTTTAGTTGCGGGACAAGCAGTTGGTCAACATAAGTCCCAAAGACGGACGTCTTTTCCTTGTCGGGGGCGCCATCGGCACGTATAACCGCCCATTCGGGATGTAATTCGACAGCGCGGTTGTCCCATACGCCCGAATAGTGCATATAAAGCGCTACGCCGCGTTGGGCTGTCACATCACGCCAAATACGCAACGGATCGCCCACAAAACCCGGCGCCTGATTACCCACTTTCGTCGGATAGCTTGTATATCCTGCATGTCCTTTGCAATCGGTTTGGATATAGTCGGGTTGCACCATATCAATGATGGCATGAATCATCTCAGGCGTCGTGTTTTTACCGACCTCATTACAGTCCGCCCCAGCATGAAAGTCAAAATGAATACCAAAAAAACTCTTGTTACGGGGTAAACGTGTCGGCTCCTCCACCCGCTTCACCGTCTCCGTACAAGATATGACAGCTAATAAAGCCAAAAAATAAAATTTTTTCATAAGTAATTGAATAATTGAATAATTGAATAATTTCACTTTTGCCGTATTTCCTCTAAGCTAACTGTTGTTCCACCGCGCCGTTTGCTTTCGTCGGCTGCTTCCATGAATGTGAATATCTCTAATGTTTCTTCAGATGAAACGGGTGGGACGCCTGTTTGAAAAAACTTGGCTACTTCTTTTAGTAAGGGGGCATAACCGTTATAGTCGCCGAGCGTATTAATGCCCTTCTCTCCGAAAGCATGCCCCCCATATCCCATTCTTCCGGCCCGTAATCCCCTGAAAGTGCCGATACGACCACCTTCCCATACGCCTACTGCTACATCGGTATCTGGGGTATGTACCCTTGTTACAGTCTGACAGCCTGTGCCCATGACTGTATAAAGCGCTTCGACGCCATGAATCCCATACCAGAAGAAATCAGGATGTGTAGCTTCCAACGTACAGGGGCTGAACGCATCAGCGCCTAATATCCTGCCGATAGTTTGTTTTGCGACAATATCCTCCATGTTAGACATATATCGCAATGAGGATGACGAAAAAACAGGCACATTAAATTCCTTTGCCGCCTGAAAAATCGCATAGGCATCGGTTAGCGTACCGGCTATCGGCTTGTCAATAAATACGGTTTTCCCTGCTTTAAATACAGGGATAACTTGTTCTAAATGAGGACGCCCGTCGTTCGTTTCGAGCATTATTACATCCGTGATATCCAACAGTTTGGAAATAGAATCCACAATCTCCACCCCATACTTCCTAACTTCCTCTATGTAGCCGGGTACGCGACTTACGCTCGATTCGATGTCTTTACTTCCTTGCGGATAGGCGGCCACTATTTTATAGCCCAAAAAATCGGGTGAAGCATCTTCCGCATTGAGTGTTTTTGTAAATTCAGTAGCATGTGAAGTATCCAACCCGATGATTCCGACGCGAAGCCCATTGTTCACAGGTTTTACAGACGAGTTCCCTAATGTAGGCCGGGATGTCAATAAACCCACTCCGGCTAATGCGCTACTTTTAATAAATGTTCTACGTTTCATAAATAAATTCCTAATTCCTAATTCCTAATTCCTAATTAAACCCTCGCTTCCCAGCCGGGTTCATAGCTTCGGCTCCAGTAACGTTGCGCTTCGCTATCGTTGATAATGCGGCCATCGGCAGGATTGATGTCAATAGAACGCCCTGTGCGCCATGAGATATTTGCTAACTGCATCAACAGGGTGCATTTATGCCCTGATTCCACATCCATGTTAAGCACAGCGCCTTTGCGTATGCCATCGAAAAAGTTGAGGATATGGATAGCGTCTAAGTGTTGTGCAGGACTTACTTTGTTTTGAGGATCAATCGTTATTTCGCTTTCAACCTCTTTGATAACATTATTTCTCTTGTCGAAAATCTTGTAATCATCTCCTCCCGTTATAAACACACTCCCTTTGTCGCCATAAAATACGACACCGACGGAATTATTTTCGATGTTTCTGCCGCTGCAACTGTATCCTTCCCACATCAGCGAAGCCTCTTTGCCAAATTCAAGAGTAACGAACTGCGTGTCGGGAGTTTCCCAATCATCTTTGTAATAGTATCGGCCTCCTATTGAACTGACTTTGGTAGGATATTTCAGGTTCATACCCCAGCATAACAGGTCAATCATATGCGTACCGTTATTTAATGTTTCGGCTGTACCCCAATGCCATAACCAATGCCAGTTGTAATGTACGATATTATCTTTGAAAACGGTACGTGGCGCAGGCCCCTGCCAAAGGTTCCAGTCCAACCATTCGGGAACGGCTGTAATTTTGCCTGTGCCTATACTTTCCCGGTTGTTAGCATACCAGCCCTTTCCGCAATGTACTTTCCCTATGACGCCATTTTGCACCTGTTGTATGGCTTCGATTACTTTAGGCCATGAACGGCGTTGGGTCCCTATCTGCACCACCTTGCCATATTTCGCTGTCGCTTCAATCAACATTTCGCCTTCACGCGGGCAATAACTGACCGGTTTTTCCAAATACACATGCTTGCCCGCTTGTAAGGCAAGCAGCGCCGCAGGGGTATGCCAATGGTCGGGCATTGCGATCACTACTGCATCGATCTGCTTATCTTCGAGGACTTTACGCAAATCCTTCTCTCCTTTAGGAGTTTTGTCCTGTACAGTCTTGACTGTATTAATACATTTTTCAATAGCCCGTTTGTCCACATCACAGACAGTGACCACTTCACAATCCGCCTGACGTGCAAAATTATGCGCCAGCGCGCTGCCACGACTGTTGACGCCTATTATAGCCACATTAATACGGTCGTTAGCGCCGATGATTCGTTGATAGCTCGATGCGTCAAGACCGGAAAGTCTTCCCCCAAAAGCCAACGCCGCCGCCCCTGCGCCCGTTTTTCTTAAAAAATCTCTTCGAGTGTTCATATCTTACAAAGTTCAATTTTCAAACAGTTCATAGTTTTTTTTGCCGATGAACAGTATAACGGCTTTTTTCAGGTCCTTGCTGTCTTTCATCATGGGCGAACTGCTGTAATCCTTCAATTGGTTTTTCGCGTCCAAGCGATGAGTATCCAACAACTTTTCACTTACCTTGAAATATTTGAGTTCGAATATCCATTCATACCTCACTTCCGGCACCAACGGACTGCGGCGAAGGTAGACATCGACATATCCGGTGTTCGTTTCTATCTCGCTAACAGGGATATATACATTGCTTTGGAACAGACAACTCATCATCATGATTTTGATATATTTTTCATCGAAATTCTGCAAATCCCGGTTCGACAGTTTATTGAAAATATTCTGACTGATATAGTTCAAAAATGGCTTAGGCTGTCCGTCAAGCGCCAGCGCTTTAATCGAACGGTGTAATTCGGAAATATTAATAGTGAATTTGGAACTTATCCGCACCGCTTCCATGATGTACTCCCAGAAAACGGTCTTTATCGAATAGTTGGGAATACAGAGCCGCACAATTCCAAACTCCGGTTTCTCAATAGTGAGCAATCCCAAATAGAAAAGCAACGAAACGAAGTGTTGTTCATTGTAGAGATAATCTATCGAAAATTTACTTTGCACTTCGGTCACGATGCCTCCGTCCTTGACGATTTGCAGAAGTAGTTCACGGTTGGCTTCGTTTTGGGTCAGGCGTTGGAGGCGACCATAATCGATTTTCAGGTTGTCGTCGATTATCTTTTCGGGCACTTTTTGTTCCCTGATGATCTGCTCGAAGAAATAAAGCATCATTGACGGATTGTAGATCCGGTCGGGGGCTTTTTTATGGAAAAGATACCCGTTGTAATACCATTCCATATCCACAGTGATGAAATCGCGGTTGACGCCCGTTTCATCCATCAGCCAATCTACTTCTTGTCGAGTAAAACCCATCATACTGTTATAACGTTCAACTAAGGTCAGGTTGACGGAAATATTAAAACCGCTGGTGAGGTCGTCAAGCATCACTGGCGAAATACCGGTGATGAAGATACGGTCGACCGCCGTTTTGGCGCCTATCTTAAGTGATTCATAAAAGTCGCGCACCAAGCCATTGGCATGTACCATTTTCTTGTAAACATCCTCAACACCCATGGCTATCAGGTCGTTGGCAAAATGATCATATTCGTCAATGATAACGAATATTTTGACATTGGATAATAGCGCCGTGTTATAGGCAGTGCGCAAAGAACCGATTCCTTCCTGATTCCTGTTGATTTGCGCTATCAATTCCATCGCTTGTGGAAAAACTGATTTGTATTTTTCAAGAAAGAATTTCACTGTGGTTTGCACACAATGATTAAATGATTTAATAAAATTTTCAGGACTGCTGGTATCAAGGCTTGAAAAATCGAACTCCATGATGGCATAACTGTTCTTAAGCGGCGTAGGGTTATCGCCGACATAAAGCCCGCCAAACAACTCTTGGAATCTATTGGCGCGAAGCAGGTCGTAATAATTCGCCAACATGGAAAGAAACAGGCTCTTACCGAATTTGCGCGGACGAATGAAAAACTGCCGCTTGTTGCTTTCTTTTTCCAATAACTCAATAAAAAGCGTCTTATCTACGTAGGCATAATTATCCTTCCGGACAGATTCGAAATTAGTTTCACCGTAAGGCAACCGTTTGTATGATTTTAATTCCATGATGATGTTTTTTAAAAAACACCACAAAGTAAATCATTTTTTTGGAAATAAAAAAATTTAATTGTCAATTATCAATTATTCTCTAACTACCCACCGGCTTAATCCCCTTTCTTCCGTACTAAATTCAGCTCCTACTTTCACCAATCTTTTATTGCCTGCGGTGTAGGGACCAAGCAGCGGCTTGTCGTATTCGTCAACCAGAACAACCACCTTGCGTCCGGTCTGTTCGCTGGCGCGACGAATCAAACCTTGTAATCGGTCGGAAGG
>JGI24702J35022_10001727_pt1 | contig 13534 bp, 9 predicted proteins | sample TergutTh196P4_FD_35022 | JGI IMG/M metagenome (IMG submission 35022)
ATGAGGCGCATAAAGTAACGCGGCATCAAAATAGATTTTTGCCGTATCAAAAACTTCCTTTAATGTATAAACCATGCCTAAATCACAGTTTAACAGACTGATGACGGAATCGAATTTTTCGATTTCCGATAAACGTAACCCCTCTTTAGCATAGTAGATTGATTTTTCGATGTTGTCGTATACTAAACGGTAACTTAATTTTTCGCAATTGCATATACGTTCAAAAATCGAACCTAATTCTTCTTTTACTAAATATTCAACCGAATCCAACGGCGAGGCGAAAACGGTATCATTTACCGTTATTGTTTCCGGTTGCGCGTCGTCTTTGTTTACGGTCGTATGGCAGGAGGCGACTGTAAGCAACACAATCAATGGACTGATAATTGCAATTGCGTTGAACCCCCGCCTTATCCAAAATTGAATATCAAACTTTTTCATGGAGTTTTTATTATTTCGATGTTTAAATTTTAATGCAAAGTAAACCAATTCTTTTGAGAAAAGCAAATTTTTAAATAAAAGGGGTACCCAATTCAGCGAAATAATACCCCCAAATGGGGGTTTTTCAGGGGTTAGACGAAAATACCCTCATTTGGGGGTATTGTTGTTTTTTTCAGCGCTTTACCTTTGCCTCAAAATTGAGAACGTATGAATACAAACTTTATTTATAAAAAAATGAAACGATTTAGAGACAATTTGAAGTATATGACTGCGATAGCTGCCTGCTTCGCAGTAGTAAGTATGATGTGTTCATGCAAAACTAAAACGGGTAAAAATGACTATTGTGTGAAGGTGATTCAAAACTCACCGAATGTATTACCTGAAAACGAAATGATAGTCATCAAATCGTTATTCAACAGCAACAGAATGGATGCTGCAAAATATCAGTTTTATCAGTTGGATACGGATGAATTGGGATTTAAACATGTGAGAGGCTATCAATATGTCAACAACCTGAAGGTGTTTTCGGAAGCGTTAATCTTCCATTTCAATCAAAACGATTCCTGTTATTCAGTATCGGGCGTCTTAATCCAATCGACCGGATTAGACGCTAAACCGTCTTTGAATCAGGACAAGGCTGTAGAAGTATTTATCAAAAAAATTGCGCAGGAAAAAGCCTCTATGGTAGATATAAATATCTTGAAGGGATGTTTTGAAGTCGAATTTGGATATGTCGGCTTAGATGATTCAAAAGAGAAATTTGCCAAAGTATGGAAGGTTAAGCCGGCGGACAAAGATTTTCCGTATGCATATATTCAGGATGATAACGCGGAAATATTCTATTATGACAATGGAGTTCGCTATTAAATGTATCTGCCCGGGCCTTAGGAATACCCCCCAATGGGGGTTTTTTCGTGCTTATGTCATAAATACCCTCATTTGGGGGTGAAATCGCATTTCTTGAGCGCCGTATCTTTGCAGCATATTACGATAATATCAAATACTTAACAAATAAAAAAAACAAAAATTATGGAATCAATTAGCAACATGAAGCGCACAGGCGCTAACGTCATTCCCTCACAGGTGGGGACGCAATTCTGCATTTTTTCACTTATTAAAAAGAACTCCTTTGCGCCTCGGCATAGCTCGAACATGTTTGGCGCCACACTCGGTTTGTCGTCGTTTCTTCGTTCTTCGTTCTTCATTCTCATGTTTGCCCTCGTCTTGAGCGGATGTACAAAGGATGAGGACTTGGACAATGTAAAACCCGATTCGTTCAACGGAACAGTAACGGCAAAAGTCGAAAACGGCTCATCATACAACTCGCAAATTAGCATTGTATGGGCGCTCTTTGACGCAACGGTCACCAGCGCCGGACAGCTCAACGGACGAATGGTAGGGAATGGCAGCTATGCCAATGGAGGGTTTACCATCAACATGGAAGCCATACCGTCGACATTTCTGATGAACATCCGGACGTTTTTCTCATCATCAGAAGGCTTGGGTATAAGCGAAGAACTCGATTACAGTTACGCCGACGCCCGGATGCTCGACGTCGACTTCTTCGGCATCACGAATGAAGAAACTTACCTCGATTATTTTATTTACACCAAGACAGGTTCCAAACCCGTGACATGTCTCTTCGTCTATGTGGACAGTGATGTGAACGTCAAAGGTAAGAATGTAAACGTTGTGTTTCAGAAAGGTTGGAATCGCATCTATTGGACGCCTGCCGACAAAAAGGTCACCTCAAAAGCGCCAAGCGGCATGAAGTGGTATCTCAGTATAGACGCTAAATAATTAAGAATTAAGAATTAAGAATTAAGAATCATTAATCATTAATTATTATGAAACGATTACTTTTTTTATTCATTTTTTCTCTATGCCTTGCGACCGGTTACGGGCAGGTCGGCAGAACAAAACAGACTACGCGGTTACCTTGGGACAGCGTCGCCATGCAGTCGACGGTCAAAGGCCGGAACGCGCAGCTGATTGACGGCTCGCAAAACGTACAAGCACGCTCAGGCGGGCAGTCGCTCAACCCATACGCCATGAACGGCGGGCAGCAGCGGCTGCTTCCCGGTCGTATTAACAAAAGCACAGTTGCTGGCGTTACGCATCGAATGGAAGAGCCGAAACCGTTTTTTATCGAGCGGGTACGCGAACAGTCGCAGTTGAGGTCGTCGATAGTTGGCGGCCACAGGGAAACGACTTATGCATTTTTCAAGGAGACACCTCAACTGAAAATCCCCCATCCCGAACTGCAAATCCGTATCGACACAATTGAAACCGACAAGCTGAACATGACCCATGTCAAAGGAGCGCAGCTTTTTCGCAACATACCCATTTATGGTATGAATTTCACATTCCATATCTCGGAAGGGAGCGAGCGGTTTTTGGGTTATACGGTCGATACGACATCTATTAACACGAATGAAACATTGTATGCCGCCGACGATGCCATCCGCATTGCCCGTAGCGACCTAAGTCTCACGACTGCAATCAAGGCTCCGGGCGAGTTGATGAAGAAGACCCTGAAATATGAAGCGCCCAAGGTAGAAGCGATATATTATCCCACCCCTTCAAACGCTTACAACTACACATACAAGGTCGTTATCCGTCCTAATTTCCGCGACGAATGGATATATTATGTGGACGCTATTAGCGGCGAAATAGTAGAAAAATACAACAACACCCCCACAGACGGCCCCAATACTGGAACCGGCAATGATCTAAACGGCGTCTCACGCACGGTAAACACCTACCTCGAAAACGGCACACATTACATGCTCAACACAACGAAACCCATGTTTAAAGCGGCCGATTTCTCCGGTATCATCGGCGTTTACGATGCCAAGAACGAAATAAATTTCCATGACGAAGGTGTGGCCTATCTTGTGACTAACAGTTCGGCGACATGGAACAACCCAAACGCTATCTCCGCCATGTATCACACCTCCTTGGTTTACGATTACCTGCAAAAAACCTTTAACCGTAATTCGTATGACGGCAAAGGCTCCAGTATGCAGGCTATCATCAATGTATGCGACCCCGACGACGGCCTCGGTTATGACAACGCTTATTGGAACGGCGCCATCATTGCCTTAGGTAACGGAAGCATCGTTTGTTACCCTTTGGCCGGCGGATTAGATGTCATAGCACATGAGTTTGGTCATGCTGTCGTGTCAAGCACAGCCAATCTGGAATATAAAAACCAATCCGGCGCAATCAACGAAGCCTACGCCGATATTTTCGGGACGATGGTCGACCGGTCGAACTGGACGATTGGCGAGACCATTATAAAAAACAGATATTATTTCCCTACGGGTAATATGCGCGACATGCGTAATCCGCACAATGGCGGAACGAGCATTGACGACCCCTGCTGGCAGCCCGCGTCTGTCGCCGAGATGTATCTGGGTACGGAAGATAACGGAGGAGTACATATCAACAACAGCGTTCCGGCGCATACATTTTATCTCTATGCCTCCGCCACAAGCAAGGAACGCGCCGAACAGGTGTACTACCGCGCATTGACGACCTACCTTACACCCACTTCCAAGTTCATCGACCTGCGCAAAGCCATCATACAATCTGTCAAGGACTTGGGTTACAGCGGCGATGTGCAGACCATAGAAGAAGCTTTCAACAGCGTAGGCATCGTAGATGATACGGTTGTGCCTCCACCACCTTCCGACCTGCCTTCCAACCCCGGACAGTGGGGATTATTGCTCTGCAACACCGACCCTTCCGACCATAATAGCTTATACAAAACAACCAATTATACAAATCTGACCCCTATATCTACTACCGTGATGTACAGTACGCCAAGCGTCACCGATGATGGCAAGTATACGATTTTTGTCGATAACAAAAACAACATCCGGCTGTTGGATATGACCACAGGCAAAGAAGACAACCTGAATGCCGAAGGCGACAATCAGAGCGTCGCTATTTCGCGCGACGGTAAACGCTTGGCAGTCATCACTACTTATGAAGACAGTCGTATCTGGGTTTATGATTTCAATTCGGCGAGATGGATGGCTTTCAAGCTCTATAATCCGACAACAGGTACCGGCGGCGCCAAATCGGGCGGCCCCCGCTATGCCGACGCCATCGAATTTGACCACACAGGCGAATATCTGATTTACGATGCCTATAATGTAGTCGGCTCTTCGATAGGGGGACGTGCGGTCGATTATTGGGACATCGGACTGATACACGTATGGAACAACAGCCGTAATACATGGGGCACAGGTGAAGTAGTAAAATTGTTTTCCGACATGACGGCGGGCGTCAACGTCATGAATCCGGTGTTCTCCAAAAATTCGCCTTATATCATCGCCTTCGATTATTATGATGAAGAAGAAGACGTTAATGCTACGCTCGGTTTAAACCTGACATTGCCTGTCGAAGATGGATTGGATGTGATGTTTCTCAATATCATGCCCTCATACCCCAGCTACAGCATGGACGACAAGCAACTCGCCTTCACCACGTTTGATTATAACGCCTATGACTTTGAAATAGGTTATTTCAACTTGCAAAACAACAAGATCTCCGTCACCGGCAACGAGGTGATTTTTGTCACCGGCGGCGGTTATCCGGTATACTATGGCACAGGTTCACGTCAATTAGGCGCTAAACCTGTCGCATCCTTTACATCCGACGCCCGCACAGGAGGCTCTCCGCTCAACGTCCAGTTTATGGACATGTCGAATGGCAACCCCACTACATGGCGCTGGACTTTTCAGGGAGGCACGCCCTCGTCATCCACGCAACAACACCCCAAAGTAACCTATAACACCACGGGAACCTTCTCCGTCACTTTGGTCGCAACCAACAGTTACGGCAGCGACGAAGTCGTACGACAAGGTTATGTTACCGTCGGAACAACAGGCTCGGAAACCGTCGCACAGGAAACAGTGACCGTCTATCCCAATCCGGCATCCCGTTATGTATGGATAAATAGCCCTGCCATGGTGCAGGGTGTCAAACTGTATGACCTGACAGGAAAAGCCATTCCGGTAACATGCGCCGAAGAGCTGGGGAAAATCCGCTTAGATATCTCCCGCTTACCCCGTGGCATCTATATCCTACACATAGCGCTTCCCGACGGTAAAATGCAAACACAGAAGATAATTAAGAATTAGGTACCGCAAACTGATTGACTATGGACAAAAAAAACGAAAAAGAAGATTTAAAAAATCCTTTGCTATGCGACGATGATAGTTATACTTTTGTGCCCATTGAAGTCATACAGGCTTTCGATATCATCCTCAACAAAATGATAGAGACAAAGCAGGAGTTCGTAAAAGCAAAGGGTGAGAATAGAAATTTTGAGGGATAACTTTTTGAAAAAAAAGAACCTGACAATGACGAAATCAGGTAAACGGATAATAATGAGGGGATTCCTGCTAACGCGGGAATCCCCTCAATCCATCCTTTTTTTTGTATATTAAAAAAAATACTTACCTTTGTCAAGGAATGTGCAAACGTTCCGATAACTAACTAATTTATATACACATGAGACGATTTTTATTTTTAATTGTTTTGCCGTTCCTTTTTGTTTCGATAGTAGGAGCGCAGGGAGGATTGGTTTATGAGACCAAGACCGTGAAAAGTGATATCCTGAAAATGGAACGGAAGTATGCTATCTACTTGCCACCCGGCTATAATGATAGCGACCAGTCGTATCCGGTATTGTATCTGTTGCATGGGTCGGGCGACGACCATACAGGCTGGGTGCAGTTCGGACAGGTACAACATATTGCCGATATGACGATTGCCGAAGGTAAATGCGCCCGCATGATTATCGTCATGCCCGATGCCAATACGGGTCGGAGGGGCTATTTCAACGATATAAACGGCGACTTTAATTATGAGGATTTTTTCTTCAACGAGCTTATCCCGCACATAGAAAAGACCTACCGCGTGCGAAGCGAACGCCGCTACCGCGCCATCTCAGGATTATCGATGGGAGGAGGTGGAACGATTTTTTATTCCTTGCACCGACCGAATTTGTTTGCGGCAGCAGCGCCTTTGAGCGCCTCAACCGGTAACTGGGAAATGGAACAGTTCAAAAGCCGACAAAGAAATACACCGTCAAACGTCACCGAAGCGCAAATCGAGGCCTATTTCAAACGCCATAGCATTGAGGAGATTATCAAAAATGCCCCGAAAGAGGAATTGGACAAAATCAAACAAATACGCTGGTATATCAGTTGCGGTGACGACGATTTCCTGTATGAAGGGAATAGCATGATGCACATCGCTTTCAGAAAGAATGAGATACCACATGAGTTCAGGATAAAAGACGGCGGTCATACATGGACCTACTGGCGCATGGAACTGCCATTGGTCATGGAGTTTGTTTCCAAATCGTTTACCCAATTTTAAACATATCCGGCATGAAATCTAAATTACTGTTAATAACTGCACTGTTGTTCATTCAATTTGTTCTGTTCGCACAGCCTCTCCGCGTGATTGTTTTTGGAGCACACCCCGATGATTGTGATTTCAACGCAGGTGGAACAGCGGCCTTGTTTGTACAGATGGGACATCAGGTGAAATTTGTGTCCCTGACAAACGGTAACAAAGGACACCATGCAATGAAACCGGACGACTTGGCCGCACGACGTAAAGCAGAGATGAAAAAAGTGGCTGAGATACTTGGCATTGAATATGATAACCTTGACAACCCGGATGGCGAACTGATGGCTACGATCGAAAATCGTAAGGCGGTGATTAAACTTATTTGCGACTGGAAAGCCGACATCGTCATCACAAACCGCACCAACGATTATCATCCCGACCATCGCAATGCAGGTATCATCGTGCAGGACGCCGCCTATATGGTGTCTGTTCCGTTGATGATACCCGACGGCGAACCTTTACTCAAAGAGCCTGTTTTCCTGTATGCTTCAGACCGGTTTCAGAAACCCAACCCCTTCTCTCCGGATATAGTGATAGATATCACGCCGGTCATCGAAAAGAAAATTGACGTCATCGTCGCACACGAATCACAGGTTTTCGAATGGTTGCCTTGGAACGGCGGTTATGAAGACAAGGTACCGAAAGATGCTGCCGGACGCAGGCAATTTGTGTCCGAACGACAGTTGTCAAGAGGCGCCGTCGAACGATACAAAGAAGCCGCCTTGAAATGGTATACGCCCGAACAGCTTGTTAACTGCCGGTATGTAGAGGCTTTCGAAATCTGCGAATACGGACGCAATCCCAACCGCCAACAGATACTGGCATTATTTCCTATGTTACCTAAATGATTATTTATACCTTAATATAACAATGAAATCAATAATTACAATCATCAGATTCGCCGTAGGGTGGCATTTTTTGTATGAAGGCCTGACGAAATTAGTGTCGACAAGCTGGTCTTCCGAGTCTTACCTCAATGGTACTTTCGGGACATTTTCCGGTTTTTATCAGTGGATAGCCGCTGCTCCTGTAAGATTGCAAATAGTAGACTTCCTCAATATCTGGGGATTGATACTTATCGGGTTGGCATTATGCGTCGGATTGTTAATACGCTGGGCATCGTTGTCGGGCATCCTGCTGCTTGGTTTATACTACTTCGCCTATCCGCCTTTCGGGACGTCTCTACCGTTTGGTATCGACAATAATTATGTTGTGGACAAGCTGTTTATCGAAGTTGCCGTCCTTTTGTTTTTTGTTTTCGTCAAGGACAAAGGGTATTGTATGGATAACCTTTTCAAGCTATCCGATATAACGAAATTTTTCGCTTCAAAAAAGAAGAAAAAAGAAGAACCGGCGTCCGATGGCGTAAAAGGTCGCAGGGAAGTCCTGAAAAATTTGGCGAGCTTGCCTTTCTTGGGCGCTTTGGGCTGGGGCGCTGCCAAAACGTTTAAATGGTATAGCGTAGATGCCTTTTCGGGGGCTACCATCAAATTAAACAGGTTGAATATTAACGAATTACATGGAGAACTTCCGAAGGGGAAAATAGGTAATTTTGAGATTAGCCGTCTGATAATGGGTGGCAACCTGATCGGCGGCTGGGCGCATGCCCGAGATTTAATCTATGCGTCGCAGTTGTTTAAAGCCTACAATTCGGAGAAAAAGATTTTTGATACGTTGATATTGTGCGAACAGGCGGGCGTCAATGCGATGAATATCGGGTTTCCTACCATGCCGGTGCTGCAGAAATATAAGAAAATCACGGGTAGTAACCTGAAAGTAACCGTGCAGGTTGGCATTGACAGAAAAAACGATGACATTTACGATAACGTCACGCAGGCGATTGATAGCGGGATGGATATGATTCAACTGCAAGGCAACTGGTGTGACTGGCTCGTTCGCGACGGTGAATTTGATATAATTGCCGGATTGATGGAGCGCATCAGAAGCGAGGGTTATCCTGCGGGTATGGGTGCGCATACCATAGATTCGCTCATTCTTTGCGAAGAAAAAGGAATACTCCCTGATTTTTACATGAAAACGATGCATCACGACAACTATTGGTCGGCGCATCCGCGCGAAAACAGGGTGGCGTTTGAAGTCGACGGGAAACTACACCTTGACCATAATATGTTCCATGACAATTGTTTCTGCCCGTTCCCAGACCGTACGGTGGAGTTTGTCAACCACACAAAAGTGCCTGTCATCGGTTTTAAGGTGCTGGCAGCCGGCGCTATACATCCGAAAGCCGGCTTTAAATGGGCTTTTGAAAATGGCGCCGATTTTGTCTGTGTCGGCATGTTCGATTTTCAGGTCGTTGACGACGTTAATATCTGTATCGATACGCTCGCCAATTTATCAAATCGCCAAAGAGATTGGTTTGCGTAGGTATTATTTCATAGATTTATGATATACAAAACCGGGCGCCGAAAATAAATTTCTATATTCACTTTTACTATTTAATAATTTTGGCGTATCTTTGCGCGTCAAAAGAACATTTTTTTATACAAATATTTTTAAACTATGGAAAAAAAGAGAGTTTATACGTTTGGAAACGGAAAAGCTGAAGGAAATGCAGGGATGAAGAACCTGCTGGGAGGTAAAGGAGCTGGCCTTGCAGAAATGAATTTGATAGGCGTGCCTGTGCCGCCGGGTTTCACTATCACTACGGAAGTGTGTAATGAATACTACGTGAAAGGAAAAGAGGAAGTTGTCGCTCTTTTAACGAGCGATGTAGAGCAGGCGTTGGCCCAAGTAGAAGAGTTGATGAGCTCAAAATTCAATGATGTGAGTAATCCGTTACTTGTCTCTGTCCGTTCGGGCGCGCGCGCATCGATGCCGGGTATGATGGATACGATTTTAAATCTCGGATTGAACGACAAGGTTGTCGAAGGCCTTATCGCTAAGACGGGTAACCCACGTTTCGTTTGGGATTCCTATCGCCGTTTCGTGCAGATGTATGGCGATGTAGTGCTTGGAATGAAACCGGTCAACAAAAACGAAACCGATCCTTTCGAGTTGATAATTGACCACCTGAAAGAAGAAAAAGGAGTTAAACTTGATACGGAATTGAATGTAGAAGACCTGATGGAATTAGTAACGCGGTTTAAAACTGCTGTGAAGAATCAGACAGGTAAAGACTTCCCCGAAGACGCCTATGAGCAGTTATGGGGCGCCATTTGTGCCGTTTTTGATAGCTGGATGAACGACCGGGCTATTCTCTATCGCAAGATGGAAGGTATACCCGCCGAATGGGGTACAGCGGTGAATGTGCAGGCGATGGTGTTCGGTAACATGGGTAATACTTCGGCTACGGGCGTGGGTTTCAGCCGCGACGCAGCAACCGGTGAAGACCAGTTTATCGGCGAATATTTAGTCAATGCACAAGGCGAAGATGTGGTAGCCGGTATCCGTACTCCACAACAGATCACAAAGATAGGCTCACAACGCTGGGCGCAATTGGCCTGCAAACCGGAAGAAGAACGATTTGCGAATTATCCTTCCTTGGAAGAATCAATGCCGGAGATATACAATGAATTGGACGCTTTGCAACAGAGATTGGAAGACCATTATAAAGATATGCAGGACATGGAGTTTACCGTCCAGGAAGGCAAACTCTGGTTCTTACAGACACGTAACGGCAAACGTACAGGCGCCGCCATGGTGAAGATAGCTATGGACTTGTTCCGTCAGGGTAAGATAGATGAAAAAACAGTGTTGACACGTATCGATCCGAATAAGTTGGACGAACTGCTTCATCCGGTATTTGATAAAAGCGCCATGGCCGACGCAAAAGCGCTGACGAAAGGATTGGCAGCTTCTCCGGGCGCTGCCTCCGGTAAAATTGTCTTTAATGCCGATGATGCTTCCGAGTGGGCAGGCAGAGGCGAACGCGTCATCATGGTTCGCGTAGAGACATCACCCGAAGACTTGGCCGGTATGGCTGCGGCTGCCGGTATCCTTACTTCGCGCGGTGGTATGACCTCGCATGCCGCCGTTGTAGCACGCGGGATGGGCAAATGTTGCGTCTCCGGCGCTGGCGAACTGGTGATTGATTATGCCGCTAAAACGCTTTCCGTCAAAGACATCGTGCTGAAAGAAGGCGATTCTATTTCACTGAACGGTTCCACCGGTGATGTCTATCTGGGCGCTGTGGCTACAAAAGAAGCCGAATTGGATGATGATTTTTCCGAGTTGATGACCCTTTGCGATAAATATACGAAGATGTTAGTTCGTACAAACGCCGATACGCCAAAAGACGCCGCTAAAGCGCGCGAGTTCGGCGCTGTCGGTATCGGGTTATGTCGCACGGAACACATGTTTTTCGAAGGCGAAAAGATACGCGCCATGCGTGAGATGATACTTGCCGATACGCTTGAAGCGCGTCGTGTCGCATTGGAGAAATTATTACCTTACCAACAGGAAGATTTCAGAGGTATCTTCAAGGCAATGGCAGGCTGTCCGGTCACCGTTCGTCTGTTAGACCCGCCACTACATGAGTTTGTGCCTCATTTTGAAAAAGAACAGCGCGAGTTGGCTGAGATAATGGGCGTATCCTACGAATCGATCCGCATCCGCGTGGATTCGTTGCACGAATCGAATCCGATGCTCGGACACCGGGGATGCCGCTTAGGGAATACTTATCCTGAAATAACCGAGATGCAGACGCGCGCAATCTTAGGCGCAGCATTAGACCTGAAAGAGGAAGGCGTCACCGTCTATCCTGAAATAATGGTACCCCTCATCGGCAATGTGCAGGAGTATGCCTATCAGGAAAATGTGATACGTGAGACAGCCGCCAAGTTATTTGAAGAACGTGGCAGTAGCGTAGCGTTTTTAGTTGGCACGATGATTGAAATACCACGCGCCACACTGACAGCCGACCGCATTGCAGGCAAAGCCGAGTTCTTCTCATTCGGCACAAACGACCTGACACAGATGACTTTCGGTTACAGCCGCGACGACATCGCGACGTTCCTGCCTGCTTATTTGGAAATGAAGATACTGCCGCACGACCCATTCCAGATATTAGACCAGGAAGGCGTCGGACAATTGGTGCAGTTAGCCGTCGAAAGAGGACGCGCTGCCAATCCGAAACTGAAATGCGGTATCTGCGGCGAACATGGCGGCGAACCAGCCTCCGTCAAATTCTGCCATAAGGTCGGCCTCAACTATGTCAGTTGCTCGCCTTATCGCGTACCTATCGCCCGCCTTGCCGCCGCCCAAGCGGCTATTGAAGGCTGAGCTAATCAAAAAAGAGGTTGCCAAATTTTTGGCAACCTCTTTTTTTGATTTGCTGTCATTGCGAACAATCCGGATGCATATCAGCATCCTTGGATTGTTTTGTTTCCGGGTGTCGCTCTCACGATAATTTTTTTAGTGGAACATTGCATGTGAAAGTACCGTTGTTTGAGCCTTTCGGCCATTTGGTCTTCCATGTTCCGCTGATATTATTGCTGTCAATAGTTGTTATCTTCATGTCAAATTCAATTTTTGAGCCGTTAATAGCTTCCTGTACGCCCCAATAATTTCTGCTACCCGATTGCGTGTAATTTTCCCGCAGAAATGCAATGAAGGAATGGACATACATTCCGGTATTCTCGCCACAAAGAATATAGCTAAAAAAACCATATCGTTTGTCGTAAATCATATTAAAAGCGCCTTGCGTCCCTTTACTGTCAACGCATGACCCTTCAAAACAACTCACTATATTGTTGCGCGTTTCTTTACGAATTTCTGTTTGCAGATCATCATGTCCTTCGATATGGATCAGGCTCTCGTCAATAGTACAGTAATAAAGCCTGCCCATATCATCTATTATATAGTTAATATAGACTCTGATATATGATAAATCTCCGGCTAAATCGATGCTTGCAGACATATCGCTCGTAAGTTGGGGAAGCGATTCAGGGTAGGTGTAGATTTTTTCATCATTAGTAACTTTATTTTTGATTACAGCGCTTGTGTAGGTTAAATCGAAGGTTTCACTTCCGATAACAATTAAAGCTTTGGTATCATCATTCCCATGGTTGATTTCTATTCTAACCGTTCCTGATGATTTAGGGCCGGCAATGATACCTTTATAAAGTCCGAAATAGGTATTAGTATAATCTGCCGTTGTCTCGGCGCTAATATTGTTTATCCCTGCAAGTTCGTACTCATTACGTTGTTCTTCTTCATCTTCCGGCATTTCACACGATAAGAATATCGCCATGCCTGCCATTGCAAGTAAAAAGTTAAATTTTCCCATCGTCTTATTTTTTTAGGTCAATATTTGAATGCAAAGATAAGGATTCATTTCCAAACCGCCTAATTTTTCATTTTTTTCTGCAATTCTTACTGGGTACGCGGACGTCCCGTCCGCATACCCAGTATTGCTGTCTTTTCTGCAATTCAATTTGTCTTGATTTCTTTCTGAGACGTCTCTACTTTATTACTATTTTCCCGGATTTCCGGATTAGCAGGCCGGCGCTTGTGATGCCTTCGATGGTAATGGTATAGGTCGTTGGCACGTCGGAGGCGTAAAAACTGATCTTTGCTTTCCCTTCGTCGTCGGTCTGTACTTCAGGATTCCAGTAAATGGTAGTACGCAGGTCGGGCGTTGGGTCTTCTCTCTGCTCTATTGTCTCGTAAACAGGCGAGTAGAAGTCGCGGTTTACCTGAT
>JGI24702J35022_10001728_pt1 | contig 13534 bp, 14 predicted proteins | sample TergutTh196P4_FD_35022 | JGI IMG/M metagenome (IMG submission 35022)
CTTGTTGGTACTCTTATTTTTACGATTTTTCCAAAACAGAATAAAAAAATAGTTATTCAATATCAAGAACTTATTGAAAGTGCTCTATCCATTGAAGAAATGGAACTATCAGATATGGTTTTCAAACGAGACCGATTAATAGAAGCCCAAAATATTGAAAAAGAGGTTCCAATATCTCAACGAAAAGCGATTTCAGGAACTCTGCTTCAACTTAATTTACAATTAGATTCCATCTATTTTAAGGCTTTGGATGACGCACATTTTTTTGCAGAATTGGAAACCAAAAACGGAGATATTCAGGCGTTAGAGTTTTATAAAAAGGCATTACAAATTAAAGAAGATGCAGCGGTGCGCAGTGAATATATTAAAATTTCATCCAGAAAGGGCGATTATGATGAAAAGTTTGGAATGTAACGCATTTATTCTTTGCGCCCTTTGCGTTAAATCCTTTGTTGTCCTTGCGTTTAAAATTAATGTTTCATGAAATGCCTATAATTTCCCTATCCTTAAACGAAATTCCGGTTATTAGGAGTGCTCTATAGTCTCCCATCCACTTGATCTCTTTCTACTGTTCCTTTTACATCATAAACCACGCAATTAGGTTTTCCAAAATCGCGTAAGTTTATTGTTTTAAATTCGTTATGTGCAACGGCTAAAACAATAGCATCAAACTGATGTTTCAAATGTTCACTGTTTTCTGCTTGAACCAAAATATGATACTCTTCTTCAATCTCTTTTTGGTTTGTGTGAGGGTCTAAAATCGTGATGTTTGGTGTGTATGCTTTTAATACATTGTAAATATCTATCACGCGGGTATTTCTGGTATCGGGGCAATTCTCTTTAAAGGTAAAACCTAAAATTAAGATGTGAGCATCTTTGACTAAAATTCCTTTTTTGTTCATCAACTTAATTACTTCTTGGGCAACGTACTCTCCCATTCCGTCGTTCAATCTTCGGGCTGCTGCCATAACACGAGGTAAAATACCGTAACTCAACGCTTTTTCTATTAAATAGTAAGGATCAACGCTGATGCAATGTCCACCTACAAGGCCGGGGGTAAACTTCATAAAATTCCACTTCGATGATGCCGCCTCAATCACTTCGTGTGTATCTATTTCCATAGCATTGAATATTTTAGCGAGTTCGTTCATAAAAGCAATATTCACATCGCGTTGCGCATTTTCAATAATTTTTGAGGCTTCCGCCACCTTAATCGAACTTGCTTTACAAGTGCCATTCTGCAATACAGAATTATACAATTGATCTACAAAGTCTGCAATTTCCGGTGTAGAGCCTGATGTTACTTTCTTGATTTTTTCTACCGTATGTTCCTTGTCTCCCGGATTGATTCTTTCAGGCGAATATCCGGCAAAAAATTCTTTGTTATAAATTAATCCGGATACTTTTTCTACCACAGGCAAACAAAACTCTTCCGTAACGCCCGGATATACCGTTGATTCATAAACTACAACACCACCTTTTGAGATTACTCTACCCACTATTTCGCTTGCCTTTTGTAAGGGTATCAAATTGGGGCGATTATTTTTGTCCACAGGGGTAGGTACCGCTACTACAAACACGTTGCAACCTTTCAAATCGTCAAGGTTACAAGTGCAAACCAACCCCTTTTTTAATGCTTGTTGTAACAATTGGTCATCTAATTCCATCGTATCGTCGTGCCCTTCCATTAACATTTTGACGCGTTCAGGGTTAATATCAAACCCAATTGTTGAATATTTTGTTGAAAAAAGTCGGGCTAAAGGTAGTCCCACATAACCTAAGCCGATGATTGCGATTTTTGGATACATAATTATTTAGTTATTTTTAATTCATGTTCAACAGTTCCTATTTTATTTCAACTTTTTAATTTTCCGAATTTTTCCATAAAAGAAATTATCTTATACACCAATACTGCTGCAAGGACATCGGAAATTTTGCTCTCTTTTTGCGGACAAAGTTCTACCACATCAAAGCCCACTACGTTTTTAGATTTAAAAAGGAGTTCTAAAAATGTGAGGGTTTCGTACCACAGCAAACCGCCGGGGAGTGGCGTACCTGTTGCCGGCACAATACTTGGGTCAAAACCGTCTAAATCAATGGTAAGATAAACGTTTTCAGAAAGTTGATCAATTGCCGGTTGCATCCATTCTGTTTTTCCGCAAATTTCGTGAGCATAAAATATGTTTTCCGGAACGATGTTGTTTTTCTCTTCTATGCACACATTTCTAATTCCCACCTGCACTACGTTGGCAACTTTCTGTGCGCAGCGCATTACGCAAGCGTGATTATATGGCGAACCATTATAAGAATCGCGCAAATCGGCGTGAGCATCAATTTGGAGTACAGAAAGGTTCTGATATTTTTTCGCAAAGGCATGGATTGCTCCTATTGAAATGGAATGTTCTCCGCCTAACAACCCCACTCTTTTATTTTGCTGTAAAAAATGTTCCACTCTCTCTTTTACCTCTTTTACCATTTGTTCCGGCGAAAGAAAAGAAAAAGTATGATTATCAGTATAAATTCCTAATTTATAGACTTCCGAATCGGTTTGAATATCGTAGAGTTCAATAGAATCGGAGGCGTCAATGATAGCTTGTGAACCTTTATTAGCACCTTTCATATAGGTGCTTGTCCCATCGTAAGGAACGGGAATTAGCACATACTTAGCGTTTTCTGCATTTACATAGTTAAAAGGCATGTCTAAAAAATACTCCATCTTTGATAATAATTCGGCGTGCAAAAATAAAAAAACACTACAATCGTTTCTTAAATTACTGAAATTATTTTAGCAGCGATGCATAAAAAACTATCTTTTCTTTTTCTATTGTTTTTTTGGGCAAATATTTGTTTTGCACAACTTGGTGGAAACTACGCCTATAACTTTATGGATTACAAGTTTTCTGCGCGGTTGGCAGGCTTGGGAGGTTCTTTAATTGCTGTGCGCGATAATGATCCATCGCTGATTATGTATAACCCATCGCTTATTTCTCCAAAATTTAGTACCACATTATGGATTGGTGCTGCCGATTATTTCGCTCATACCGGCTACGCCTCCGCCATGTATGCGCAAACATTTGATAAAATCGGCAGTTTTGCTATGGAAATGCGCTATGCAGGATATGGAGAGTTTATTAGAACCGACGAAATTGGTAATGAATTAGGTACTTTTTCGTGCAACGACGTAGGACTCACCTTAGGCTGGGGGCGTGCATTAGATAGTTGCTTCTCTATTGGAGCAAATCTCAAACTCATGTATAGCGGTTACGAATCTTACTCCTCTTTTGGTTTGGCAGTGGATGTTGCCGGTAGTTATTACAACGAAAAGAAAAATATAGCACTTGCCCTTTTAGTAAAAAATATAGGGGGTGAACTAAAACCTTTCATAGAAGAAAAACACAATTGGGCACCTTTTGACATCCAATTTGCTTATTCACAACGATTGAAATTTATACCAGTACGCTACCACATCTCTTTACATTCTCTTTATAAATGGAAAATGGGATATGTGGGTCCCAACGATCCTTTATTAGAAGTTGATGCCATGTCCGGCAATCTAAAATATCCTTCTAAATTTAATCAGGGAGTAACCAACTTTTTCCGTCATATTAATTTTGGATTAGATATTATTATTGCAAAATCGCTTACCCTTTTTGCGAGTTTTAATTACGACCAAAACAGAGAAATGCGTATCATTCAAAAAAAGACCATGGCAGGATTTGGGTATGGTTTTTTGATTGATATAAAATCTATTCAATTTGGTTTTTCCCGTTCCCATTATGCAGTAGGCGCAACACCGAACTGTTTCAATTTTGCATTAAATTTCAACGACTTATCAAAAATGTCACAAGCAAAAAAACAAAAAAAATTAGAGCGGGTTACCAGATAAAGTTTTGGTACAATTTCTTATGAATAGTTTCGGTACATCTTTCATTCTCAGCGATTATGGCGGTAGCTATGATCCGTACATCGGCGGAACTGTTACGGGTTGTCCGGCTGATGTGGAGATTGATATTGAGTTTATTCAGAGCGAATTAGACCGTCGCGCCCCTTCGCAACACCCAAACTCTACCCAACGCCGAGAATCGGATAAAGTTGAGTTTATTTCCGGCATTAAAAACGGTAAAACAACAGGCAAACCTATTGAGTTCAAAGTTAAAAATGAAGATATACAGCCGAATATGGCGATGTTGCATGTAATAAAACCTTCGCACGCATCTTACACTTACAAAATAAAATACGGAATAACAGATAATTCAGGGATTGGCAGAGCCTCCGCACGACAAACAGTGTGCAGGGTAGTGGGCGGAGCAATAGCAAAACTATATCTGAAACAATTTGGAATTGAGATTATTGCTTGGGATGAAGAAAAAATGCGGGATACGGGATGTGAGGTGTGGGATGAGGTAAGTGGAGATACTTTTGGAGCATTGGTTCACTGTGTAATTAAAAATGTACCGGCGGGGCTGGGAGAACCTGTCTATGATAAATTTGATGCACGACTGGCTTATGCAATACTCTCCGTTAATGCCTGTAAAGGATTTGAGATTGGGAAAGGTTTTGCCGCTGCAAAAATGCAAGGCACTAAATATAATGACATTCAAAACCCAGACTTCTCTTTTCAAAGCAACAATGACGGCGGCGTACAAGCCGGAATAACAAATGGACAGGATATCTATTTTTCGGCAGCATTTAAGCCCATCCCTACTTTACAAAAAGAACAAAACAGCATTGATTTTGATGGAAAACCAATCACTTATTTGGGAAATAACCGCAACGACCGCTGCGTAGTTCCAAGAGTGCTGCCAGTAGTGGAAGCGATGGCTGCTTTGGTAACGGCAGATTTTATGTTGCAATATGTATCATTGAAATGAAATAAATAAAATTCACTTTTCACTTGTTGCTCGTTACTCACTTTTTTTTATTTCTTTGCCGAACTTTTTTGGAGAGGTGCCAGAGCGGTCGAATGGGGCGGTCTCGAAAACCGTTGTACGCATCGCGTACCAAGGGTTCGAATCCCTTCCTCTCCGCAAAAATTATTAGTTAAAAATAGATTATTCCATGGTTTGCTCAAAAAATAATAATGCTCTCTATTTTAAATATTTTTTACCATTACCAACAGACTTTAGTTCTCAATAATCTTTCTTTTGAATTAAAAAAAGGAGATTTTTGCGCTATTATAGGTCCTAATGGTTCCGGAAAAACTACGCTACTGAATCTTATTTCCGGCACATTGCAAAAACAGGAAGGAAAAATCGAAATTTTTGGAAAAAAAATGGAAGATTACCGGATTAAAGATTTGGCAAAACAAATTTCGGTAGTTCCACAAAGAACAGAACCCATATATCATTTTTCTGTTTTTGATATGGTAATGTTCGGACGTCATCCGTACCAAACGCGGTGGAATTTTTATAATCCTGATGATAAAGTCATCGTTATGGACGCATTAAAAAAAACAAATTTACTTTCATTAAAAGACAGGATGACCTCTGAGTTAAGTGGAGGAGAATTTCAGCGCACTTTAATTGCCCGCGCTATTGCCCAGCAAGCACCCCTGATGTTGTTGGATGAACCCTTAGCCAATTTGGATATTCCACACCAATTTGAAATTTTGGAAATTTTGTCGGAATTAAACCATGAAAAACAGACCACTATTTTGATGGTAATGCACGACCTTTCATTAGTCGTACAAACCATTCCTAAAAGTTTACTGTTAAAAAACGGACAGCTAACCTATTTTGGAGAGACACAAAACCTGGTAAAACAAAAATTAATTTTTGAACTGTTTGATTTAGATGAAAATTATGCGATAGATGAGTTTGGTAATGTGCGAAAAAATTTACATTAATGATTTTTCCTAAAAAAGTTCAATCTCTCTTCCAACACCGGTAACTCTTCCATTTTAATAAGCGACACACAGGCGCGGAGTCCTTCTAAACGCTCACTACCTGTAATTGCCAAAGAGATAGCACTTACCCCGTAATAGAGAAATTCTCTCAACAACTCTTCTCCGCTTAATCCGGGGTAAGAGATTGTAAAATAGAATCCATCTGCAAGAGGTTGCTCTTCATCTTTATCATACACTAATTGAAATCCGTTTTCTAAAAACATCCGTTTCATTATATTGGCTTTTTCGGCATAGACTTTTACATCATCCAAATAGTTGTATGTTTCTTCGTTGCAAGCTTTTAAGATAGCAGCCATAGCATATTGTGCCGAGTGCGAGGTGCCTGAGCTGATGGCATAAACAGTTCCGTAAATAATAGCGCGTCCTAATTTTGGAGTACCAAAGTAAGGCGTTAAATCGGGGAACTCTCTATGATATAATTTATCGGAAAGCACTAACATTCCTATTCTTTCGCCGGCATAACTGAATGCTTTGGAACCGGAAATGAGCAGTGCAAAATTGTCGGTATATTTTCCTACTGTAGGTTGAAAAGGAGGTTTTCCAGGGCGCGAAATATCTTTACGAAAATCCATACCAAAATATGCTAAATCTTCAAAAACAGTAACATCGTATTGGGTTGCCAATTCGCCAATAATTTGTAACTCTTTTTCAGTAAAACATATCCACGACGGGTTATTAGGGTTGGAATAGATAATAGAGTGAATATTTCCTTTTTCTAAATAACTATTAAGTTTTTCACGCAGTTTTTCGCCTCTATAATTATATACATCAAAAGTAGCAAATTTGAGACCTAATACTTTGTGTTGCTGTTTTTGTACGGGGAAGCCGGGGTCAATAAAGAGGGTAGTATCTCTCTCTTTTCGGGTGCGCACAAAGGTCATAAACCCTGCCATGCCGCCCATCATAGATCCTACTGTGGGAATGCAGCCTTCTGGGGAAACCTCTAAATCTAAGAAGTTTTTTACAAAGAGTGCCATCTCTTTTTTCAGTTCCGGGGTTCCCTCAATATCGGGGTAAAGTGCGGCAACGCCATTTTTAAGTGCCTCAATTTGAGCATCTACACCAATTTTGCAGGCAGGCAATCCGGGAATACCCATTTCCATACGGATAAACGAAATTCCGCTCGCACGCTCAATGTCGTTAATCAATTTCTTAATTTCTCTAATTGATGCTTTTCCAACTTCGTGAATGCCGCTTTCAGCAACAATTTTGTTTACAATGTCTTGGGGAATTGGGGTGTGTTTTTCTGCCATAAAATTATTTGTATTAAAAATTGCGCAAAAGTAGAAAAGTTTCTGTTATATATTTGTTTCTATCGTAAAATTGATAAAATCTACCAAGGGTTTTACTGCCCGAAAACCATCCGATACGTAGTTAATAAAATCTTCCTTCAAGGCATCTTGAAAATTGAAGTAATGCGAAGTGAAAAAGTGTTTGTTTTTTAGAAGTTCTATATCAGGAAAATCTTTAGGAAAATCTACTGGAGGTTTTTTTAGTTTTTCAATCTCTTCAATTCCGTCGTAATATTTTTTGAAAGAGGGTGTTTCTAATATCGTCTTAAATTCATCAATTTGATAATAGATCTCTTTTCTTAATATTTTCAAATATTCAGGTAAGGGCATATAGATACCGCCGCCAAAAAAAGATTCTTCGGGATCTAAATGAAAATAATAGCCTGCAAGATCGGTTTTTCTGCCTCCGTTTTTAGCAAAATAAACGCCAAAATGAGTTTTATAGGGTTCTTTATTCGGCGAAAAACGCACATCGCGATAAATACGAAACAAACATTGTTTAATCTCAATATTTTGCAAAGTTTTATCAAAAGATTTCAGATTTTCTAACAAAGTGGTAGCAAAATCTTCAAAATTTTTACGCACATTTGTATATTTCGGTTTGTTTGCCTGAAACCAATCACGGGTATTATTCTTCTTTAATTCAGATAAAAACTGAAATGTTTCCGGGTTAATTTTTGTCATGATAAAAATTTTTGGCAAAGAAAGAAAAAAAACTATTTTTGCAATTATTTTTTAAAATATCACATTCTAATGTATGATGATTAATCGATTTTTTTCAAGTTTTTTTATAGGATTGATAAAAATATATCAATTTACCTTATCACCATTCTTTGGAAAACAGTGTCGTTTTACGCCTACCTGTTCGCAGTACGGCATTGAGGCAATACAAAAACATGGCAACATGGAAAGGTAGTTGGCTCACTCTAAAACGGATTTTACGGTGCAACCCGTGGGGCGGTAGTGGCTATGACCCAGTGCCGTGAAAGAAGATTTTCTTATTTTTTTGAAAAACAAATAAAAATGAATCGTATTCGTTAAATAACTAACTTTTAATAAACTTAACTTATGGCAATCAAAATTAACGAAAAAACTATTGAAATGGATGGAGACGGCTTTATGCTGGAGCCGCAATTATGGAATGATGAATTAGCAATACTCATTGCAAAAGAAGATAATATTCAAGAACTAACAGAAAATCATTGGGCAGTGATTAAGATTATTCGACGTAGTTTTGAAGAAACCGGCATGGCACCCATGATACGTTCTATTTGCAAAGAAACCGGACTGAAATTAAGAGATATTTACGAACTTTTCCCGTTAGGGCCAGCACGTGGAGCCTGCCGAATTGCCGGTCTGCCCAAACCCGACGGATGCGTGTAAATTTAGCCTAAAAGATATAGTTTGCACAAAAATATTATTTTTGCCGATAAGTATTAATCAAACTTAATGGCAAAACCCAAAAAAATTAAAACAGAGTACCTCACTTTTCAGGGAAATTTAGAAGAACTTATTATTCAGGCTCTTATTGAAAAAAAAGGTGAACAAATTATTTGCATTGATCTTAAAGCTATGCGGCATGTGTTGTTTGATTATTTTATTATTTGCACCGGAAATTCCAAACCGCACATGGAAACCCTCAGCGATTTTGTACAGGAAATTACTAAAAAACAAGCAGGAATAAAACCCGCCTACGTTGAAGGACGTGCCAACGGAGAATGGATTTTACTTGACTATTTTAATATTATTGTACATATTTTTCAGCCTGAAATACGACAATTTTATAATATTGAATCTCTTTGGAGTGATGCGCCTATTCAAAGTTTTTAAAAAAGAGTGATTATGTTTCTATGGGATAAAATCGCTTTCGGACCTATTAAAAGTCGCAGATTAGGAAATTCATTAGGAATAAATGTATCTCCCACAGATAAAAAAATTTGCTCTTTTGACTGCATCTATTGTGAGTGCGGTTGGACTGTTGAAAAAAAAACAGATCTTGACTTTTTTTTCCCTGTAGAAGAGATTAGCACCACTATTGAGAAAAAATTGGTTCAGTGTAAGAAAACAGATACACAAATTGATAGTATTACATTTTCCGGAAACGGAGAGCCGACCTTGCACCCTGACTTTGACCGAATTATTGACAATCTTATAGTTTTAAGAGATCAATATTATCCTAAAACTGTTATTACTTGTTTATCGAATGCCACACAATTATCAAACAAAAAAGTTCTCAAAGCCTTAACAAAAATTGAAAATCCCATATTAAAATTAGATGCAGTAACAGATACACTTTTTCAGTTGATTAACCAACCGATAAGATCAATATCTGTCGCAGAAATAATAAAACACTTACAACAATTAAACGGTGCTTTTATTTTGCAAACTCTGTTTTTGAAAGGAAAAATTGACGGAAAACTCTTTAATAACATTTCAGAACCTCATATTTCTTTATGGCTAAATATAGTAAAAGAACTCCATCCTAAAAAAGTGATGATTTACTCTTTAGACAGGAATACTCCGGCACAGGGATTAGAGAAGATTCCAATGGAGGAATTGAAAAAGATTGTAGAAAAATTGAAACTATTAGAAATTGATGCAGAATCCTATTAACTCTTTTAACTTTTCTTCCCTTAAATTTTGTATTCTATGTTTAATTTCGAGAATTTTATGTTATTTTGCCACATTATTTTTACTTTATGAAAAGTAGTTTTGAATTTAACAATCCTACAAAATTAATTTTTGGAAAAGGATCTATTGCAAAATTGGTAAAAGAGTTACCCCAAAATGAAAAAATTTTAGTTACCTACGGCGGCGGTAGTGTAAAACAAAACGGTGTTTACGAACAGGTTTGCCAAGCATTACAAGGTTTTAACTATATAGAATTTTGGGGCATTGAACCTAACCCAACGGTGGAAACGTTGCGCAAAGCTATTGCATTAGGAAAACAGGAAAAAATTACCTATATTCTTGCCGTGGGCGGCGGATCGGTAATTGACGGCTCTAAACTTATCTCTTCGGCAATTCCCTATGAGGGCGATGCCTGGGAACTTGTACTGAAACCTTCCAAAATTGGAAAAATGATTCCATTTGCTTCGGTACTTACATTACCGGCTACCGGATCGGAAATGAACAGCGGTGCAGTAATCTCAAATGCCAAAACACAGGAAAAATATGCGTTCTATTCCTCTTTTCCTCAATTTTCAATTTTAGACCCTACCGTAACATACTCGCTCCCAGATTTCCAAATTGCATGCGGAATTGCCGACACTTTTATTCACGTTTTGGAACAATATCTGACTGTAACCGATGAATCGCCACTTATGGACAGGTGGTCGGAGGGAATTTTGCAAACCTTAGTTGAACTTGCGCCCAAAATCAAAGCCCATAAAACCAACTACGAGGCAATGGCAGAGTTTATGTTGTGCGCCACAATGGCATTAAACGGTTTTACTGCAATGGGCGTAACCGAAGATTGGGCTACTCACCTCATTGGACACGAAATTACAGCATTACACGGAATTACTCACGGTCAAACACTCGCTATCGTAATACTGGGAACTATGAAAGTGATGCACGAACAAAAAAAAGAAAAAATCTTGCAATTGGGCGCACGGGTATTTCATATTGTAGAAGGAACAGAAGAACAACGTATTGATAAAACCATTGCTGCCTGCGAACAGTTTTTCCGTAAAATTGAATTAGCCACTAAATTACAGGAATTAAATATTGGAAAAGAAACCATAACCACTATAAAAGAAAGATTTATAAAACGAAATACTCAATTGGGCGAGTGCCAAAATATTGACGGAAATGTAGTCGAAGAAATTTTGATGTTTTGTTTGTAGAGATATAAATTATTTTTCTACTTTTGCTCCCTCAAATTCTATAACAAAATTAATCCATAATTATATGAAAAAAATTACAAACAACGCTTCTTTCGGCAAACTTGCCATGTTATTTAACCTACTTATTCTGTGTATGTTTATTGTTTCAATGGTATGCTTACTTAGTTTTGATAAAGTGAATCGCAAGGTCATCAAAGAAAAGCCTGCGTATGAACAGGCAGATGTAGAATTGCGAGATGTGGAAAAACCTAGACGCCAAGCCCAAGCCGAAGTGGACTATTATGCCGAAAAATTAACCACACTTCAAGAACAACCGATGCCTGAAAATAAAAAACAGGCAAAAGAACATCAGGAAGAGATAGAAAGAACAATAAATACTTTGGAAACAAAGAAAATTGAGTTGGCAAAAGTAGATGATGCTATTAATCTACAAATTATTCTTTTTGAAGCAATTAAAGTTCCTTTTGATGATTTGACCAATGAAGTAAACTCGGCAAAAAATCTGTTCAAAATTACATTATGGATTACCATTCTATTATTTGTTGCAAAAGTGCTTCTTTTTGGCACATGGAATTATAAAAATCTGAAGAACCTGCGCATTACCTCACCTTGGATGAAAAAGAGTACTGCCCCTTTTTGGGCTTATTTGGGTTGGTTTATTCCTGTGTATAATTTCTTTAAACCCTATATGGTTTTTGCTGAAGTATATAACGAAAGTAATGATATTCTTTTAGATAAAAAAATTATCCAAAAAGATATTGATCAAAATGCCGATTTTAATTTGGGACTTTGGTGGGGCTTACTGATTATTACTGTTTTTGTGATGTCGCTTATTATCAGTGCCACTTTCTTTAAAGAGGGGCCAATGTTTTACAAACTGTCACACCTAGGAGTAACAGTTACCGCAATTCTATGTTGGGCTTTATATTTGATACAGGAATCCGTTTTAATTCTTAGAGGTATTAAAATGAACCAAACTCTGTTTGAAAATCACCTCAAATTTGATCTTCAATAAAAGGATCATTTACATAAAAAAAAACAGATTATTTACCTGAGTACATCACTACTACTGAGGTGTTTTGTGTGTGAATGAGGTTGAAAATGAGATTTTTAGGGATCACACAGAAAACAAGTTAGGTTACTCCGAGTTCAAAGTGTATTTTTGCTAGCGTGAAAAAATTGATTATTAATAATGAAAATCATCCAAAATTTCTTAGTATCCGATGATATCATTAATGAATATTTTTGTTGCGACTTTCAAAAATGCAGCGGTATGTGTTGTGTGGAAGGCGATGCAGGCGCCCCACTTGAACCCTTTGAAATTAGCGATTTGGAAGATAATTACCCTATTTTTAAAAAATATTTATCACCCGAGGCAGTTGAACTTATTGATAAAAACGGTACTTTTGATTATGATATGGAAGGTGCTTTCGTTACTCCGTTATTGAAAAATGAATGCTGCGCTTTTGTCTATTTTGAAGAAAACGTTGCCAAGTGCGCCATCGAAAAAGCATTCCTAAATGGCGAAATAGATTTTCAAAAACCAATATCCTGCCACTTGTATCCCATCCGCGTAAAAATTCTACCCGATTATGAAGCACTGAACTACCATCGCTGGGCTGTGTGTCAATCTGCTTGTGAATATGGAAAATCTTTAAAATTACCGCTTTATAAATTTCTTAAAGAACCTCTCATCAGAAAATATGGCGAAAGTTGGTATTCCGAACTGGAAAATGCAATTACCCCTTGACAAACGCATTTTCAAAGTGTATATTTGCCGTCGCATTTTCAATTAAAAATTAAAAAAGTTAATTAATAATTAATCACTAATCACAGGACACAAAAATCTTCAATGAAACGGCTATTTTCTATTTTCCTCCTATTCCTCCTCTTTACTACCCTTTTTCAAAGTTTTGCGGACACTATCCGTATGATGCAATACAATATGATGTATTACACCACTTCCTCTCCAACAAATTGCAATACTTCAGGAGATTATATGGATGAAAAAGATGAAAACCTGAAAAAAATAATCGATTATACGCTTCCCGACATTTTTTGTGTGAATGAAATAGGAAGCAGTACAACTTACATTAACCGCGTGTTAAACAACGTGATGAACACAAACGGACGAAATTATTATGCCAACTGCCCATTAACCAATTATTCAGGTGGATCTATCGCCAACATGTTATACTACGATTCCCGAAAATTAGAATTTCATAGTTATTTTTATGTAACAACCTCCGTTCGGGATATTAATGCGTATAAAATGTATTATAAATCAGCAAGTTTAGCAATAGGGGATACCGCGTTTATCACTTTTATTATAGCACACTTAAAAGCAGGCAATGATGAAACAAATAGAAATGCGCGAAAAACGCAAGTGGAACGTTTGACTGACAAGTTGGAACAAATGGGCATTGACAATTATGTTTTTTCCGGCGATTTTAATCTGTATAATGCCGAAGAACCCGCCTATCAACATC
>JGI24702J35022_10001729_pt1 | contig 13527 bp, 9 predicted proteins | sample TergutTh196P4_FD_35022 | JGI IMG/M metagenome (IMG submission 35022)
GAGAATACCGTCTTTCCGGCGCCGCCGGTTCTGCGGCGGGCAAGCTCTTTTCTAATTTCATCTATTGAAAGGGGAAGGCCCGCCGGGCAGCCATCAACTACACATCCCAAACCTGGTCCATGTGATTCTCCAAAGGTAATGACCCTGAAAAGATGGCCAAAGGTATTACCCCCCATTATTTCTTTTTGCCGGCTTTTGGGCTTACCGCAGGTTTGGCAGCCGGTTTGGCTTTTGGGCTTTGCGCGGGGTTAGCGGCTGATACGGCTTTCGAGTTTACCGCAGGTTTGGCAGCCGGCTTGGCTTTTGGGCTTGGTGCGGGTTTGGGGACCGGTACAGCTTTTGAGTTTACCGCAGGTTTTACGGCTGGTTTGGCTTTTGGTTTTGGCGCAGGTTTGGCAGCCGGCTTAGCTGCCCCGGCTTTTGCTTTGGGTTTGGTGTTTGCCCCAGATTTTGGTGCGGGAATTTTCAGGTTTTCTACTTCTCTGCGGGTTGGAGGCTCGGCGCCCCGTCTGGTACAGACTATGGCTGCTGCTTTATTTGCAAAAGAAAGAGCGTTTAATAGGTCGGTTTCGCTCAGGTTGGCCAGGGCTGAACGGGACATTTTTTCTTTTATTTCCAGCCAGGCCAGGAAAGCGCCGTGGAAGGTATCTCCTGCGCCAATTGTATCGGTTATGGGTAATTCCACAGCGGGAGCGCTGACTCTGGTAATACTTCCGTCGTTTCTGCGAAGCAGAGCCAGCGCACCTTTGGCGCCCAGTGTACTGATTACCAGCCTCGGTCCCATGGCAAGAATTTTCTGCAGAGACTGCTCCAGGGTCAGTTTTGGATAGATAAATTGAAAATCCCCGGTAGATATTTTGGCTATTGTTGAAGCGGCAACCCATTTTTCAAAACGTTCTACATAGGCGCCCTTGTCGGCAATCATGAATGGTCTGATATTCGGATCAAAAGAGATAATCGGTGCACCATCCATTTGATCTGCGCTTTTCCTGGTTCCTTCCCTGAATATCAGGGCTTCGATCGCAGAAGCAATGGGTTCCATTGTCATGGATATGGACCCGAAAAGGATGCATCTGGTGTCTTCAGGCAGTTTTAAGGGCAGGTCTGTAACAGAAAGAGAGCGATCAGCCGTTCCTTCTGTATAAAAAACGTATTTAGGTTCCTTTCCCTTTTCCAGTTTTACAAATGCCAGGGTTGAGTTTTGATTGCTGCGGACTATTAAATCATCTCCCACATGATTTTCTTTAAGCCGTTTTAAAAGGATTTCACCGAAAAAATCTCCAGAAAAGCGGCCCAGAAATTTAGCCGGAACCCCAAGTCTGCCTATGGCAATGGCAGTATTATAAGGACTCCCCCCGGCAAGGGGCAGAAAACCTTCTCCCGATCCGGGAATAGACAGACGAACCATGTCAATTAAAGCTTCTCCGCAGCATATAATCATGGCTTACTCCTCAAACCAGAGTTTTTTTAATTGCCGGAGGGATCTTCCGCCCTCCGGATTTGGCGGAAATCATGATTGAACTACACTTACATTACCTATAATAACATAGTAAAATTATATTTCATAGTCATAAAATATTTCGGGAGTTTTAAATGCTGGGAAAGATGAAAGTCGCTCTATTAACTGGTCTTGAAAAAATAGAAATTGTTGAACGGGATATTCCGCAGCCTAAAACTGATGAGGTTTTGGTAAGGCTGGAATATGTAGGGATCTGTGGTTCTGATTTACATTATTACGAAAATGGACGAATTGGAAATTTTATCGTGAATTTTCCCTTTGTATTGGGTCATGAATCGGGCGGGGTGGTGGTGGAGACAGGCCCAGAGGTGAAACATCTCAAGATCGGAGACAAGGTAGCTTTGGAACCGGGAAAAACCTGCGGTCACTGTGAATTCTGTAAAACCGGCCGTTATAATCTGTGTCCTGATGTAATTTTCTTTGCCACTCCCCCGGTGGATGGAGTCTTTCAGGAATATGCGGTTCATCAGGCAGATCTCTGCTTTAAGCTCCCGGATGGAATGAGTACCATGGAGGGCGCCCTAATCGAGCCATTGGCGGTAGGTTTTCACGCAGCCATTACAGGCGGGGCAAAGCTGGGGCAAACCGCCCTGGTTTCTGGCTCAGGCTGCATAGGCCTTGTCTCCATGATGGCCCTGAAGGCCTGTGGGATTTCCCGGGTTTTTGTGAGCGATGTAGTAAACAAGCGGCTGGAAAAGGCAAAAGCCCTTGGCGCGGCGGAAACAATAAATGCTGCGGAAAAGGATGTACCAAAAACAGTGGTGGAGTTATGCGGAGGAAAGGGGGTAGATCTGGTCATTGAAACATCAGGAACTGAAGCTGCAGCAGCTGGAGGAATTAGAGTTTTAAAGAAGGGCGGTACTCTGGTGTTTGTGGGCTACAGCAAAACCGGGATGATGAACCTGCCAATTGGAGAAGCACTGGATAAAGAGCTCACCATGAAGACCATCTTCCGGTACCGGCACATTTACCCCCTTGCCATTGATGCTGTTGCCGGGGGCAGGGTGGACATCAAAAATATAGTTACCAATGTTTTTGATTTTGCGGATATCCAGGAAGCAATGGACAAGAGTGCCCGCAACAAGGCGGAGATAGTTAAATCGGTTATCAGGATGGTTTAGGGAAAGAATTCCTAAATTTCCCAAACCGGTATGGAAACTGCTTCCCGGCTGATTGGGAAGCTTTCCTGTCCCAGACACAGAACGGCGCCCATGCCGGTTTTTTTCCCCAGTTTATTTATTGTGCTAAAATGCTTGATATCAATATCTCCCGGCATTGCGGTTTTTTTTACTTCTATGGGATATAGAGTCATGTTTTTTTCTATCACAAAATCAATTTCTTTTTGATCTGTGTCGCGGTAAAAATAAATCAGGGGATGTATGCCGTTGTGCCAATAGCTTTTCATTATCTCCCCGAAGCACCAGGTTTCCAGGATTGAGCCGTCCATTGCGCCCGTATAAAGGGTGTCAGGTGTTTCCCAGCGGCAAAGGTAGGCACACAGGCCGGTGTCCAGGAAATAAACTTTGGGCGTTTTGATTATCCTCTTGGTAATATTGGGGGAGTAGGGCTTAAGGAGATAAACAAGGCCCGAACGTTCCATTATGCCCATCCAGGTTTGTGCGGTTTTTATGTCAATACCGATGTCCCTGGCAAGATTGCTGTAATTAACCAGAGTACCGGTTCTTGCCGCGACAGCGGACAAAAAATTATAAAACTGCATAGGTTTTTCTACATTGTAAAAGTCCCGTACATCCCGTTCAATGTATGACTGAACGTATGAGCCGTAAAAAGCTTCCCGGCTTAACTTTTTATTGAGGACTGGTTCAGGCAAAGAACCTTCCCAAATGTGCCGGTACACTTCTTTGGGTGAAAGGGGTCCGGTTTCTTTTCCCATACCTGGCTTGCGGCGTGATACTGCCGGATGTTTGCTTTGCATTGGGAATTCCGGTATAAATGGTCCGGCGCTATATGGTTTTTTTATTTTTTCCCGGTAGGAAAGCCCCAGGAGATCGAGAATGGCAATACGCCCTGCCAGAGATTCCTGTATCCCTTTCATCAAACTGAATTTTTGCGAGCCTGTGAGCCAGAAAGCGCCCCTTTGGTTCTTGTGCTCATCGACATACATTTTTATATGCGGGAAAAGTTCAGGTGCGTACTGGACTTCATCAATAAGGATCGGGGGAGGATTTTGCCTCAGAAAAAGTTCCGGGTCATTTTTGGCCAGAGCGCGAAATTTTGGATTATCCAGTGTGATATGAGTCCGTACCCCGCGGCCATTCGCGAATGACTGGGCCAGGTTTTCAAGCAAGGTTGATTTACCAACCTGCCGCTGCCCGGACAGCAGCAGAACCCTGAAACTTTTGGAGTATTCTTCTATGACTCTGGCCATTGTGCGTTCAAGCATATTCTCTCCCGTTTATTCTGGATTATTATTCCAGAATAAACGGATTATTTTTGTTTGTCAAGCTTCCGTTTAATTTGGAGTGAGATTCCATAATAAACGGCGTTGTAAAGCAAACATCCCGAATTAACGGATATTTCAAGACCCAAACATTAGACTTGTTCGACAACCCGGTTGGTTGTCTCACAAGTCCTGCATTTTTTAGGGCTACAGCCCTAAAAAAGTGCTTTTTCATAAGGAAGTTGTTCAGAAACTGAAGTTTCCGAACAACTCTATTGAATGCTAAATCTACTTCGTTCCTATTTCCCGGACTTTCGCAATTTCGTCCCTGATGGCCGCCGCCTGCTCGAATTCCAGATTTTTGGCGTATTCCAGCATCTCCCTTTCAAGGGCTGCGATGAGTTTTTTACGCTCCGCCGGCACAAGAACATTGAAAGATTTTTTTATTACCTCGATGGAGGTGGCGGCGGCGTCTCTTTCTTCAGCTGCATGGCGTTCTAGGATGTCTATAATGGCTTTCTTTACAGTTGTTGGGGTAATGCCGTGCTTTTTGTTGTATTCCATCTGGGCTGCGCGGCGGCGATCTGTTTCGGCAATGGCTTCCTTCATGGCGTCACTTACCCTGTCTGCGTACATGATCACCTTGCCGGCGGCGTTACGGGCAGCCCGGCCGATTATTTGAACAAGGCTGGTCAGCGATCTCAGAAAACCGATTTTATCGGCGTCCAGGATGGCTATAAATGAAACCTCCGGCAGATCTATTCCTTCCCGTAGAAGGTTGATACCCACAAGAATATCAAAGCCGCCGCTGCGGAGCTCTGTCAATATTTCAACACGTTCAATGGTCTCTACTTCGCTGTGGATGTAACGGACACGCAGACCCAGGCCGGAGAGGTAGTCCGTAAGATCCTCGGCCATTTTTTTGGTAAGGGTGAGAATAAGGGAGCGTTCACCTGCTTCTATTCGTTTCCGCACTTCTCCGTAAATGTCCTCCATCTGGCCTTCGCTGGGACGTACTTCTATTTCCGGGTCAAGGAGTCCTGTGGGCCGGATGAGCTGTTCTACAATCCGGATGGATTGTTCCTTTTCGGTCCGGCTGGGAGTGGCGGAAACGAAAATGGTCTTGTCCAGACGTTTTTCAAATTCATCGTAGCGAAGAGGCCGGTTGTCCAGGGCGCAGGGAAGACGGAAACCGTAATCCACCAGGGCTGTTTTTCGCGAACGATCCCCGGCGTACATGGCTCCGATCTGGGGGAGGGTTACGTGGCTTTCATCAATGAAGGTTAAATGCCTCGCGGGCAGGTAGTCGATGAGGGTGTCCGGAGGTTCACCCGGTTTCCTGCCGGCCAGCGGAGCGGAATAATTCTCTATTCCCGGACAGTAACCCATCTCGGTGAGCATTTCTATATCGTATTCCACTCTGGTCTTTAGCCGCTCCGCTTCCAGCATCTTGCCGGAATTGATGAAGAATTCGCAGCGTTCCGCCAGCTCCTCCTTTATGCCGCTTAACGCATTCAGTACCAGTTCTGCGGGCATTACGAACTGTTTTGCCGGATAGATTACCGCCCTGTCTATCTCCTCAATAATCGAACCCGAAACAGGATCGAAGCGGCGGATACGTTCCACTTTGTCCCAGTCCAGATCTATCCTGTAGGCTTCTTCGAGGTATGCGGGGTAAATTTCCAGGGTGTCACCGCGGCGGCGGAAGCGGCCCCGATCCAGAACCGCGTCGTTCCGCTCGTACTGAAGTTCCACAAAGCGCCGGATCAGGACGTCTACATCGATGGTGTCGCCCCGGGAAAAGGCAGCGGTCATCTTTCTGTAGACTTCAGGTGTCGCAAGGCCGTAGATGCAGGACACGGTGGCTACTATGATGACATCTTCCCGTTCCATAAGGCTTCGGGTTGCTGAAAGCCGCATGCGTTCAATTTCATCATTTATGGATGCATCTTTTTCTATATACAGGTCGCGGCTGGCTACATAGGCTTCGGGCTGGTAATAATCGTAATAGGAGACAAAGTACTCTACCGCGTTATGGGGGAAGAATCCCCTGAATTCCCGGAATAGCTGGGCGGCCAGAGTCTTGTTGTGGCTTATGATCAGGGTGGGCATCTGAACCGCTTCGATGATCTTGGCCATGGTAAAGGTCTTGCCCGAACCGGTGACTCCCTGGAGAACCTGGAATTGATCTCCTTTCCTGATTCCGTCTGCCAGGGCGGCAATGGCTTCTCCCTGGTCTCCCGCCGGCTTGAATGGTGAAACTACTTCAAATGAACGCATGACAGCTCCGGTTAATTGGGGTTGTCCGTAAACCAACCGGGTTGTCGAACAAGGCCCTTGTTACTATTCAAAATAGGCATTTATCATATCCCAAATTTCTTCCCATTCCCATCCTCGTCTCCAGGCAGACATACCGGCAAGATTATAATCATTAATTGCGTCCAGTTTTAATGAAATTGAGTGCTCGTCTTCCAGCCATACCCTGTAACGCTTTAAGTCCTTTTCATATTCTGAATAAATTTGCTCCGTTGTCCTGTCCCGTCCCCATACCCCGGCAGCTTTATCAAACATTTCGTATGTTTCCTTCATGCCGCCCTGAACAGATGATAGTCCGGATGCGCCGCCTTCCCTGTTTTCTGTCCAGACCCTTGTAAAAAAGGGGATGCCCAATATGAGCTTTTCACCCGGAACATATTGCAGAGTCTCTTCTATGCCCTGCCTGACCCAGCCGATTGCAGCCATTGGGCCGGCTCTGTCTTCGCGGTGTTGATTGTAAGCCATCAAGACCAGATAATCGGAGCCGCCTGATAGCAGTTCCAAGTTGTAGATCTCCAGTATTTCGCTGACCGGGAAAGGTATGTCTACGGAAAGAGTTATTTCCATCGGCTTAAGTTTTTCATATAATTCCGCGATAAAAAGTTCAAAGAACCTGACAGTTTCCCTTCCCATTGACTCAAAATCAATATTTATGCCATCAAGATTAAATTCCCGAACCAGTCCGGCAATTTGATCAATTATATTTTTTCGCCGGGATGCTGAGGACAGGGCCCGGAAAGTAAGCAGATCATCGGAGCTGTTTTCAAAAACCGCCCAAACAGCAATCCCGTTATCATGGGCCCACTCCACATATTCCCCGGAGGCAAGACTGGAAACATGGCCATATTCACTGCCTATTGAAAACCATGTCGGCGAAACCACATCAAGTCCGTTATGAACAATCCTTTTATCCTCGCCCAGGTTGTCTTCTTTTTTATCGATATAGTCCCAAAGCATCACGATCTTGTCCGGTCGTATATAACCTGTCTGGGCAAAAAGAATGGATGAGACCAACAGCAACAATATAAAAAGAAAGATATTCCTTCTCATTTCAACCCTCCGTTTATCCCGCTCTGGGATTTTTCTCCCTGAAATCCCTTCTCTTGATTTTTCCCCAGGAATATTTGTATTTCCTGAAGCCAAAAATTGCGAACAGACGGAAAATAACCGTCAGTTGGCGATAAGAGAAGTTCTCAATTACGCCGTAAAAACAGAGCCTTAAAAATTCGATGGTTTTGGAGTACTTGTTGAATGTGAATTCTTCAATTATAAGAGCGCCAACCGACAATATAACGCCGAAAACCGTTGCTGCAAGAAAAAAGGTCAGGAGGTATTCAAAAGAAAGTATTCCCAAAAAATAACTTAAGGGGACTACAACCCAGCCCAGGGCTTCTACAACTGGAGCTGCCCGTTCAAACAGAAAAAAGTAAGGCATTGCGAGGAGGCCGGTCACGCCATATCTGGGATTCATCATCATTATTTTGTTTCGTTTCATTGAATCTATCAATCCAATCTGCCAGCGGCGGCGCTGGGAGAGCAGATCCCTGAAATTTTCGGGTACCTGTGTCCAGCAGACCGGGTCGGGTAAAAAAGAAATTTTATACTTATATTTTTTTTCACGCATATGCCTGTGCAGCTTCAGGATCAGATCCATATCTTCGCCTATGGTACCTGTCGTATAACCGCCTGCCTGGATTACGGCTTCTTTCTGGAATGCGCCAAATGCGCCGGATATTATCAGTACCGTATTGAAAATACTCCATCCCGTGCGTCCGACCAGAAAGGCGCGCAGGTATTCCACAACCTGAAACATGGCAAATGGTTTTTGCGGCAGAGCCAGTTTTACCACCCTGCCGTTTTTTATTTCACTGCCGTTGGCAACTCGAATTATACCGCCCACGGCTATGGTGTATTTGTACTCCATAAAAAGGAGTGCTATGCGGACCAGGGCATCCGAATCAAGAAGCGAATCGGCATCCAGAGAAACAAAATAGGGGTAACGCGAGACATTAATGCCGGCATTCAGGGCATCTGACTTGCCGCCGTTTTCCTTGTCAATCAGGAGCAGATTGGGATAATCCGGATTATAATATATTCCCCTTATGGGGTTTGTTATGAGTTTGGGCTTTACAGGGAAAGTTGTTTTTCTTAAATCAAAGGTTCTGGCGATGAGCTTTAGGGTTTTATCCGTTGATCCGTCGTTTATCACAATAATCTCATAGGTTGAGTATTCAAGTGACAATAGCGATCTGATGCTCTGAATTACAATATTTTCTTCGTTGTACGCAGGTATAAGTATGGAAATGGGAACCATGTTATATGATTCCTTATACAGCTTGATATCCGAAAAATTGGCTTTTTTAATATACATTACCGAAAACACTAGAGCTATCAGCATTTGTATCAAATTGATGATGCCGACCACAGCCACATATACAATTATGAACATGTTAAAATATATGACGGCTTTATACAGCAAATATTTAATCACATGAAAATCCCGCTTTTTTTGTTTTACCAGACCAATTCCCTGGCCCGGCCGGGGCGCCTTGATCTTTGCATACGGACTTCTGTGATTTTATGGAGAAGTCTTGTTCTGCTGGTTTTCTCGATGGTATGCAGCAAACTGTCATATGCGTATTTATCACCTGTTTTAATAATTGAAAGCAAAATTTTATCACAGCTGGGGTATTCTAGAATAGATGTTACAGCATTTTGACGAACCCACCATTCCCTGTCACACGCCGCCTGTTTAAGCAATTTGATCGCCCTGGGGCTGTTTACAACGCCTATGGTTTTGACTGCCATCGCCCGGATCTCCCATTCATCGTCGTTCATTGCCCTTAATAATATGGGGATTTTCTTTTTGCTGTCGGATTTACCGGCGGCGATAATTCCTGCCAGGCGCATCTCCTTGCCCCCATTCTCTGAAATGGCAATGATTTCTTCGATGAATACATTGGCTGTTTCCCTGTCTATGGCCTTCAGGAAGAGGCGGACAAGATAGGCCGACTGATGAAATATCATCCTTCCGTATAATCCAATCCTGTCCCCGGAAAAAGTTTTTAGTATTTCGTTGACAGCCCTCTCGTTTACAAAGATAAGAGGGTGAATTTTATCAAAGGCCTTAACCATGGCGTCAATGTCACCGATACGGGCCAGGGCCATAAGAGCCTGAAGCTGGGTTTCGCTGGAAAGAATATCCAGTGTATTCAATATGTCCGGTATGGCAAGAGCGAACCGGTAAAGCCCCGCCTTGCGGCAGCCGATCGCAATATGTGCCGTAAGCCGGTCCCTGATCATGTGAAGGCATTTTTCGGGGAATCCGAAATAATATGCGATTATGCCCGCTCTTGCCTTTCTTTCTCCTTCTGAATCTTCCAAAACATCCAGAAGCATGTCTTCAAGTGTTTGAAGGGAAGCTTTTATTTCAAGCTTGTTCGCAAGCCTTGAAAGGCAATTTTTATGGTTTTTGTTGAAATTGATGGTTTCGGCGGCAAAGAGTTTATTCAGAACAGGTCTTATTTTTTTCATATCAGAGATCTTTTTTTCATTATTGCGTGCCTGCCTTAATTTTATGCAGATAACGGATATAACCATGACAGCACAGAGGCAAACAAGTGAGACCAAAATTATCAATAACAACCGGAAACCCATCTGCCTGCCTCTAATATTTTGAAAATTTGCTTTTTATGATGTTAAATGATTCCTTAAGCCTCTCGTGGTAATGTACCTTTTCCCAGGGTTCCCATGAGAAAAACCCGGAACCGCCTTCAGTAATACCGCTGTTATTTATCCTAAAAAGTTCAAAAGTAAAGCCGTCTGTTTGCACGGGGTTAATGTGAAATTGATCATTGGCATATAAATCACCTATAACCGTCTTTGTTGAGGGATCGGCGACGTTTAAAAGCTGCCACGGAATGCGAAGCTCTATGCTCCGGTTAACAGGGTTAATGAAAAAATCCGCAAGGGAGTTGTAATTTTCCGTTCCGGGTTTTGCATTGCCATGCTGCAGTCTTCCGGTTTCAAAAAGGGATGGCTCAAGATGCACGCCGGTAAGCGGGAAATCAAGAGACCGCCTTAAATCCAGAATTATGGGATTAAAAATGCCGCTGTTTTTTACCTCGAAGGCTTTGTTTTTTTCTACGATATTGAGAAAACTCAGCAGGCTGTACTGGCGGTAAAAAACATCATAATACGCAGCTACGTATACGGCGGAATTATCCTCCCCGTCGATGATTATGCATTGTCCGGCAGGATTTTTGAATTTCAGGCCTTCTTTATTGAAGCTATAATTCCCCCCGTCTTTAAGGCTGCCCGCGGCGATGGCGTATTTGTTCTTGCCGGCGCCGGGGTTTTCGTCACGGATCAACAGATAGACGAATTTTTCATCACTCATGGCAGAGAGTTCCATACCATTCATTCGGGTGATTGCTTTTGTTTTTGTCCAATCCGAGATATCGCCGTCTACATAGCAGATTGATTTTTTATCGCCGGGATCAAAACTCAAGATCCCGTAGCACTGCTCTGAAACCTGGGCGTTGGACCAATAAGCGCGGCGGCTGCCAAGATCGTAATCCATTGTGTTCCAGCTTCTCTTGGACCATTCGTCCTGCCAGGAGAAGATTAGGCCGCCGCAGCAGCCCGACGCAACGATGCTGTCAAACATGTCCGCCACATATTCGCCTGCATGCTCTTCGGTGACAAAGCCCTGATTGTATCCGGTCAGAATATTCTCGTGGGTACAACCCCTAGATGAGGGTATGCCAAATTCGGCTATCAGGACGGGAACAGAGTGGTAAGAGCGTAAATCCCGCAGGTAGGCTTCATAGGGATTGATCTTTCCCTTTTTATCGGTATATGCGGTATATGCAGGGTCATACATCATAAACTCGGGGTAATACGGATAGACATGATATGAAGCGAAGAGCCCGGGCTGGAAACTGTCTTTTGCCGAAATATGTTCTATGTCAACGCTTACCGCGTCTTCCTTTACCCTGTCCGGATCCGAGATATGCCATAGCGGGTCGGTTGTTATCCAGTTTGTCCAGCTCAAGGGCTTTTGCGTCTTGTATTTGCGGTATTCGTAGTCAATCGCATATTCTCCGATTTCTGCCAGCCAGCTTTCATAGGGAGATGCGTCCATGGTATACAGGTAGTCTCCATTAAAGCCCTGAATCATCTGATTTTTTTCATTCGTGGCTATGACAAAGGCTGCATCCTGCTCAATACCCAGGATGTATCCCGCTATGTAGGGTGATACATCCCACATATATGATCCTGAAGCATGTCCGTTTCTTGGCGGGATGATTTTGTTTCCGTGCAGCAGGTCAATAAGGTCCCTTATTTCGCTTTTAAATTCTCCGGTTATATCCGGGTGATACGCGTCTTGCAGTTCATTGACGGCTTCCTCGTTGTTCCATACACCGTGGAATACATAGAGCGGGTTCCTGGTAAACATGTTGTGCTCAAAAAGCGCCTCGTAAAAGTCCGGGCTGAGGATCGTATATACCCTCACTGCGTTTGCATTCATGGCGGAAATATACCTGAACCATCGCGCGTAGTCCTTCTTTGTAATGCCCATTTCCCCGGGGAAATAACCGGGCTTTGCCGCACCCATATTTACGCCTTTGATTAAAAAATTCTGCCATTGACCGAATTTATGGATTTGATATGAAGTTCCGCTTGTTCTGAATTTCACGACGCGGTTGGAGTAATACCTTGCCGAAAGGAATCCAATCGGGATAACCAGAATCAGGGGCATTAGTATCAGGAATAATTGCTTCTTTCCGATTGGTTTTTTAATAATGCCAGCCTCCTCATTCCTGTACTTTTTTCGCAAAGTTTTAATAATGGCAATAAATAATATATCCCGCTTATTCATAATTTCCATTTTTTGAAGGTTTCTCCTGTATACTGGAAAAACGCATATATTTGTGGTATATTATTAATGGAACAGTTTAAGGCGGATCTGGCTGCCCGCTTATAGGAGGATCAAGGTGAAGAACCCCTTTTTTGTTTCTGTTGCTCTGGTTTTGGTTATTTTGATGTTTTCAGCATGCACAGGAAACCCCAATGTAAAACGCGTAGATCCGGATGCCCAGATCGATTTAAGCGGCCGGTGGAATGTAACCGACTTCCGGATAGTATCCTCCAGTCTTATAAAATCCTGTCTGGATTCGCCCAGGGTGAGCCAGTTTATTCAGCAGTACAGTTCCGCCCACAATGGAATGCTGCCTGCATGTCTCGTAGACAGGTTCGCGAATGATACTGCCGAGCATATTGACACCTCAATGCTTTCGGAGGAACTAAAAACCGCGATAATAAATTCCGGAAAGATGGATTTTGTTGCCGGTGGTGATACCCTCGCAGCGATCCGGAATGAAAGGCAGGAACAGCAGTCATTTGCCAGTGAAGCGACCGCCGCAGCCCTGGCAAATGAAACCGGCGCTGCGCTAATGCTTACGGGCAGACTAATGTATATGGGCGACAGGGCCGGAAATATTTCTGACAGATACTATGTTGCAAACGCCGAGCTGACCGACATCGAAAGGCGGGTCATTATCTGGAGCGGCAAAAGTGATGAAATAAGGAAGGTTGTCAGGCAGGCAAACTTCAGGCCTTAGGTTCCGAATGATATTCTGGCAGCACGGCTTATGAAATGGAAGGATGCTTTTGGGACTTTTCTGTTTTTGTCTGCCGGGATTTTTCTGTCATTTCTGTCCTGCGCAGGCGGTCCTGATGCCTATGTACAGGTAGACAACGGCGTAAGAACCGGTTCATACGATCGCGCTTTGAGTTCCATAAACGATGAGAATGGCAAAGCCCGGAAATTAATCTATACTTCCAAAAATCAAATCCTCCTCTATCTTGACCGGGGAATGATAAACCATTATGCGGGTTTTTATACGGAATCCACAGGGGATCTTGCAACCGCTGAAAGGCTGATAGAAGAAGCCTTTACCAAAAGCATTAGTCAGGAAATAGGTTCTTTTTTGGCCAATGACAATGTCAAGGATTATTCAGGCGAAGATTACGAGGATCTTTATATCAATGTTTTTAACTCCCTCAATTATTATCACAACAATAACCTGGAGGGCGCCCTTGTAGAAATCCGGCGCCTGAATGAAAAACTCTTATTTCTTTCGGATAAATATGAGAGAGCCAAAGAAAAAGTTCTTAAGTCCAACAGGGATATTGATCCGCAGAACCTTCCCATGGAGGCGACCCAGTTTTCAAATTCGGCCCTGGCCCGTTATTTGGGCATTCTTTTTTACCGCAGTATCGGCAG
>JGI24702J35022_10001730_pt1 | contig 13526 bp, 7 predicted proteins | sample TergutTh196P4_FD_35022 | JGI IMG/M metagenome (IMG submission 35022)
CGAAGCGCTTCGTAATTTAACTTTAGAGGGATAAGGCATATTCTACAATGGATTTGATGTCTTCAACGACAGCGAAATTTATCTTTTGTTCTTTCGCATAAGATTCAATTACAGNTTGATGTGACTTGAAGTTTTTCGTTAAACTTTTCAGNGAGTATATCCGCCGAAAGGACTTCCCGTCATGAATATAAACAAAGGATTCATCCGAGCGACCAAATTTGGCGTCAACTTCCAACGAATAAATCTGGTTGTTCCTGCCCATAAATGATTGCGTGCTGGCAGATGAGGTCTCGGAATACGTACCATACCCGGACGACACCCCTTTTGAGCTTATCTTGACTTTATTTCTAACATAATACTCATTACCGCCAACGGCAATCCTTTCATAATAAAACTTGTTTCCGGAAGGCAAAAAAATGCGCCCTCCAATCACAACATAAGCGACGATAGCGGCATCTAACCTGTATAAAATGCTGTCTTCGTCATAATACAACACACATTCCTGAATCATATCGTAATTCAGTAGCGCCGGTAAATGTGTATTGTTATTTTTCGAGGCGACATAGCCCTCTTCAAACTGAGGGAAAAGAAATGCTCTTTCAAATTTATTATCCTCTGCATTTGCAGTGATGGTTGACAAGCCGGCAATCGTCAAAATGAGTAGAAAATTACTGATTTGTTTCATAAGAAAATCAATTATGAGTTATTATTAATTGAGTAATATTTTGTAAAACGCTGGTTACTTGTCTTTTTCTGGATTGCTTCGCAGGCTCGCAATGACGATGATATTCGGGAATAAACTATCTAATTGTGTTGGCGGGGATCTTGATCGTTTCTTCTTTTTGATGTCGGAAGATGACCATTTCCTGCGGATTGTTCAGGTCGGCCTGTTCTGTGGCTTGAAGCAAATCGTCCAAGTTGTTTACCGGCTTTCCTGCAAATNTNAAAATCACGTCGTTGTGCTGCAGGTAATCCCTTAAAGGAGAATCATATTTAATGATGGTTANCACATATACGCCGCGTTCGGAATCCATACCGGTAGCTGAACGNTCNCCTAACGATTCGAGATTTTTTATATGCAAACCCTGCCACTCAATGACATTTGCTTCGTCACCGTTTTTACTGACAACGGGTATCGACATTTTGGGCGTTTGCGCCAAACGGCGTAAGCGGGGTGAGACNACGCCAAACCGATNCATATCAAAATTTTGAAATCCCAACCGGAAGACAGGCGTTGCNTCAAGNCTTATCCGATAATCACCTCTTTCAGGGTTTTCAAATTCNACAGGATATACAATAGAATGTTCGTCCGTATTATTTTCCCGTGCGGCTTCATAAGCCGCATTGTCGGTGAAAATATTGTAATCAATCAATGTNCCCCAATACGGAACGTTGATNGGNTGGTAAGGCGTCATCACTATATTACGGGTAAAGACGTCGCCACTNTTTTCAAACCACACATGCGGATGGAACGTATTGTTAATCATAATATTATTTTCAACAACCCGANAGAACCCCTCCCTGAGTTTAATGCCTCCATTCAGGCACAGATTGTTGTAAATACGATAATTGGAGGAACCGTCGTCCAAATCAATATCCCAACCCCGGTCGCAACGGAAACGATTATGGCGGATGACGGTGGTTGAAATCGCATCGACTAATATCAGTTCCGGTTCTTTTTCGGCAATAGACCGCATGGTGCTGGAGTTCGGATGCCAGTAGCGATCGCGCCCCCATGAATTGAACGACCCGTGGTCGCCTGTTTCCTTCACCGTATTGAAGACGTCGTTAAACTCAATGACATGTCCGCCCCAGGTACCCTCGCTTATATTAATGCCTGCACGCGGGACGTCGTATATGCTGTTGTGGCTGACCGTGATGGCATGGCTCATGGAAAGTTGAACGCCCGTGATCTGTTTTTCATACAAGCCAATGTGATGAATCAGGTTATCATAAACTGTGCAGTTGGCCGGGTAATTATTCGTTTTCGGACCTCTTTCCCTGTCAAGCTCTTCCAAAGATACGAATTGCCTGTATTCGAAGCTTGGCGAACGCACAGCACCAGGATCGCCTACGAAGCATATCGCACTGGCGCCGGTGCGGGTAATGTGGCATCCCGACACCAAAAGGTTTCGGTTGTAATTAGAAATAAATACTGCATTTCCGCCCAAGTTGTGCAGGTAACAATCCCGCAGGCTGCAATCTTCGGCCCCTTCAAAAAAGATAGCGCCACCGCGGTAAACCATCCAGTCGGAACGTAATAACGGTTCGTATTTATCCATGAAAGTACGAGCGGTTTGTGTCAGTTCGATATTTTGGATGGTAATGTTACGGACAGGATTCCGTTCCGTTCCGCGAAGTTCGACGAGGTGTTTCAGTTGCGGCGCCTCAAATACAGCTTTGTATATATCCTCGTCCGGCATCGGATAATAGTAAAGCGTCGATTCCCGCCCGTTAAAATACCACTCACCCGGCGCATCCAATTCTTCGAAAATATTTTCGACCATGCGGTTATCGCGGCTCAGGCCGGATTGGCGATTGTTCTGCCAGCCGCCTTCCGTGGTCAGGTTTCCTTCTTCGTCCTTTCCTGTGATGCGATAATGAAAATCACCCCAATCGGCGGAGTGCATCGCATGGAGAAACCCTCCCACAGGATTGTTCCATGTTTTGACGCGTGAAGGAGATGTCGCATCTGCAGCTGTGCCATTGAACCGTACAGCTGTCGAATCGTAGTCAGGGTATCGCGCCATAGGACGTATCTTCCCGTCAACCACCAACATATCCAATGGCACAGACGGGGTTATCTTCGTTTTCATAATACCGTCGCGGTAAGGCGTCCAATCGGCAGTCAGCAACACGCTACCGGAAATGACAGGACATTCACCCGGGTACGCACGTAAAACAAGCCGTTTTGTCTCATTCCCATCCTCCGGTGTGAAAACCAAAGGTTTCGTCAACCAGTATACGCCCTCGCGCAAATAAACCGTAACTTCGTCCGATGTTTCCCGCGCTTTAACCTGCGCCTGCTCAATGCTCCGGAAAGGTGCATCCCAGCTACCGTTATTTTTGTCGCTTCCTTGGGGCGATACAAAAAAAACGGTTTGGGCTGTCAAACTAAAACAAGTCCCGGCCCAACACAAAATAAATATTTTTTTTAAATCCCTCATATTTAAAAACGCTATAAACAACTAAATATAAACGCATAAACTACTCATGGCTAAAATATTCATGAATATCCATGCTGCAAAGATACCAATATTATTCGAGAACTCGAATAATATTGGTATCTTTGCGGTATGAGACTAAAACTATTCATTCTGCTAATCAGCCTTTTCAGCGTTGACATAAACTCCCAGGTCATCTCAGGAAAGGTTTTCGACAAGGTAACGGGTTTACCTATCGGTAATGCGCATGTATTTCTGAATGGCACTTCCTGTTTCACGATTACTGACGATTCCGGAGGATATCAGTTGAATGTAGGAAAAATAATTAATACACAATTGGTTATCAGCCATCTGTCGTACGAAACGATGGTGATTGAGCATCCATTCGAAAATGAATCGTGGATAATCTATTTGAATGAAAAAGCATTTGAAATTGAAGAAGTAGCGGTGGTTGCCAAAGCTGGCCGGTTTTCACGTCAACAAAGACTAAACGCATTTGAAAGGCAGTTTTTTGGCGATAATAAAGCCGGAAAATTTTGTAAAATACAGAACCCGGAGGATATATTGTTTTCTTATGACGAAAAAAACAGTACACTTTCTGCAACAAACCTTCAACCTGTCATTGTTGAAAATGAATACTTAGGCTACCGGATACATTGCTCATTGACAGATTTCCGGATAAAATACCTGAATAGCAGGTCATTAAACGCAAGGAATGTAGAAAGTGTTTTACTGAAATGCAATGCATTTTTCATTGACAGGACGCCCAATAACTCAGTTATGAAAAAAAGAAGGGTCGAAGCCTATAAAAGTTCATCCAACTACTTTTTCAAAAATTTCGCTAACAAAACGTTAGATTCTTCAAATTATGTCATTTATGATTATTACTTTCAAAATATATTAGACCTTGAGCATTATTTCGAGATAAAAGACAATGGTTTGCAAAAAGTAGTACAGGTAAAATCAATGAAGGATAACATCAAAACGATAGAAAACGTGAATAGATTTACTTATCCTGTGATACCAAGACGAACATTTTTTCTTTACAAAAACCATACATATTGGAGATTCGAAATCCCATTCATTCCTTACGGACGATCGATTTATAAAATCACCTGAACCGGATAACGATTTCGACGTCACTTTTTATCCCGAAGGCGGGTCTCTCATGCAGGGAGTCGCATGTAATATAGCATTTAAGGCGATGAAATCAAATGGTCAGGCGGATGATATAACCGGCATGATCTACGATCAATCAGGCAACGAAATCAGACAAATCAAGTCATTTCTCGGAATGGGTAATTTTTTGCATTTTTCCGAAAAAGGTAAAACCTATTATTTAATATGTGAAAACATCAAAGGACAGTCGAAGCGCTTTGACCTGCCGGCGACAGTCAATCAAGGGTATGGGTTGGTTGTTAGCCAAACGAAAAACGTTCTGCATATAACGACGATACAACCGGCTGAATCTTTACAAAACGATGAGATGTACTTGCTTGCCCATACACGTGGAAAGATACATTTTTCCATACCTTGGGATTTTGAAAAAAATCAAGTTGTTCTACAAACGGAGAAATTGCCAACCGGCGTATTACATCTGGTTTTGTTCAATGCCGGTTTGAATCCGGTAAGCGAACGGTTGGTTTTTATTAATAATCAAGACAAGTGCGAGGTAACATTCCGGTTCGATCAGGAGAATTATGCATCACGTTCCTTAGTTAAAAATCAGCTAATATTTACTGACAGGGAAGGAGAACCGTTGTCAGGTAGTTTTTCGGTATCTGTAACCTCCGACAAGGAAGTTATGACAGATTCGACCTCCAACATCCTTACCCATTTTTTGCTTACATCCGATTTATACGGAACGATTGAAAACCCTGCCTATTTTTTCCGAAATAATTATCAATCGTCGTTTGCATTGGATTTACTGATGCGTATTCAGGGTTGGCGAAGATATGATTTCACAGAATTGGCTCATGGACGGTTCTCCCATCCATCTACCCCCATCGAATTAGGTGATGAAATATCGGGAAGTGTAAAAAACGTATTGACCGGCAAACCGGTTGAAAAAATTGAAGTAATTGTAATAACTAATAAAGGTGATTTCAACATTGCACAAACCGATAAAGAAGGGCGATTTCACATCAATGTCAGCGAGTTTCCTGATAGCACATGGTTCGTTGTCAGCGCTGAACCGAAAAGAGGTATTACCCGCATGGATTTGATACCCGATCGGGAGACTTTCCCTGTAAAAACGTTGCTTTCCACTCCTCCCATAGAAGTAGATATGGATCTTTTTGCCAAATACGTCGAAAAAACCGAACAAATTAACAACCAAAAAAACAGTATGCATACGATTTCATTGCCGGAAGTAGCCGTTACCGCTGTACGAAAACCACAAAGGAGATCAATTTATTATGACTCATCACAATCTAATAGCGCTATTACAGAAGAGAATTTAGAAAAATTACAGGGAACAGATATATTCACGCTTTTGCATAGATTCCCAGGTGTGGATGTATCCGGAAACTCTATTCGTATCCGTGGTGCCCGGTTTGCTCCTTTGCTTTTAGTTGACAATGTAATCATGGACATAGGTTATCTTAATAGGATAAACGTTTTTGACATTTCACAAATTGATGTGATGAAAGGCGCTGAATCAGCTATTTTTGGCACAAGGGGAGCTAATGGCGCTATTGTCATCTTCACAAAGGAAGGCAGAAATATCCCTGCAAGAGAAATTCCGCCCTTCCATATCAAGACCCTATTTCCACTTGGTTACCAGCAACCGTCAGAATTTTATGCGCCCAAGTATGATACGCCAGAAAAACGTAATGAACAAATTTCCGACCTGCGCACTACTATCCATTGGCAACCAGTCGTACTAACTGATAGTCTGGGCGTGGCTTCATTTGAATTTTATACAGCTGACGAACCAACATCCTATACGATAATCATCGAGGGTATTGCCAACGATGGAAGTATTATCCGAAAGGAGGGAAAGCTGTGGCGAAGGGAGGAATGAAGCCAATGGTTAACATGTTATATCTCTATGAGTTGTGATTCCGTCCCAAAAAAGGACAAAATTTTTGTGTTATAAAACATGTTTTTTAACAGCTTGTAATTCATATAGATACAATTATTAACTTAAAAAATATTGTTGATGTTAAAAAAATGTTTTACCTTTGTGGCAAAATACTAATGCTATGTTGAATCAAAAAACAGTCGCCTATGGATAAATAAAAAAAAGACGTACATGACGGAAAGTTCTTATCGCTTTTCCGCCGTATCAAAAACTAAACGGTAAGTTAAATAACATTTATTCAATAATTTAATACTTTAAAAAATCATGAGAGTATTTTTAAAAAACTTTTTTTTACCTAAAAAATTATTTTTGAAAGCAGTTGTTTTGATGATCGCGGGCGCCTTATTCGCATCACAGGCAATTGCAGCTGTCACAGTTGAGCCGCAACAGCAGCGGCAGATTACCGTCAACGGTGTTGTAACCGACAACCAGGGAGAACCAATTCCCGGTGTCAATGTGCAAATAAAGGGGACAACCACCGGCACATCAACTGATGAGAATGGCCGGTATTCTCTTAATGTGCCCGACAGGAATACGGTGTTGACCTTTTCTTATATCGGCTTTGCTACCACCGATATGCGGGTAGGCGGAGATAATAAGTTAGACGTCGTGATGCAGGATGAAACATTCAAGATCGATGAGGTGGTGGTGGTTGGATATGGCACCCAGCGGAAATCCGACTTCACAGGCTCCGTAGGTCTTGCCAGTTCCAAGGTGATCGAAGACAGGCCTATTACGAATATAGGGCAGGGTTTGCAGGGTACAGTCGCCAACCTGAATGTCACCCAATCGAATGGTCAGCCCGGCACAGGCGTATCATTTAATATTCGCGGCCGTACCAACATGTCCGGCGCAGGGCCGTTAGTATTGGTTGACGGGTTTGAAATGAATATCAATCTTTTGAATCCGGCTGATATTAAGTCGGTGACCGTATTGAAGGATGCGGCTTCGGCGGCTATTTACGGAGCGCGGGCGGCGTATGGCGTTGTGCTGATTACTACAAAGACTGGGTATATCAGCCGCAAACCGGAAGTTTCGTTTGGCATTAACTATTCCATCAATAAGCCAACGGTACACCCTACTTACATGAACTCAGTGGAATATTCAGAGTGGATGAACGCTGCACGTCTTACCTCAACCGGTCGTGTTTATTATGATGATTTTGAAATGCAGGCCATACGCAACTATTTCAACGATCCGGCAAATAATCCGTCTGTTATCAAAAATCCGAATACAGGCCTTTGGCAGTATGTTGGAAATACCGACTGGTACACAACACTCAACAAACCCAATTATCCCATGACGCAATATAATGCTGAAATTGCAGGTGGAACAAAGGACGTCAAATATCGCACGGCATTCGGCTATTTCAACCAAAAGGGTATTGCCAAGTTTGGCGAGGAAAACTACAACCGCTTCAACATTTCTTCGGACATCATGTACAGGGTGAACAACTGGATGGAAGCGGGTTTGAAAACCCTGATAAGTCTTGATGATAACCTGTCGGGTGGACAAAACAATTCGGGCGCGAATGCAGTATCCAGCATCTTGGCCGGTGACTCCCGTCCCACCATGCCTTTGTATCATCCCGACGGAAACTTTGCAGGGGATTCGGGAGGCGATAACGGCTATTTCACCAATCTTGCCGCATGGCAATCATTGGGTGGTAACAGCCGGTATAAAAACAAAGAAATGACGCTAATAGGTAAATTAATCATTACACCCTTTGAAGGGTTTAAGATCACTGGGGAATTTGCCTATAAATATAACAATTATGACTTTAAGAATTATAAAAGATCATACTTGGATTTCAACCCGGATGGCGCTTCCCGATGGTTTCCGCATACCTCACCCAACCAAGTCACCTATGCGCAAAGCTCAAATAATTATCAGGCAATTAATGTGTATGCTGAATATGAGAAAAAGTTTGCCAATGACCATGAAATCAAACTTACGCTTGGATTCAATCAGGAAGTGAATGTTTACAAGTCAATGTCAGCGTCAAGAACCAACCTGATAAGCAACGATGTACCTTACATGTCGTTAGCTACCGGCGACCGGGGCACCAGCGATTCGGAATCGGAATGGGCTATCCGGGGCATACCCATGCGTATCAACTACATCTATGCGGAAAAATATTTGCTCACATTGATCGGACGCTATGACGGTTCTTCTAAATTCCCCCATAGTAGCCGGTTCGCTTTCTTCCCATCTGTTTCCGGCGCTTGGCGCGTATCGAAAGAAAATTTCTGGCGAGGGTTGAGTCATATAGCGAATGACCTGAAAATCAAGGCGGGATATGGTACGCTCGGAAACGCATCGGGCCTCAGCAATTACCCCTATATTGCCAATTACGGCTCAGGCCAAGTTGATTACCTCTTTTCAGGCAATAAAGAGATGACAGTGACTGCTCCGGGATTAGTCAGTTCTTATTTGACATGGGAAACCGTACAGCAATATGACCTGGGGGTTGAAGTTGGATTTCTGGCCAATAAACTGACCGCTTCTTTTGAGTATTATATCCGGAATACCAAGGACATGTTACAATCAGGGAAAACGTTGCCGTCTGTTCTTGCCGTAGCCGAGCCACAAGAGAATGCAGCCGACCTGAAAACAAAAGGATGGGAGGTTGAAATCAATTGGAACGATGAACTTCAAAACGGACTCAGATACGGAGTTTCAGTATCCTTCTGGGATAATTACTCCTATATCACCAAATTTGACAACCCGACCAATAACATCAATGATAATTATGTTGGGAGAAGAGAAGGTGAAATATGGGGTTGGAAGGTAGACGGATTGTTCAAAACCGATGCGGAAGCCGCCGCATGGAACCAGTCCAATGTTCAAAATATCTCACCTTACAGAGCCGGGGATATTAAGTTTGCCGATTTGAACGGCGATGGAGTAGTTAACAGAGGAGCGAGTACGTTAGAAGATCACGGTGACTATTCGATTATCGGCAACAGTACTTCCCGTTACCAGTTCGGTCTCCGCTTAGACGGCGAATGGAAAGGATTTGACGCAAGTGTCTTTTTCCAGGGAGTTGGGAAACGACAGGTATATCCCAGTTCGGTATTTTTCTTTAATCATTACACCAGTGAATGGGCTGTCCCCCAAAAAATAAATACGGATTATTGGCGCGAAGACAATCCGGATGCTTTTTTCCCGCGTCCACGTCTCGATGCCGGTAATACGGTAAACAACAACCAGACCCGTTTCCTGCAAAATGCAGCTTATGCCCGACTGAAACAGTTGTCCATCGGCTATACCGTTCCTTTTAAGTATACGGATAAATTAAGTATTTCGAAGTGCAGGGTCTATTTTACCGCCAACAACCTTTGGGAAGTTAGTAAAATGATGTTCGACACTTTCGACCCGGAACTGGCTACCGTAAATGCGTATCCATTCATGCGTTCTTTCTCATTCGGAGCTAATTTAACTTTCTAACATTGAAATTATGAAAACGAATAAATATTTGATCAAATTTTTCACGCTATCTCTAATGAGTATACTCGTGTTTTCGGCTTGTAACGACGAATTTATGGATCGTTTCCCTCTAACCGATATCAATGACTCTAATTTTTTCCTTTCGCCCACTGATTTGCGAACTTATGCCAACCAGTTTTACACCAACTTGAATAACCTGAATGCTTATGCTGCTGACGAAAATTCAGACAATCAGTGTAATGCAAGCAGCAGAAACCAATTCCTTTGGAATGAGTATACCCTCCCTGTGACCGGCGGTGGATGGGCAAAAAGCGATTGGTTGCCTATCCGCAGATGTGATTATGCCCTTCAACGTTATCACACAGTAGTGGGTGATGAGACTGAAATCAGGCGGTATGTTGGTGAAATCCTGTTTTTTAAAGCGTTTTTTTATTTCGCCAAGGTAGTACAATTCGGCGATGTTCCCTGGTTAAATCGAGACCTTCAAACTGATTCGGAGGAATTGAACGCCCCCCGCGATTCGCGGAAATTGGTAATGGATTCGGTTTGCGCTATTTTAGACAGGGCTGTCGAGTACCTGCCGGAAGACATGGCAGAAGATCGCATTTCGCGTTATGCAGCGTTGATACTCAAGTCAAGAATATGTCTTTTTGAAGGCACTTTCCGTAAATATCACGGATTAGGCGACGAAACCAATATGTTGCGGCAAGCGGCTGATGCATCCTGGAGAATCATCAACTCCAATAAATTCACCCTGTATTCCACCGGAGACCCTGAAAACGATGTCCACAACTTTTTTATGTTGCATTACACAGGGATGAGAGATTCAAGAGAAGCGATTTTTTATCGCAATTTCATTTTAGACCTGTATACGCACAACCGTGTACGTGAATGTAGGGAGAGAGGCACCGGCATGACCAAGGATTTTGTAGAATCGTTTCTGTGTCGCACGGATGGATTGCCCATTGCGCTTTCTCCGGACTATATGGGTGATACGAATTATGATGATGAGTTTGTCAATCGTGATTTCCGGATGAAACAAACCATCTATACTTCTGACCGTCCGTACCTGATACGGCAAGACGGGTCGGAGGTTTTTGAAGAAACTCCCATGTTCTCTACTTTTGTTTCAACGGGATACCGGGTATACAAAATGTTGTCGCCCCTTGATGCGGATAATGAATACCAAAGATGCGAAATTTCCGATCCGGTATACCGCTATGCCGAAGCGCTATTGAACTATGCCGAAGCAAAAGCCGAATTAGGCGAATGTGACCAAACGGTCCTCGACCAAACCATCAATGTATTGCGTACCCGTGTTGCAATGCCCCATTTAACGCTGCCTGTTTCGTTCACCGACCCCAACTGGCCTGACTGGGAAGTACCCGTTACGCCGTTGATTAACGAAATCAGACGGGAGCGTCGTGTCGAATTAGCCTGCGAAGGATTCAGGTTTAATGACTTGAAAAGATGGAAAGCCGGCAGGTTAGTAAATAACCACAAAACATACTTAGGTGCACGCGACCCCTCAACTGGCGAGTATTTCGAGGTGTACCCTGGCTATACGCGAACGTGGAATGATAAGTTATATTTTTATCCGCTTCCGACACAAGAGCTTTTATTAAATCCCGCTCTCACGCAGAATCCGGGCTGGTAATTTTTTTATTAAAAATAAAAGGGTCGGTCTTGGGCCGACCCTTTTATTATACTTAACTTATTATGAAAAAGACTATTACATTTATTTTATCCTGTTTTTTCCTTGTTTCCGGAAATGAAAGCAGTTTTGCTCAAAAACAGGTTCTTCCTACACCGCAGCAAGTGTTGTGGCAGGAAATGGAACAAATCATGTTTGTGCATTTTGATCCGGCAACCTGGCAAGGCAGGGAGTTGGACGACCATTCGGCGCCGTTAAGCCGGATTAATCCTACTAAACTTGACGTCAATCAATGGATTGATGCGGCACAGTCGTTCGACGCTAAAATGATCTTGTTTGTAGCCAAACATGCCGGCGGTTTTTGCTGGTGGCAGACAGAGGCCTCCGATTACAGCATCAAAAATACACCTTATCAAAATGGGAAGGGTGATGTGCTCGATGCGCTGGCCAAAGCCTGTTTTGAACGGGGGATGAAATTAGGAGTTTATATCTATCCCGGGGATGAAAGCTGGGGTGCATACGTCGGTGGAGGAGGTAAGACAAGAGACCCGGAAAAGCAGGAAGCTTACAACAAGGTGGTTCGCACACAATGGGAAGAAGTGCTGTCGCGCTACGGCAAACAGATGATTGAACTGTGGTTTGACGGCAGTATTGTGATTCCGTTGGAGGATATCGTGAAAAAATATGCACCCTCGGCCATCGTTTTTCAAGGGCCTTTTGCTTCTATACGCTGGGTGGGCAATGAACGCGGTATATGTCCGTATCCCAACTGGTACACAGTCGATTCGAAAGACGCGATTACCGGAGTGGCTACCACCGAACACAGCGACCCGGATGGTGATACCTGGATGCCGGTGGAAGTGGATGTACCACCGAAAGACCATAATTGGTTCTGGAGTCCTACCAATGAGAAGAACCTGCGCAGTTTAGACCAGCTCATGGACATCTATTACCAGTCGGTAGGCAGGGGAGCCATGTTGCTACTCAACTCATCTCCGGATACGACCGGACTAATTCCCGCCAAAGACATGGAACTGTACCGGCAATTCGGCGACGAAATCCGCCGTCGCTTCGGGCAAAGCCTCGCTGAAACATCCGGTAAAGGTCAGACAGTAGAACTTTTGTTAGGAAAGCCTGAAACAATAGACCATGTCATCGTGCAGGAAGACATCGCATTCGGGCAAAGGGTGCGCCAGTATGTCATCGAAGGCCGGACGGATAACAAATGGACGGCTCTTGCCAGAGGTTTATCCATCGGACAAAAACGAATTGAATTCTTTGCTCCCGTCAAAGTCGATGCGATCCGCCTCAAGGTTACCGAATCAACTTTCGCCCCAGTCATCAAACGTTTGGCCGTTTTCAATACCGGCTTAGACAAAAGTACAGCAGGAACACAAGGTGCAAAAATCGAAAAAAACCTCGGTGAATTACGCGTCACGTCCGATGGCCGGTTTGAATTCGACCTGTCACCCTTCATCCCTTTAGCCGAACAATATGTTTTCCGGTTCAAATCAGGTAATGAGGATATGCGACCGGTACAGGCTTCTCTGTGGTTACAAGGAAACGAAACGCCGGGTTTTGCAACGGTACTTCCCGACGGAACCGTTCGTGTCAATGTCACCGCCTATCCCGACATGAAAAAAGGAAGCATCATCATCAAGGGACAGTTTGACAAAAGACCCGCAAGAGCCTGTCAGATATTAGTTGTTAGTTGAAAATTGAAATTCCTTCCCTTACACCCAAGCATTTCTAATATGACACAATCATGTAATCCCTCACACCCAAGCAATAATGAAAAAAAATTCATTGTTCATTGTTCATTGTTCATTGTTCTCGGCTTCCTTTTCGGATGCAATCAAAGCGTAAACCAGTCGGCATCGTCTTTACCGGCTTCGATAAAATCTTTTGATATTGATTTCAACTGGGGTGAAGGCGGCCCTAATGCATTCGCAGCGCCCGGATTGTGGGCTGATGCTGATCCGCAGGAGCATATCAAATGGTATGAAGACCTTGGATGTAATGTCATACAGACATTTGCCGTTTCGTGCAACGGATATGCGTGGTACAAAAACGGGATTATTCCCGAACAACCCGGACTGAAGTATGACTTCCTGACCGAGATGGTCAAACTGGGACACAAAAGAAATATAAAAGTATTCGGATACTTCTGTGC
>JGI24702J35022_10001731_pt1 | contig 13519 bp, 10 predicted proteins | sample TergutTh196P4_FD_35022 | JGI IMG/M metagenome (IMG submission 35022)
CCTTCAGGATTTGAAATCATGATAGGCAACTCATAGTCTAATGGCGATATTTCATACTCGAAATAAAAGGGAATCGTTTCATCAGGCCAAAAAAACGCTTCTATCACATCTTGTGTCCAAAGGTCTGAAAAGTCAGCTTCCATGTCGGCTGTGATTTGTTGATCTAAGCAGTCGAAAAGGCAATATATTCCTGTGTCGGAATACAAGACTTTTACCTTCGTGATGCGTGATGTGTCTGTTTCAGCGGGGCGACGCTGGATGAGCTGTATCCATTCCGCCTTACTCCAATTCCTATTACTTCCATCTCCGGTAACGGTAAAATCATCAGTCTTTACAACTTTATATTCAACGCGCGGACTATTATCATCGGCTGTTAGTTGAGTCGCATCATTTTTATTCGCTGATGAATTACCGGCGTTCAATACTAAGCAAATGAGGCTTAAACAGAAAATTCCCTTTTTCATGTGTTCTATTATTAAATAAATTTTAAACAGTTTCTTAGTCATCGAATATTTGTTTGAGCCACAAATCCAAGCAATCCATTCGCACGGCCAGATCCAGGATGGTAAAACGGCTGCGAATCTGCTGCGCCCGAAAAAAACTATCTCGAAGACGATCGCGACTGATTCCAATATCTTCAGGTTCAACCGGTGCGCCTGCCAATTGTAAGCGACGCTTCACTTCTTCAAAAGGAAACAGTTGTCTGGACAGGCGGCTTTTGATCTCCGGCCATCGCGCTTTGAAGGTAGATAATTGCAACGCCAACTCTTCCCTTGTGATATATTTGTTCTTTAATTCAGTCAATACCATTTCAAGAAGATCAGTCCCTGCAAACAGCTGTTTAGCTCTCTCTTCCTGCTGCTCCCATTCCGGCCATTTGGCACAACACGATACAATATCAAGCCGGTCGACGGGGTGATTCAACAGTTGTTCATACAAAGCCGAAATATAGAGCGTGGCTATTCCCACCTTAAAGCCGTGAGATGGCGCCTTGCCGTTATGTGTATGATGTTCCATATCCCAAAGATGGCTAAACTGATGCTCAGCACCCGATGCGCACCGCGTCTTTCTGGACCATTGCATAGCAAAGCCGCCCAGCATCAAACCTTCAATCAGCGATGAAATGGGTGCAATCTCTCCTGCACATGCTCCTTCGGGAGATGCCAATGCATTTCGTAACCCATCCTGCACAATCGACCAGGTCATCGGTTCGATTGCCTCTATGCCCAGTGCGTCGGCCAAAATCCAATCGGCGCCGGCCGGGACTTTAGCAAACAGATCGGCATATCCTGAGGCCGTCAATGCGGCAGGTGCCTTGCGAATAATCTCAATATCTGCCAATATCGCCTGGGGTGCCGGACAATCAAAATTCTGTTTGATGTCTTGATACGTGATAGACGCTCCAAAAGAAGTATATCCATCCATTGATGCAGCTGTAGCGACACTACAATACCGGCGATCGGACAGATAAGCTGCAAGTTTAGTTAAATCGTTGATGGTACCTGAACCTACTGCCACAGGAATAGCATCTGTGTGAGTCAATACTCCCAATAATTGTTCCACGTGGTGATATTCGGCATGCAACTCAGGCTCAGCAAACACAAATGGTTCGTCTTGTGCCAATCCGGCGTTGTAAAGTAATTCGGATACTGTCTTACCTGCCACATTAAATGTTGTGGTATCAGCCACAATGATGGCTTTCTTTCCCGGAAACTGTGCTGCAAACAATGCCGGAAACGTGTCTATGATATTTACTCCTATAGCTAACTCACGCGTTTCACGAGCCGATTTTAAAACTTCTTCAATACTGAACATATTTTACCTGTTTTTGTTTAAACGTTTGAGTCGCCTGGCTAATAAGGATAAGAAAAAACCTGCAAAGAACAATGTGATCGTACCAAATACGATGGTTAAATAATTATGGAAAGGATTTTTCAATGATTCAAGTTTGCCCGAAAAATATACAGGTGACAGGCTCATCCAAATAATTACCAGCAGACCCATAATCACTCCGATTATGGCCGGTAGATTTCCGGCTTTCTTCGCAAAATATCCCAATAGGAATAAGCCCAACATTCCCCCGCTGAAAATACCGGCAAGGCTCCACCAAACAGTCAGGATATTTTCAGCCCTGATCATCAAAAATGAGATGGAAAGACTAAGCAGTATCATCAAGGCAGAGGAATAATATAAAACCCGCAGAGATTCTTTTTCTCCTGTTGATTTTTTTATTCGCTTATAAAAATCAGTCAGGATAACCGTAGCCCCACTGTTCAAACTTGTTGAAATGGTACTCATCCCTGCAGCAAATATTGAGGCAACCAATAACCCGGAAACTCCTATGGGCATGATATTGACGATATAATACGGAAACACGCTGTCGGACATTCCTTGCTGTCGAAATTCATAAGGAAGTAAATCGGGAAATGTGTAGAAATAGACGAATAAACCTGTTCCAATCATAAAAAAAATCAGAGAGACCGGGATATACAATAATCCTCCGCCCAGTACGGACGAAATGGCTTCTTTGTGATTTTTGGCAATAATATATCGTTGAACATAATTCTGGTCGATTCCATAATTTTGTAAGTTGATAAACAGGCCATAGACAAAAACAACCCAAAAGGTGGATTCCGACAGACTACTCCCCAAACTCCCCAAACTAAACTTGTGGTATTCACTGCCCACTTCAATATATTGGGTGATACCGCCGGGCAAAGAAAAAATCAAAAAACATAACGCGACAACGGCTCCTACAACCAAGATGATTGCCTGGATGGCATCCGTCCAAACGACTGCCCGTATCCCTCCGAGATTGGAATAAATCAAAACACTGACCCCTGTGAGCAGAATAATCCATCTCATATCCCAACCTAATAATACATATAACGGTAAAGCCAAGAGATAAAGAATAGTTGCCGTACGCATGACTTGCGTCAGTAGATAACATAAAGCCACATACATACGTGCCCAGACGCCAAAACGCTGTTCTAAAAAAGCATACGCCGAAATACTGCCCGAATTTCTGTATAAAGGGACAAAAAACTTTACGGCAATCAATAAGGCAACCGGTAAGGTCAAACTGTTGACAAACGCATTCCAATTCGTAGAAAAAGCAATACCCGGCAATGCTAAGTAACTGATACTGCTTACAAAAGTGGCAAACAACGATAATCCTACCACCCATGCAGGTATAGAACCCGAACCTGTAGAGAAGTCGGTAGAAGGTCTGTTCTTTTTATAAAATGAAGCGCCAAAAACAATGATGCCCAGCAGATAAGATATAAATATGATTAAATCGACTGTACGCATACTTGTTTAATGGTCTGTTTCCAATTATCAATTGTCAATTAATAGCTACCATTCATCGGTGCGGAATGACGACAAGGGAAGATTGCCTTCGACCGTAAACAGTTCCGTGGCAGAAGTATCGTCCCAACAATATCGCACGGCAACAGGGTTGGCAACCGATGGTGAAAACACAAATACCTTATTGCCCGAATAAGCCGCTTTGGCAGGAGAAAACCTTTTGTCGCTTCCGGCAATGGTGAAATTCAGTATTTCCTTTCCATACGTAGTCAAACCCGGATCGGCGTTTATATCAAATGTCAAGACAGCGACCCTTCCTTCTATTTCGATTGATTTGAGTTCGGGGCTTCGGTAGTGCATTCCTTTCATCCCGTATGTTTCAGCCAGCGCCCAAAGCGCCAACCGTTCTCCGGCATCGCGTTTTTTGGGTGGATGAATGCTGTTCACACTTTCAGCATCCATCAGCACAGCCATACCTGTATTCGGTGTTGTCGTCATTCCTTTTGACTGCGCTTCACGGATAAAGCCTGAATTTGTTCCACCCCCGTAGTAGTAAGGCGCTATCTGACAATAATAAAACGGAAATTCACCTATCTTCCAAATGTTACGCCATTCGCGCACCATTGCATCAAACATTTTCACATACAATGCCGGCTCATCGCGGTTGGATTCGCCTTGATACCAGATAGCTCCTCGGATGCCATATCCCAAGATCGGATGGATCATTCCATTATAAAGCACGGTAGGCGAACCATTGGCGATACTGATATCGGCATCGGTAGCTGGAATAGGTTTCTCCGGGATGTCTTTGAGTGCATTTGGTGTCATCCACGCTTCAATGCGTGAGCCGCCCCAACTTGTATGAATCAGTCCCACCGGAATGTTCAACGCCTGATTGATTAATCGTGCGAAGAAATAACCGGTTGCCGAAAAATTGGGTGTGGTGGCGGGGCCGGCTATCTCCCATTCACCGATGCAGTCATCTTGAGGGGCTGCTTTCGAATTTTTGGCGACGGAAAAACATCGTATACCGTTGTTGGCAGATGTAACTATCGCTTCGGGACCTCCTGCGACGGGTTCGTTTCGAAAACCTTTCATCGGCATTTCCATATTCGACTGTCCTGAACAAACCCAAACCTCGCCGATAAGAATATTCCGTAATGTCACAGCTTTTCCATCACTTATGGTTAAGGTATAAGGTGTGAAACCTGCAGCCGGTGTAGCGATCTTCAGGCGCCAATACCCGTCCGGATTACTTTTAACACTTTGCGTTTTTCGATTCCACGAACCGGTAACGCTTACATTGACATTCGGTTTAGCCCAACCCCACACATCAACTTGTGCTTGTTGTTGCAAAACCATATTATCTGAAAAAATAGCAGGCAGTTTAATGTCCGCAAGCGCGTCGCTTCCTAAAACCGCAAAAAGGAAACTCACAAAATACAGTAAAATAAATCTTTTCATTTTCTTTATAAAATTTAGTTGTTTAACAATTCATTGATATCAAATTCCCAACAAACAATCCGTAGACGTTTCCATGTATAGGTGAGCGCTATGTGATTGCGATACGTAATGATCGCCGGATATGAATATTCTGCGCTAACGTTGGAATCATTTTCAAGCGCTATTATCTTTGGCCATGTCATACCGTTGTCGAAAGATAACGCTAAATTAAGAGATGCTCTCGAAGCCCAGTTTCCGCTAACCGGGTTATAAGCTAAAACCAATGTTCCGTCATCGAGCTTCACTAAGTCGATACCGCTATTGTTGTTTGGCATATCAGTGGCATAAAGTGCGCACCACGTTTTACCATAGTCTTTGGAGTCACTCCGGTAAATCTTCCCGTTTGTGCTACGAACCAGCATATGTACATTACCCGGCGTGGACTCCCAGAGTGTTGGTTGGATAACGCCTTTCCCGTTGAATTGACTGCGGTCGAGTGTCAAATAAGGTGTCGCCTGCCATACTTGTCCCTGGTCTATACTGCGATCGATAAAAACATTCCAAAGCCCTTCCTCGTGAGAAGCGCCGGCTAACCAGGTGCCATCCGATAAAATAATGGGTTTGTTTCGGACCGGACCGCGCCCGCCTTTATCACCTTCAACCAACTCAACAGGTTTGGACCATGTATTCCCTCCATCTTTAGATGTGGTCACCCATGTTTCCCAGGTAGGAATCTCCTTCCCTACCTTGAAGTACAGATAAACCGTTCCTTTTCCATCATCGAACAATACAGGATTCCAGTGGGCATCATTGCGGATTTTCGCTACCTGATAAGGTGTTGACCATTTGCCCGGTTTGCCTTTCGATAGCCAGATACCCACATCAGGATCTTTCTCTTTGGTGCCGCCAAACCAGGCGACTAAATACAGTCCCTCATCAAGCCTTATCAGTGTGGATGCATGACATTCCTTGAATGGACGGTCGTCAGCAAAAAGAAAATCGCGTGTAGACAATGCTCCTGAATATTCCTGTGCGAAGGTTACAGCAAGAACACCAACAGTTAATAAAAAAGGCAAGAACACTTTCATTTGTGTTTGATTGGTTTGTTGAAAAATTTTTCAAAGATAATTAAAAAAATGTGATTAACGACATATCACTTTCTCTTATTCTTTTCTTTTCGTATCAAGCATAATGGTTACAGGGCCATCATTCAACAGGGTGACTTTCATGTCAGCACCAAATATCCCTTTTTGTACTTCTTTGCCCAAAGCTAAGCCCATTTCTTGGCAAAACTGCTCATACATTGGAACTGCAAATTCGGGCTTGGATGCTTTGATATAAGACGGACGGTTGCCTTTCTTCGTAGAGGCATGCAATGTGAATTGACTTACGACCAAAATATCACCTTCGGTTTCCAATACCGAAAGATTCATCACCCCATGTTTGTCATTAAAGATGCGTAAGTTAGCAATCTTCTTAGATAGCCATTCAGCATCTTCGTTTGTGTCGGCATCTTCAATCCCGAGCAAAATCAGCAATCCTTGCCGGATTGCTGCAATGTTCTCCTCTCCTACCCTTACGGATGCAAACTGTACGCGTTGTATGACTGCTCTCATCTGTTATTTGTTTTATTTTCTATTATTTATTCAACTCCGTTACGATCATTTTCGCTCTATTTTTCCCGATGAGTTCGGCTAATTCATCTGCGGAAACGTCTTTCAACAGCTTCACACTTTTATATTTGGCCAATAACATTTCTTTTGTTTTCTTTCCGATTCCTTGGATGGCATCCAATTGGGAAGCGACTTGGTTTTTGCTTCGCAGCTTTCGGTGAAAGGTAATCCCGAAACGGTGTGCTTCATCCCTGAGTTGTTGTATGATTTTCAACGTCTCGGAGGTCTTATCCAAAGTCAATGGTACCTGGTCGTTCGGGAAAAATATTTCTTCCAACCGTTTGGCTAAACCAATAATTGTAATGGAATCCAACAAATCCAATTGGCGTAAAACTTCTGTCGCAGCGCTTAATTGTCCTTTTCCCCCATCAATAATAATCAATTGCGGGAGCGCTGCTTTTTCGTTGATTAAACGAGTATAACGCCGTGTTACCACTTCTGTCATTGATGCGAAATCGTCAGGGCCTGAAACGGTTTTAATATGAAAAAGACGGTAATCTTTTTTTGAGGGTTTCCCTTTTTTAAACACGACACAAGCAGCCACAGGATTCGTACCTTGCAGGTTGGAATTATCAAAACATTCGATGTGCATAGGCAAAACGGGTAAATGCAAATCTTGCTGAATGGTCTTTAACAGTCGCGTTACGCGTTGTTCGGGATTAAATTTTTCGGCTTGTTTTAATTTATCTGCTTTATATTGTTTGACATTCCTGATGGACAACTCCAATAATTTCTTTTTATCCCCTCCCCTGTTCGGCACGGTAAACGTACAATGTTCAATGACTATATCCGGTAAAAAAGGAACGATTATTTCTTGGGCCTGATTGTTGAAACGGCTTCTCAATTCAATTATACCTAATCCTAATAATTCTTCTTTGGTCTCATTCAATCGTTTTTTATATTCGATTGTGTAAACCTGTACTATGGCACCATTGCCGATATACATATAATTAATATAACCCGATTGTTGACTTTCATCAAAAGAAAAAACCTCAATATTGTGTAATGTGGGTGTTACAACAGTTGATTTGGTCCGAAAATTCTCTATGAGCGCATATTTTCCTTTGATTACATTCGCCTCTTCAAACTTCATTTCGGCTGCTAATGATTTCATTTCTTTGAGCAGATGTGCCGTCACCACGGAGCTGTTTCCTTTTAATATTTGCTTGATTTCTGAAATTTGCCGATTGTAATCTTCTAAACGTTGCAATCCGACGCAAGGGCCTTTGCATCGTTTGATGTGATATTCCAAACAAACTTTATATTTTCCTTGTTGGATGGCTTCCGGCGTTAATTGCTGCTTACATGTTCTGATTGCATACAGACTTTTGATTAATTGGATCATCATCCTGGCGGCCGGTACCGATGCATAGGGGCCAAAATACAGAGACCCGTCTTTGGTCACATTTCTTGTTTGATAAATGCGCGGGAAGTCTTCTTTCTTTATAACAATTGATGGGAAGGTCTTGTCATCCTTCAACATTACGTTATATTTAGGTTTGTGTTTTTTGATTAAATTGTTTTCCAATAAGAATGCATCTTCTTCCGTGTCAACAATAATGTATTTAATATCATGAATTTGTCTGACTAAAATTCTTGTTTTGGCGTCATTGTGTTCTTTGTGGAAATAGGAAGACACTCTTTTTTTTATATTTTTTGCTTTACCGACATAGATAATTGAGCCTTTCGAGTCGAAATACTGGTAACAACCCGGTTTTTCGGGGAGTACGGAAAGGATTGCTGTAATATTTTCTATGCTATCATTCATGCGTGTTTTTGCAAAATTAGTGTTCCACGTGAAACAATTTCGGTTTTTACCTTCTCAATAAAATAAGTAAAATATTAATGTCACTTGGTGAAATTCCAGGGATTCGGCTTGCCTGTGCAATCGTTTGAGGTTGGATTTTTTGCAACTTTTGTCTCGCTTCGGTTGAAAGTGAGTGCAGGGAAAGGTAATCGAATTTATTTTTAATATTAATGTTTTCTAATCGGGTCATCTTCTCTGCTATTAGTTTTTCTCTTTTGATATATCCACTATACTTTATTGAAATTTCTGTTGCTTCAATTATTTCGTCGCTTTGCTTATTTGGAATTGCAGACGTAATATCTTTTAATTCAGGAAGTAAGGAAATCAAATCATGTATATTGACTTGCGGACGCATTAATACATCAATTGTTTTACAGCGATGATTTAGCAGGGTTGTGCCTATTGTTTCCAAATATGTGTTTATTTGATTGGGCGCAACTGACTGTGTTTCGAAAAAATGCGTTACTAAATTGATGTGTTTTTTCTTTTCTTGCAGCAAATTGTATCTGTAATTATCTGCTAATCCAAGTGTGTGCGACTTTTCTGTTAATCGCATATCGGCATTATCCTGACGTAAAAGTATACGGTATTCCGCTCTTGATGTAAACATTCGATACGGCTCATCTACTCCTTTGGTTATTAGATCATCAATGAGTACGCCTATATAAGCCTCTTCCCTACTTAAAATAAACGGGGCACTGCCATGACATTTTTGGTGTGCATTGATTCCTGCAATCAACCCCTGCCCTGCCGCTTCTTCATAACCGGTCGTGCCATTGATTTGCCCTGCGAAAAATAAATTGCCGATTCTTTTTACCTCCAATGTATGTGATAATTGTGTGGGGTCGAAAAAATCATATTCAATCGCATAACCCGGCCGGTAAATTTGTATGTTGCTGAAAGCCGGAATCTTCATCAACGCATTAAGCTGAATCTGAAAAGGCAGGGAAGAGGAAAAGCCGTTTAAATAATATTCCTGTGTGTTTTCTCCTTCAGGCTCTAAAAATAATTGATGTTTGTCTTTTGCGGCAAAGGTGACTATTTTTGTTTCAATACTTGGGCAATATCGGGGGCCGATACTCCGGATCTGCCCATTGTATAAAGGTGATTCCGCTAAACCCTGGCGCAAGACTTCATGACATGCTTTATTGGTGAATAGAGTCCAGCAACTCAATTGTTTAAGTTTTCGCTCAATATTGTCTAAAAAAGAAAAACGGTGAAAATCGTTATCTCCTTGTTGTTCAGTCAATTTAGCAAAATTGATACTGCGTGCATCTATACGTACAGGTGTACCTGTCTTCATTCTGTCGGTATGTATTCCCAATGCTTTGAGTTGTTCCGTTAATCCATAAACAGCAGGTTCTGCTATTCTTCCACCTGACATCTGTACCGATCCGACATGAATCAGTCCATTTAAAAATGTTCCGGTTGTCAAAACAACCACCTTGCAGTGAAATTCAATATTCATACCGGTTTTTACACCGTATATTTCTGATTTATTGTTTATTAATAACCCAGTAACCATATCTTGCCATAGATAAAGATTTGGCATGTTTTCGAGAATATGCCTCCAGGTTTCGCTGTATTTGACACGGTCGCTTTGCGCACGGGGGCTCCACATGGCCGGTCCTTTGCCGCGGTTAAGCATACGAAATTGGATGGCAGTCTTATCCGTCACAATTCCGGAATACCCACCCAACGCATCTATTTCGCGCACTATCTGTCCTTTGGCTATTCCTCCCATCGCCGGATTACAACTCATCTGCGCAATCTTATGCATATCCATAGTGATTAACAAGGTCTTAGAGCCTAAATTGGCGGCAGCGGCGGCAGCTTCACACCCAGCATGGCCTGCACCCACAACGATAATATCATAGTCAAATTTCATGCGTTTGGGATTGATTTTGTTGGGATTGTTTGAAATTTATCTGCAAAAAATCTCAGGGATTCATTTTCTTTCTCTCTCATTATTCTCTTCTCAGCACGTGTTTTATCTTTATAACCACAAAGATGCAATATCCCGTGAATGATTACACGTCGTAATTCGTTAGCGAAATCTGTTTTGTACTTTTCGGCATTTGATTGTACGGTTTCCAATGAAATAAAAATATCGCCCGATAACTTATCTCCTGCTGAATAATCAAATGTTATAATATCAGTATAATATGTATGTTGCAGATAGTGCCGGTTGAGTTCGAGTATAAACGCATCATCGCAAAAAACATAGGTTATTTCTCCTGTTTTCTTTCCGTTACCCAGTATGAACTCTTTGATCCATTGCGTTGTTTGACGCTTCTTAAATTGCTTGGGGAATTGAATGTTATCTGTATAAAATGCTATAGCCATAATTATTATAAAGCATCAGAGAAAAAAAGATAAGTCATGAATACGGCGGCTACAGCTCCTGCCAGGTCGGCTATCAATGCACAAGGAACTGTATAACGTGTCTGTTTGATTGACACACTCCCGAAGTAAACAGCAACTACATAGAATGCGGTATCGACCGATCCCTGGGCTATACACGAAAGTCTACCTGCAAAAGAATCAGCGCCATAGGTATTCATTGCATCGAGCATCATGCCTCTTGAACCGCTCCCGCTTAATGGCTTCATTAACATTGTCGGTATGCCTTCTACAAATCTGGCATCCATTCCAATAGCTAAAACTCCGGCTCGAATTCCATCTGTAATGAAATCCATAGCGCCTGATGCCCTGAAAACTCCGATTGCCACAAATATTGCGATCAAATACGGAATTATATTGATTGCTGTCTTGAAACCTTCTTTTGCGCCTTCGATAAAACATTCATATACATTTAATTTTTGTCGTAACCCGCTGTAAATAAATCCACAAATAATAGAGAACAACATCACATTGGCAAAAAGCGTAGAGTAAAGTGCGATGTGTTGTTGAGACATCGAATGGAATAACCACATTAACCCTCCTATAAAACAAATCATCCCTCCGAAAAACAACAATAGATTTTTTTGAAACACATTTATTTTCTGCATAATACAGACAGCGATGATGGCTACTAATGTCGAAAAGAATGTCGTTAATAAGATAGGTAGAAATACATCTGACGGATTGGCTGCGTGAAACTGTGTGCGATACATCATAATGGTAATTGGAATGATGGTTAATCCCGACGCATTGATACAGAGGAACATAATCATTGAATTACTTGCCGTATCTTTTTGTTTGTTGATTTCCTGTAATTGTTGCATCGCTTTCAAACCGATGGGCGTTGCAGCGTTATCCAATCCCAACAGGTTTGCTGAGAAATTCATAAAAATCGAACCAGTAGCTGGGTGATTTGCAGGTAATTCGGGGAATAATTTACTGAATACCGGCGATGCGATACGTGCAAAACGTTGGATTAATCCTGCTTTTTCTCCGATTTTCATCAAACCCAACCATAAGGATAAGATTCCTGTTAATCCAATAGATATTTCAAACCCGGTCGTCGCTGAACTGAATGTAGACGAAATAATATTCGTAAATACTTCCGTATCTCCGAGGAATAATAATTTGCATAATGCTACTACAAAGGCAATTAATATAAATCCAATCCAAATATAATTTAGTGCCATGTCGTAAGATTTAATTCATTCATGTTACAAAAATAACAATTCTTTGTTGGTTTTTCAGTAAATTTCTATTTTTTCTGCCTTTTGTCCTATTTTTTAGCCTGTGCCTAAAGCGTGGCTTTTCTGTTATATTTCCCGCAAAGGATTCGTTGAACTTGTTTTAAATGCTATAATCACATTTAATGCTGTTGATAAAAATAACCTGTCTTAATAAGAAGTTTGAACCGAAAATGTCTGCATACAGTGCCTTGTATTGTATGATGTAAATCGACTCATGAAAGTCGATTATAAAATCCGCATGTTTTGCGGCGAAAAGCAATGAATAAAAGCAGGTCTTATGCCTTGTAAATATTTTTATTTAAATTCTTCTCCGTATTTGATAAAAGCATCCGCCATAAATTGTTTTATTTTATCTTCATCCGTCTTTTTACAGATCATCAATACATTTCCTGATTCGGCTATGATATAATCTTTCAATCCCTGGATAACAGCCACTCTGTTGGGATTATCTAATGAAACTATATTATTTTCAGCTTCATACAATAAAGTGCTCGTTTTAAGGATCGTATTATTCGATTCATCTTTAGGGGCTATATCATAGATTGATCCCCATGTTCCTAAATCTGCCCATCCGAAATCGACACATAACATATACACATTATCAGCCTTTTCCATTACACCGTAATCAATTGATATAACGGGACAGTAAGCAAAATTTTCTTCGATGAAAACTTTTTCTTTCGCTGTATTGAATACCTCTTGTTGAATATCAAACCGTGCTGCAATATCAGGTAAATATTTGCTGATAGCAGCAATTATTGTATTCACATTCCAGCAAAACATTCCCGAATTCCAAAAGAACTCACCGCTTCTCAGAAAAACATTGGCTAATTCCTTGTCTGGTTTTTCTGTAAATGTCTTTACCTTCGTAAAGTCACCGATCCTTATTTCGCTGCTTTGTATATATCCATAACTTGTTTCGGGTCTGGTTGGTACGATACCTAATGTTACCAATGCCTTATTGTTTTTCACAAACTCCAATCCTTTTTTGATATCGGCAATGAACACCTCTTCATCCAATATCAAATGGTCCGAAGGGGTAACAACGATATTTGCATCAGGATTACATGCTTTGATATGATACGCTGCATAAGCAATACATGGAGCTGTATTTCTGCGTGCCGGCTCTAATAAAATTTGCTTTTCCTTTAACAAAGGCAACTGCTCTATAACTAATTCGACATACTTCTGATTTGTTACAATGTAGATATTATCAACCGGTATTATTTTACTGAACCTGTCAAATGTCATTTGTAACAACGATCTGCCTATCCCGAAAAAATCCAGAAATTGTTTGGGACGCGTTTCCCTGCTGAAAGGCCAAAACCGCGTACCTATTCCCCCGCCCATGATCACACAATAATTATTTTCCATGTTGCCAAATTTTAAGTTTATGCTTTACAAATTAACGAAATATTTTTCGATTTATTCGAGATTGAACAAAAAAATTTTACCTTAGCTGTGTTGACCTTAAATTTTTTTTAGTTCTAATTCTTCTGATTTCCGAAATTCTTTATATCTTTGCATCAATTTTGTAGAAAAAGGCCCAGATGGCGGAATCGGTAGACGCGCTGGTCTCAAACACCAGTGGATTCATTTCCATGCCGGTTCGACCCCGGCTCTGGGTACTTTTACAA
>JGI24702J35022_10001732_pt1 | contig 13518 bp, 8 predicted proteins | sample TergutTh196P4_FD_35022 | JGI IMG/M metagenome (IMG submission 35022)
GATGCCTGGGTTGAGCAATCTGATAAATGGTTAAAAAAAGATATTATGAATGCTATTCACCAAATAAAAAATGAAAGAGACAGGCAAATTGCCGTACTGCTGCTTTTGGAAGACAGAGAACCGGATGAAGTTGCCCGCCAATTTGAAGTAACTGTGGATTATCTTTACACCATTAAAAACAGAATTATTAAAGCATTACGAATTTTATTAAAAGAATATAGCCATGAATAAAACAAATATCCACATATCAGACCACTTATTAGCAAAGTTTTTAGACGGAAAAACAGATGCACAGGAAACCGAACAGGTGTTATCTTATTTGAATGAAAGTGAAGAAAATCTTGAGGAATTTTTGAATATCCGTTCTGCAATTCTCATAGACACAGAACCCCCAATTGAAATAAACCTTTCCGAATGTTTGAATGTTGTTGAACAACATATTAATACTGGAAGAACAAATAAAAAATCATTTCAAAAAAGATTTTACACGATTACATCCTTTGCTGCTGCCGCAATGGTTGCAGGGATTGTGTTTCTGATTACTTTTTATTTTTCCAACAACGATAAAAATTTTACGGCACAAGACGAAATTATTAAAGAGGAGATACAAAACGTTTATCAAGATAGTATAAATGAATTGCCCAAGCCTGAAAGTAAATTTAATGATAACAAATATTTGGCAAATAATGAGTTGCAAGAAACAAACAAACCCGCCTCACAAATAGAGGAAGAAGAAGAAACAGAAATTCAGATATTACATAGAAATACTGCTTTAAAAACAGAAGGAAATCTATTTGAAATGGTAAAACCTTACAAAACTCCATACATTGTAGGGGTGAAAAATTTAGATAAATATTTCGATTTTAAATGGAAAACGAATGCCAAAAAAATTGAGGTTACTTTAAAAGATAAAAACGGAAACATTTTAGAAAGTGGGGAAGTTTTAGATTCCGTATTTCAAATTAAATATTTAGACTATTATAAATATTTGGAAATATATTGGGAATTGAAGGCTACTTTTCAAGATGGTACGGAAGAAAAAAACACAGGTGTTTTACAATTAATGGTAGATTAAGAAAAAAAATGATAGGAAATGATAGATTTTGATATTTCCAAAACTATATATGAGTAAATAACATAATTTAATTACAAACTTAAAAAATTAATCGTATGAAAAAGTTAACCAAAATTTTAGGAATTATCTTAATGGTAAGCATGGCATTTAATTTGAATGCACAAACAACAAAAAAAGAGATGAAATCTCAGCAAAAACAGCAAAAAGAGGTAAAGAACGATTTGTACAAAAAATCGGGAAAAGATGCTCAAAAAGAGGCTAAAAAACTTGAGAAAGAAGGATGGAAAACGATGGGACTGCCCATTGCCAAACAATTGGAAGACGCATGGCTGAAACAGTATGAAAAAGATGCTACCGGTTATCCGCGCTACATTTCACCAACAATTCAAGTGGTAGCCAACACTGTTTCTGCCGCCCAAATGCAAGCGGAAAACTTGCTAAAAGTGAGAATTGCAGGGATGATACAAACCAATGTAGCCTCGCTGGTGGATATGGCAGTTGCCAATCAGGAAATATCGCAAAACGAAGCAGCATCTATTACAAAAGCGGTGGAAAATTCTAAAAATATTGTTGCCCAAAAATTGGGTCGCGTAGTGAAAGTGTTTGAAATTTACAGACCAAAACCTAACAACAATGTGGAATTAAGAGTAACAATGGTGTATGATATGAACGCCGCCATGAGTATTGCTCGCGAAGCAGCCCTAAATGAACTGAAAAGTGATTTGGAAATTAATAAAGCGCAATTGGAAAAAATGATGGGCATGGATAAACTGATGGAAAATTCCAAAAAAATAATCCCCGACGAAATTGTTGAATAAATGAATGATGGATGGCAGGCGAGGTTGCATAATCGCAATCTCGCCTTTCTGCAATCTGTGAAAATCTGTTTAATCTGCGTCATCTGCGTGCTAAAAACAAACCAATATGAAAAAACTAACCATCCTCCTTTGTATTATATTACCTATCTATTTGCAAGCCCAACAAGACTCAAATTTTGAAAAATCTTTTGAGGAATTTCAAAAATCAATTAATCAAGAATTTAATACATTTCAAGATTCTATCCATACCGCTTTTGCCAAAGCATTGGAAGAACAATGGCAAGAGTTTCAGGTTTTTGCAAAGATTCCCGCGCCGGTGAAACCCAATCCTAAAACACCACCCGTAGCAGATACACTGAAAACAAAGCCGGAAGCACCTGTGGAAATTCCAATCAAAGAGAATCCGCCACAAAAAGAGGAACCGGAACCCCAAGACAACAAACCGGAACTCCCCAAAATTGATGATGAACCAAAACCGGAATTTCCCGAAGAACCATCATTAAACTACATCTATAAAGAGATTCTTTTATGGAACACAACTTTTAAAATACCTTACAATGTTACCCTTGAAAACTTATCTTTAACAAACACACAGGAAAAAACTATCGCCGACTTTTATCTTAACATTAGCCATACCGATTATCAACCTGCGGTGAAGGCCATTGATGAAATAAAAAACCGAAATTTTTTAAATGATTACGGAGTGGCGTTGTTGTGTTATGAATATGCAAAATTGGTGTGCAGAAACAAACCCAACGAGAGTGTTGTACTTTCTGTTTTTTTGTTTAACCAATTTTTGATTGATGCCAAAATTACACGTTTACAAAATAGATTAGAACCCGTACTACATTCGCCACAAACGGTTTATGGTATGTCGTACATCGTAAATAATGGAAAAAAATATTACTTTTTATTTTCCGAAATTGCCCCATCTTCAATTTATACATACAAAATAAACTTTTCGGAAAAGATTACCGGTTTAGATTTTAATGTTTACAAACCTGTGAATATCAGCAACGTTTTAAAAGATAAAGAATTGTGGGTAAAAAAATTAAATAAGACCGTAAAAATCACTTACTCGCAAAGTGTGATAGATTATTACAAAGATTATCCCCAAGTGGATGCTGATATTAACGCAAATGCAGCCGTTAGCGATGTTTTTAGAAATTCTGTAAATCAACAATTTAAACCTTTTTTGGCAGAAAAAACCGAATATGAAGCGGTGGATATTTTACTCAATTTTATGCAATATGGATTTGAGTATAAAGAAGATGAAGATCAATTTGGGCGGGAAAAATGGAATTTTTGCGAAGAAAATTTCTATTATCCTTTTAATGATTGCGAAGACCGCGCCATTTTGTTCTCTTATTTATTGCGCGAACTGTTGCATTTGGATGTAGTGTTGGTAAACTATTCCGACCATATTTCAACGGCAGTTCGTTTCAACACGCACATTAGCGGAGATTATTTTACCATAGATGGAGAGAAGTATGTAATATGCGACCCCACCTACATCGGTGCTACTATTGGAATGAACCAACCCAAATTTAAAAATGAAGAAGCAGAGATTGTGAGAACGAAAAATCTACAATTAAAATTATAAATTCTATGATATACAAATTATTACGCAACTTTTTTTTGAGTTTTTTGTTGTTTTGTCCGCTGCTGCTTGCGGGACAAAATATTGATTCCTTAAAGATAACAACAACTACTTCCACCTGTTTTGCCAATGGAACAATTTCTATTGAGATTATTGGAAGTGATGCAGGTAACCTCACAGGTATTCAATACATAGTATTTAATGATGTTGATTTTAGAAGTGGTCAAATCCCTTTTTTTGATAATTTGACATGCGGAACTTGGAATGTTATGGTTACTGCCCAATTTCAAGGAACACCCATAACTCCTATAACCGGAAACGCTTACATTGATTGTGATTATGAAAAACCAGTATCTAATATTGTTCAGCACACTTCGGAAATAATAGGCACTCGTAAAACATTTAATTGCAGACCCACAGGTAGAGTCTCCATTAAAATTACCGATGGTAAATGGCCCTACTTTGTTGAAACCTATTTAAACTCTTCTACAACACCACTAAAGATAGATACTTTTTATACCTATCAAAATTCAGGTAATAATCCAAATTCGCCGGATTATTACCTTTACTATAATATTGATGAACTTCCGGCAGGCAATTTTAAATTTATTATTAAAGATGGCTGTAATTATCAAATGCCCGAACTTTTTGAAACGGTGGAAACAGTTAACCAAGATTATTATTGTAATAATATTAGAACTTATTCAACTGAAAATATATATGATTTTAACGTTGTGCGTATTGAATTTTTTATCATGTATCCCAATGATGAACTTTTTATGTATTACTATGACCAAAGGTATAGAAATATTCCCTGGTGGGAATTTGAATATTCTTATAATGGAGATTTAAAAAAAGATTGGATTGATATACCTGCCAATATGGATTACTACGATACTGTATCAACCGCTTCTAAATATTGCGACATTTGGGGTGATGAGTATGAAATAAAAGTGAGAGTAAAAGAGTGTATTGAGCCTGCTTGTATGGTAACACGAATAGTAGAACCGGTGCCCCCTCATGTAATTGTAAATTTATCAAATCTAAAATTTGACGAGATGACGGGGTGTCCTGAAAATTATTTGAATATAGATTTTTGTGTTGAAAGTTGTAATAATCCTTGGGATAATAAATATTTTACTGCACCTCTTCATTATACGATAACCAATCTTACTACCGATGAAATTTGGGCAGATAATATAGAATACGCTCGCATTTGGCATTATGAAACCCCTATTGATAGCACCCAAATTGGCGAACCCTTACATATCATTGTGTATGATGCCAACAACTGCCTGCTGATTGACAGTATCTATTTTATTCCACCACCTCCACCAACATATTGGTTTTGCGATACTTATTACAGATTATGTGAAGATGATAATGATCGAATTACTTTGAGATATGTAGATTGTTACTCTCTGGAAAAACCACCTGAAAATACTATTATCGAACTGATTGAAAGTCCTGATGATACTTATTATTTTAAAGCCACTTATAATCGTAATCCGTTAAATGAATGGAGTTTCACTTACAATAACATTATTGATACCATGTTTGCCAACTCTCCCAATTGTATTATCATGCAGAGCAAAGATCTACTTTCCGGAACTTACCGCTGGACCATTACCGATACTTGTGGTAGAAAAGATACAATTCAAAGATATTGTGAGTTTTGGTGGTATGAAATAGAAGATTCTCTTACCTATCAAACAGAAGTTACTTGCGAAGGAACAAAGTATTTTCCGGAAGCAACATTAGTTAGAGTTAGAAAAGATGATGGATATAGAGATTATTCCGACCGTATTCACTATTATTTTATAAATGGAATTACCGGCGGTTATTACCCAACCGGAGGGGAGTTAAATGTTGTTCCTTTTACACTATATCAAATGGGTACCTACGTACTCGGTTTTCAAGGATGGCGGGATCTTTCCTGTTTAATTCCATACGATACCATAACCTATATTTACAATGGTTTAGCACTTACCCGAGCCTACGGTTATGCTTGCCGTAGCGCAGAAGGTGAGGTAAGCATCATTGAGGTAGAGGTGGACCCAACAACCGGAGTAGCACCCTATCAATATGTGCTTTATACTTTAGATGGGGTACCCATTGATACCAATTATACCGGAACTTTCTATTATGGTGAGCCTGATTCTACTTACAAAGTAATCATTACAGATCAGTGTGGAACTATTTACCCCCAAACCATCCAAATATTAAGTCTATCAACCGAAAATATTGCGTATGCAGAAAACACATACATTTGTGAGGGGGATCCTGTCTATTTTCATACGATTCCCATTCTGGGAGATCAAATTGAATATTATTGGGAAGGACCCGGAGGGTTCACAAGTGAGGAAAGCGACCCGATAATTCCTGTTTCAACAATGGAAAATGATGGGTGTTATTACCTGTCCATCACCGGTTTGGAATGCGAAATTAAAGACACCGTTTGTATTAATATTATACCACCCATTACAGAATATATTTCTGATTCTATTTGTGAGGGCGACAGTTACGATTTTTACGGGCAATTTTTAACCGAAACCGGTACATACATTGATACTCTTACTGCTGTACTAACCGGCTGCGACAGTATTGTTACTTTGAATTTAACCGTAAATCCCGTTTACAACATTCCGATTTTCGATTCTATTTGTGAGGGAGATTTTTACGATTTTCACGGACAATTTTTAACCACCACCGGTACTTATATTGATACCCTGAGCACAATTTACGGCTGCGACAGTATTGTTACTTTGAATTTAACCGTAAATCCCGTTTACACTCTTCCTCCTATCTTCGATTCTATTTGTGAGGGCGACAGTTACGATTTTCACGGACAATTTTTAACCACCACCGGCACATACATTGATACCCTGAGCACTATTTACGGTTGCGACAGTATCGTTACTTTGAATTTAACCGTAAACCCCGTTTACACTCTTCCTCCTATCTTTGATTCTATTTGCGAGGGAGACAGTTACGAATTTCACGGGCAATTTTTAACCACCACCGGCATATACATTGATACTTTGAGCACAATTTACAACTGCGACAGTATTGTTACCCTGAATTTAACCGTAAATCCCGTTTACAACATCTTGATTCCCGATTCTATTTGCGAGGGCGACAGCTACGATTTTCACGGGCAATTTTTAACCGAATCGGGTACTTACATTGATACCCTGAGCACTATTTACGGTTGCGACAGTATTGTTACACTCACTTTAACCGTAAATCCCGTATATTACAACATCCCAATTTTCGATTCTATTTGTAAGGGCGACAGTTACGATTTTCACGGGCAATTTTTAACCGAAGAAGGGGTTTACATTGATACACTGAGCACTATTTACGGTTGCGACAGTATTATTGTGCTTACTTTAGCCATAAATCCTGTTTATTCTACTCCCATTTCCGCTACTATTTGCGATAATGACAGTTACGATTTCTTCGGACAATTTTTAACCGTTGCAGGCACATACACCGATACCTTGAGCACTATTTACGGCTGCGACAGTGTTATTGTGCTTACCTTAGATGTTACCAACACACAGTTTTCTATTGGCGAAGTGGATGAAATTTGTGCCAACGCGACCTCTTTTTGTGTGCCGGTAAATTTGGAAAGTACAGAGATGATTTACTATGATATTCAATTTAATAGAAATGCAATAGATGAAAAATTTGAAAATTTTAGTTCCTCAATTATAGATAAAAATTGTATTGAAGTTAAGATTCCCTATAACCCGAAAGATAGCCTGTATTACGTTACGCCTCATAGTAGTGAAGAATATTATAAAGGATATCTGTCTGTAAATGATGGCAAATGTTTTTCCGATACATTAGAATTTCCGTTTAAAATTTTATACCCTACCTGGATTATTGAACAAAAATGGAATGATGTTATTGTTGTAGTAAACAACAAGTATAATCATAAGCCCGATGGTTTTACTTTTTCTAAATATGAATGGTTTAAAAACGGCACAAAAAACACCAATAGATTAGAGAATGAGAACTATTCATACATTTATATAATGCCCACATTAGATCTCATTCCGGCTGAATATCGGGCGCGATTAACAAGATTCTCCGATGGAGAAAGTTGTTTCACCTGTCCCCTCATTCCGGTGTATCACGCAGGTATGAGTTGGAAAGTATATCCAACCCTACTCAACTCCGGCGACCCTATTTACATTGAAACAATAAAAGACGGAGTGGTTAGAATTTGGAATGTAAAGGGAAGTTTGATTGCTCAATATCCCGTATATAATAACAAAATTAATATTATATCAGTAAAAGCAACCGGAGTTTTGCTGTTGGAAATTGTTCAAAATGATGGATTTAGAAGAACATTTAAAATCATTGTTAATTAATTATTACAAAAAAAATGAATCGTTATAGAATTATATTTTTATTGATTGTATTAAACTTTTTGTTGGCGTTTCAACATCTTCATGCCCAAAAGGGTAAAGATTATTTGATGGTGTGGGGCGAGGGAGGCTACTCGGCACTATTTACGAAATGGGATACTTTTAAAACAAGAGGTAGTGGAGGAGGCGGCATTGGTTTTGGATACAGCAGATTAACAAGAAACAACTTCATCTTCTCTATTGGAGTTGAATATCTTTCACTTAATTCATCAGTCTTCCCCAAAGATTTCCTCATTCTTAGAGGAGAGGATCAAGATAAGGAAATCTTTATGGATACACAAAATGATGAATATATTATGCAGTACGATATTCATAGATTGACACAAATTGATAAAACGCATTCTGTTTTTTTGCCTGTTTATATTGGTTTTAAAACCAATTCAAGAAATAAAATAGATTATTATATGCAGGCAGGAGGTAAAATAGGATATACATTTGCTGCTAATTACATCAGTAAAATACCTACTTACACCACCATAGGAATTTACGACCGTTATTTCGACCCTTTTGAAGAGATGCCCAACCATTATTTCGATACCCAACATTATAAAGATAAAAAACCGCTGAATTTGAATAAAATACAAGCGGTACTCTCTATGGAGATGGGATTCGATTTTCCACTTATAGGTGAAAAATATAATATGCGTGTCGGTTTATTTGCCGAGTATGGGCTCATCAATCGCCAAATTAATGAAATAAATAATAAAAAAATGGATCTGTTTATCTTTGACAATTATCCTGTTCGGGAAGAAAGAATTCCTAATATTTTTTCATTAAACAGTTTATATGAAACAGATTACAAACTTTCAACAAAAACGCACTCTTTTTTAGCGGGCGTTAAAGTTACCCTTCTTTTGGATGTAACCCGCGCTCCTGCAAAACGAAAATGTCTTTCATGCCCTTCTCCTTCCAAAAATAAATACAAAGGTTATTTTAATTATCGTACAAACTTTTCAAAAAAATATTACTCACACCATATAAAAAGACACAAACCTCATCATTTTACACCAAAATATAAAAGGAGAAGGTAAAAAATTGTAAAAAAAACTTTTAATGATAAATTTAGCAGTTTCTATGACAAAAAAAATTATAATCTATCTTTTACTACTCTTTGTGATTCACATTACCTACTCGCAAAACGACAAAGTAAAAATTACAAACGTGGAAGCAACTCGTGTAAATGAAACGATTGAAATTACCTACAAGTTGAACCGAAAAGCGAGTATTGAAATTTATATGACCGACAACGGTGGATATACTTATAAAAGAATTACCAAAGTGAGAGGTGATGTGGGCGACCTCGTTTTTCCGGGAAATAAAAAAATAATTTACGATGTGTTGGAAGAATACGACTCTTTTATTGTGGATAATGTTCAGTTTAAGGTGGTGGGATTGCCCATTAACAACAATGGAATTGAAAAAGTGAAACAGTTGAACAGTAATTTAAACGGACATTATTTGAGTTGCGGAAGTAGCATCCTCTCTTCCGGTTACTACGGAATAGGAGGAGTGAGTTATGAATACAGACATCATATTCTTGGCGTTAATGTTTCGGTGGGATACAGCAGTTTTTCTAAAATTGCAGATCCGGATACTATTCACACTGATGATTTTACAAATAAGATATATACAACTGAGACTATTCTTTATAAAAGCAACGGGTTGAATTTAAGTATAGGTTTAAAACTCTACTTGGCAAACAAGATACCTGTGGTAAGGAATATCTATTTTAATTTTCTCCCTTTTTGCTGTTTTGGTACAAAAATAAAAAACACCACTACGATAACAATCATTGAAAATGAAACCGGTTTTAAAGAAACTACAACCATTAAAAAAACTCCTCTTTGTGGGGCAGGGCTCTTTTTTGGATATGCGCCCTTATGGTGTGTAAATAATAAAATGTTACTCGGTTTGAATATGGGAATGGGAGCAAAAATTTCTTATACGGAGAATCATTTTTTGCTTCTTAATTGGGATTTTGGATTTATTGTAAAATTTTAATAATGAATTATAAATGATTAATAACTTAACTAAAAATGATATGATATGATGAATAAACTTTTTTTCAAAATACAAATTTTTATTGCAATATTAGTTCTATTTTGTGGTTGCGAAAAAGTACAAAATGATGATACACTTAAAATTACTAAGGCAGAAATAAAATGGGTGTCCAAAATTACACACAACTTTCATATAACTTTACAGGGTGAGATAAAGGATACTACTTTTAAATGTGGTGTTTTTATTTCAGAAGCAGAACTTCCGGATAAAGATAATTATAAATTCTGTTTTTATGTAGATAGCATACCTCCACATGAATTAGGAAATCCAATAGATTGTTTTACGAAAAAGATTGATATTAACTCTTATAAATCACCCAATACAACTTTATATTGGCGTGCTTTTATTCGCATAAAGATTTCAGGTAGTGAAGAATTTACGTATTATTCTGAAACCGGTAACTTTGATATTCCTGATTTTCCGGATGTTACCACCTATAAGGTTGTCAACATTACTTGCGGTGCTGCAACGCTGCAAGGAGAAGTTACGGGGGTTAATGTAACTGATAAAGGATTTTCTTGGTACTCAGATGATTCGGAAACATTTTATCAATCATGTGAAGAACAACAAGGCGATTATTTTACGTTAGATATTGATGATCTTTCATCATCAACCTTATATTATGTAAGAGCATACGCGACACAGTTAGAAGATACAATTTGGGGCGATATTAGAGATTTTACAACTGCCGCACCTTTTGCAGTAGAAACCACAGGTGTTTATGATATTACACCCGCTTCTGCCACATGCAGCGGAGAAGTTACCGGCGATTGTGGTTTTCCGGTTTTTATGGGTGGTTTTTGCTGGAGTGAATCACCCAATCCAACCATCAACGATGATAATTCCGGAAATAGTTGTGATGCGGGCACAGGTGTATTTGATTATACAATTACAGAGTTAAAACCCAATACTTTATATTATGTGAGAGCATTTGCCATGAATACTCAAACCCGCGCCATAGAGTATGGGGAAATAATAACTTTTACAACCGGAGAATGATAGATTATGTGGGTGGAAAAACTATTAGAGTAGAGAGTAATGAGTAATGAGTAGAGAGTAAAGAGTAGAGAGTAATGAGTAATGAGTAAGAAAAATTTTAAATAATGAAAAGAATAATAAAATTTATTAAAGTAACATTTACAGTATTTTTATTGATAATACAAACAATTAATGCAACCGCGCAAAGTTGTACTGTTGACCTACAAGGGCAACACCATGTTTGCGATATTGATAACGCAGCAAATACTATTATTTACGCTTATATAGATGGAACTTTAGGATTGCAGTATTTACAAAATCCTGATTATTACCATTGGTATCTCGATGGAAATTTACTATCCAATGGATTTATATATATGTCAGGAAGCCCACAAATTTTTATGGCTTATTTAGAATATAGTTCGCAACCATATACAATTAAGTTAAACTTTGTTATAGAAGACGCAGGATGTGATATATGGGATGAGTTTTTAGTATATGTACATCCAATTCCTCAAGTAGTGATTACTGCTAATAATAATGAATTTTGCGTAGGAGGAACCACTACCTTAACCGCAAATGTTAGTGGCGCTGAAATAAACGATTGTACATTCCAATGGTATAAAGATGAAGTTTTATGGAATAACCAAATACCAGGTGCTATATTACAAAGTTATACGTCTCAAATAACTGTGGCAGGAGAACATACTTACTGGGTTGTAGTGGAAAGAAATGATACCTTTAATTCCAATGATGAAAATGGGAATCTGTGTAGAGTTGAAGAATCCCATACCATAATCGTTCATCCTAAACCTGTTATTGAAGAGATTACGGTGAGCGAAACAAATATCTGCCAAAGTGGGCAAGTAACCGTTACCGCTATTCCAAGTGAAAATAATTTTGGAAATAATCCTGTTTATACTTGGAGAAAAAATGGATCTATTTTTGTGTCCCCATCAGATGATTATTTCACAGAAGATTTATCAACAATTAATAATGTTGTGAATTATACCTACAACGCTACCGTTACGTATGAAAATGCGGGTTGTGTATCTGTATTAGATCCTTTACTTGCCAAAACAGTAACAGTACATCCATTGCCAACTGTATCTATTTCCGGTACAAATGAAATATGTAATACCACTGTTCTAACTTATTTACAGGCAATGGTAGGTTCAACAACTACAACCGTTACATATCAATGGTATCTCGGTGGTTCCCCGTTAATTGGTCAAACGGAGAGTAGTATCAATATCGTTGATTACGTTTATGTAAGACCGAATCCATTTATCTTTGAGGTTGAAATTACGGATTACATATCCGGTTGTGTTGTAAAATCATCTGCTCATTCACTTAATACCCCTTATTATTCTTATGATGATGATAATAATTCAAAATGGGAACCTGCATTTCATGATGTCAATGTTCACATGCATCTTTTGGGGGCGGGTATATTTATGGGTTATTCTCCGGTTTGGCATGTTAATAAAAAAACGGCAGTGGGGATAAATATTGACGTAGGAATAAAAACATATTATATGCGTCTTATTAAAAGTGGGTATTATGAGATCGAAAAAATAAATTTTCTATCTATGCAAAAGATTCTATTACCTTTAAATTTTGATTTTGGATTAGTTGTAAAGTTTTAGAAAGCGGATTTTCCAGCCTAAACGAAAACCATTTTTCTTTGTGATTTTGCTACCACAGAAAATACAAATTTTTTACTCATAATTCTAAAATGCAGCAAAAATATGAATATCTGTAAGTTAAGGGGGGGGCTGAATTTTGCCCACATCGCCAGAATTTAATGGAATTTTTTTGAAAAAATAAAAGTTGTTGAAAAATATAAAATTTTTACTTTTTTTGCCACAATATATTAACCAATAAAAATCATAAGTTATGAAAAAAATCTTTATTATGCTTACCATAGCATTTATCACAATTCAATTAAACGCCCAATGGTTTGTTGGGGGCGGATTAGGTATTAACGTTAAACAAAGTGAAGCAGAATTCGATAACATTAATACCGCTAAAAATACTACTATCGGTTTTTCAATTTCTCCAAAAGGAGGTTATTATTTTAATGAAAAATTTGCAGTTGGATTAAGTTTTTCAGTTGGGTGTAATTTTAATAATAGTTATTATACTCTTCCGGAATTTACAAAACAGTCTTCCAATGCTTTACAATGGCGTGTCAACCCCTTTACCAGATATTCGGTTTTTACTTATAAAAAGTTTTCTTTAATTTTGGAAGGTAGAATTGGGGTTGGTGGTTCACAAGCAACGGAAACTCGACCTGATAATACAATAACCAGAACTTCAGTTCTTACTATCGGAGTTTTTAATATAACGCCATTATTAGGCTTTAAATTAAACGATCACTTTCAATTTGAAGCGGGACTTAACTTTCTTAATCTGGGATATAATATTGACATTCAGAGCAGTACACAAGAAAGAAAAGGATATAATCAGGAAAATCCTACTTATATAACGCACGATTTTAATATTGGTTTTAACTCTTCCAGTATTTTTTCAATTTCACAATTA
>JGI24702J35022_10001733_pt1 | contig 13515 bp, 6 predicted proteins | sample TergutTh196P4_FD_35022 | JGI IMG/M metagenome (IMG submission 35022)
GTTTTTCCCCTTTAAAAAATAAAAATTTGCGCCCCGGCAGATTTATGCCGGAGCACAGATTTTCTATTGTATCTATTTTATTGTTTTTGTCTACCTAACGGTATACCAAATTAGGGATTAGGGGTTAGGGGATAGGGAATCTGGACGGGAGATACGAGCGGAGAAACCACCCTGCCGGCTTCGCCGGCACCCCTCCCCAGAGGGGAATTTTTATAGTTGGTTGCGTTGGATTTTTCCGTTGATTGTCTTCGGGAGGCTGTCGCGGAAAACCACAACGCGCGGGTATTTGTAAGGGGCTGTGTGGGTCTTGACGTATTCCTGTATCTCTTTGGCCAGCTCGTCCGACGGTTCTGTGTCTTTCGTGAGCACGACGCTGGCTTTCACGATCTGCCCGCGTATTTCGTCGGGGACCGGCGACACTCCGCACTCGATGACGTACGGCAGCTCCAAAATGACGCTTTCAATTTCAAACGGTCCGATGCGGTATCCGGAGGATTTGATCAGGTCGTCCACGCGCCCGACGTACCAGAAGTACCCGTCCTCGTCGCGCCACGCTGTGTCTCCCGTGTGGTAGAATCCGTCGTGCCACGACGCTTGCGTCTTTTCCTCGTCGCGATAGTAGCCTTTGTACAGGCCGCACGGCGCGTTTTCGCCGACGCGGATGCACACTTCGCCGACGTCGCCCACCCCTGCTTCTTTGTCTTCGGCATCAAGCACCACGGCATCGAATAGCCGGCTGGGTTTGCCCATGGATCCGATTCTCGGCGTCATGCCAACGAAGTTGCCGAGGATAACGGTCGTCTCGGTTTGGCCGAAACCTTCCATTATCGACAGACCTGTCTCTTTTTTGAATACGTTAAACACCTCGGGGTTGAGCGCCTCCCCAGCCGTCGTAGCGTGTTTGATGGATTTAAGGTCGTATTTCGACAAGTCCTCGCGGATCATGTACCTGTACATCGTCGGCGGGGCGCAGAACGTCGTTATTCCGTGTTTGGCGAACATGCCCAAAATCTCGTCCGCGTCAAAGCGGTCAAAGTCATACGTGAAGACCGCTGCCTCGCACAGCCACTGCCCGTATAGCTTGCCCCACAGCGACTTGCCCCAGCCTGTGTCGGATATCGTGAAATGTATCCCCTCCGGGTCGACGCATTGCCAGTATTTCGCCGTTATGAAGTGGCCGAGTGGGTACGTGTGCGAGTGCGCGGCGAGCTTTGGGTATCCCGTCGTGCCGGACGAGAAGAACATCACCATCGGCTCATCCCCGGCTGCCGCGTCGGCTTCGCGCTCGAAGGCGCTGCGGAACATCAGGTATTCGCTGTCAAAGTCGCGCCAGCCTTCTCGGGTGCCGTTTGCCATTATCCTAAGTTTCACGTCCGGGCATTTTTCGAAGGCTTTTTCCGCTTCCTCGGCGGCGTTGCTTTCGCCCGTTATAACGATGGCGGAGACTTCGCCCAGCTCAAAGCGGTATTCGAAGTCTTTTTGTAGGAGCTGGTCCGTCGCGGGAATCGCTATCGCGCCGAGTTTGTGCAGCGCGAGTATCGAAATCCAGAACTGGTAGTTGCGCTTGAGGACGAGCATGACCTTGTCGCCTTTTTTGACACCGAGCGAGCGGAAGTAGTTCGCAGCTCGGGCGGACATTTTTGACATGTCCTCGAATGTAAAGCGGCGCTCTGTCATGTCGCGGCTGATGTGCAGCATTGCAAGCTTGCCGGGGGCTTTTTCGGCGATTTTGTCGACGCAGTCGAAGGCGAAGTTGAATTTGTCCGTGTCCTTGAACGATATCGACATCAAGGCGCCGTTTTCGTCCTCGTCGGTCACTATGAAGTCTTCGTAGACGAAGCTGCCTTCCATGACGGTGGGCGCGACCCTCTCGGTGTGCTGCTCGCCGCCCCCGGCTTCGCCCGGTATTACGACCGCGCAGAACACGCATTTCTCTCCGCCGACTGCTATCATGCCGTGCGGCGTCGTGCTGTTGTAATAGATGCTGTCGCCCGGACCGAGTATCTCAGTGTGTTCTCCGACCTGCACTTTCAACTGGCCGGTATATATGATATCGAACTCCTGCCCGCTGTGGGAGACGCACGGTATCGGCTTGTTCTGCTGTTCTTCCGAGTATGCGTATGTGACCCAGTATGGTTCCGCGATTTTGTTCCTGAAGCGCGGCGCGAGGTCGCGGACTTCGATGGTTTGCTCACGGGATATGGTACGCCCTTTCCCTCTCCGCATGACTGTGTAAGTCGTCAGGCGGGCGCCGCTTTCCCCTTCAAGTATGTCGCTGAGTTCGACGCCGTAAAGCATCGCGCTGTTGTGGATGAATGAAAATGGCAAGTCTTCCGCGCCGGATTCGTACTCGTCAAGCATTTCCACGCTGATGCCGAGCTTGTCGGCTGCTTGTTCTCGCGTTAGGCTGCTGATTTCGCGCAGTTCCCACAGGCGCAAGGCCACGTTCATCAGTTTAGTCGTTGCGGTTTCTTCTGTCGGTTTCATTTTGTTTGCCTCCTTGATGTTATTCTTTTTCCTTTTCTTTATCACACACATATTTTACGAGAACCACCCCGTCGGCTTCGCCGCCACCCCTCCCCAGAGGGGAATTGGACGAAAAAAATCGCCTCAAAGTTGTTCTTTGAGACGGGTTGTTTTCCCGCGGTACCACTCAAATTGCGCTTTCGCGCCTCCTCGTCGGGCTCTATGTTTCTCTTTTGAAACTGTAAGCCTCCGGCTTTAACGCAGCCGCTACGGGTGACGCCTACTTGCATTGGTCGTTATTGCTGTGCCATGCGTTCGGGTCCCGGCTCGGAAGTGATAGGCTTTTTCGGTTTTCCCGCATCCGGCTCGCACCTGCCGCCGGTTCTCTGTGCCGCGAAATACCGCGCCGTCTTCGTCATCGCCTTTGTTCAATGCGGTCACTCTAGCACATGGATTATCAGTTGTCAACAGAAATTCAAAAAATGTTTTGCCCAAGGACGGCAGTGGCAGCTTTTTGGCCTATTTTCTCCGATTCAATCGTTACGCCGTCAACAATTGGATGGACATAATCCGCATTACCGCAGAGAAACAGCCAGTCTGGGGTTGTTTGGGGAACCACCCCGTCGGCTTCGCCGCCACCCCTCCCCAGAGGGGAATTGGACGGGGGGATCAGCGCGTCCAGTAGGTCTCTTTCCGGGACTAGGCCTACGGAGGTTATAAGCGTGTCGCACTCGATGAACTGTGTGCCGCCGGTTCTACCGGTTTTGGTTACCCCGCTGATTCTCGGCATGCCATGTACGGCACTCACCGTCGCATTTGTAATGAGCGGAATTCCGTACTTTTCGAGGCAATTTATCCGATTTCTTGCCAGTCCGCCGCATTCGGCTTCTTTTTCAATGACAGCTAAAACTTCTTTGCCCCTCAATACAAGTTCCCTTGCAACTATTAGTCCAACGTCGCCTGAACCCAAAATGACGAACCTATTCCCAATATCGTATCCGCCGAGGTTGAGCATCTTCTGCGCGGCGCCGGCGGTAAAAATGCCAGCCGGGCGTGAGCCGGTGACGGGCAGCGCCCCGATTGGTCGCTCCCTGCAGCCTGTCGCCAAGACAACAGATTTTGTATGGATTCTTTTCAAAAGGGTCTTTGCGCCCGAGATTAAGACCGTCCTGTCTGCGCCGATTTCCAAAACCATCGTATCTGTCAGGACTTCGACCGGCGATGATTCTATACGTTCGACAAATTTCGATGCATACTCCTGCCCGGTCATTTCTTCGCCAAAATATACAAGGCCGAAACCGGTATGGGTGCACTGGTTCAATATGCCGCCGAGTTTTGGGGCGCGCTCGATTATGAGGACACGGGGGGACGGGGGATGCGGGGACAACCCTCGGCGCTCTGCGCCACCCCCTTCGTGCGCGAAGGGGGCATGGGAGCAGGAGGCTGCGCCGAGCGCCGCCGCCATTCCTGCCGGTCCCCCGCCAATCACGACCAAGTCATATTCTTCTTTGATTGTGCATGGTGAATTGTGCATTGTGAATTCTCAAACTTTTTCAAGGAAAAAGTTTGAGCCTCCTCCGTCTTTGGTTATCTCTTCCGGTCGGCATTGAAGCTCCCGCGAGAGCAGCTCGACGACCTGCTGTCCGCAGAAGCCGCCCTGGCAGCGCCCGCTCCCCGCGCCCGTCCTGCGTTTGACGCCGTCAAGAGTCGTCGCGCCGGGGAAGCGGTGAATCGAGTCAAGGATTTCACCTTCGGAAATGCTCCTGCAGCGACAGATGATTTTGCTGTAAACAGGCGCATTGAGGAATTCTTCGCACACCAGCGATTCCCTCTCGCCAAAAGGTATATCGTTCAGTCTGACGGGGGGTTGACGCCGGGGGTCGAAAGCCGGGTTGGGAACTGCGCCGAGATAAGCCGCTGTTTTGTCCGCAACATTCAAACCCAGCTCATTTGCGCATGTCAGCCCCGGGGTTTTAACGCCTACAAGGCTTATAAATGCCCCGCCTTCCGCCTCGACAATACAAAAGTCGTTTATGCTCTCGCCATACGCATCATCCCTACGCTCCGCCCCCTCGTCTCCGAACTCTCCACTCTCCACTTTCCACTCTCCACTTGGTCGCTGCAGAGCAGTGACCATATAAGGGTTCGGCCTCACCGCGCCGAAGGAGCGGATCACGTGAGCCATCGGGAGCGACGGTATGACCCGCGAAACAAGTTCGTTTAACTCTTCCAGCCCCGCTGCCGTCGTTTCATAGTCGTCGCCCGGGCGCTCTGTCGGCCCGACGAGGATGTTTCCTTCGACTGTGGGGACAAGCGTTAGCCCCTTGTCCTTTTCCTCCGGTTCGTGGAATATGACATGCCTGATATGTCCGGCTGTCTTAGTGTCAAGCACGTAATAATCGCCCGCTGTCGGGCGTATTCTGACGGTTGGTTCAGTCAGCATTTCGAGCAAGCTGTCAGCATTCATGCCGCCGCAATTTACGATAGCCCGTGTGAAAAACGTACCATTATTTGTCTGAATACTATAATAATGTCCCACGCCCTCGTTCCCTGACCCCTGTCCCCTGTCCCCTGTGTCCTGATCCCCGTCTCCTGACCCCTGACCCCTGACCGCTGACCCCTGCGCGGCTTCGCTGCGTTCTAGCGCTATTACTTCCGTGTTCAGCATTATTTCCGCGCCATTTGACGCGGCGTTTTCCGCTGCCGCGAGGCCGAGTTCCCAGGGCAAAACCGTTCCGGTATCAGGCACGTATAAGCCGGAATGGACATCCGGCGCCAGGTTCGGTTCAAGGGCGAGGACATCTTCGCGCCCTAGAAGCTTCATGCCGCGTACGCCGTTTTTTGCACCGTTTTCCAGTTTTTCCCGCAGAACTTTCGCGCCAATCTCGCCAAAACAGACCATTAGGGAGCCGCACTGTGAATACCTTACGCCGAGCTCGTCGCAGAGCTGAGAAAAGTTTTGAGCCGATTTTACGCAAAGGGACGTTTTCAGCGTTCCCGGCTTTGTGTCGCATCCGCTGTAGACTATGGCTGTGTTTGCGCGGCTGATGCCTGTGCACAGGTCTTCGCGTTTTTCAAGCAAAGCGACCTTCAGGTTGTACCGCGTCAGGTTCCTCGCGGCAAAACACCCGAGAAGCCCGCCACCGATTACGATTACGTCGTAATAATTCATAATTCACAATTCACAATTCACAATTCACAATTTTATTGTTCCGGGGTTTTCGAGTCTGTAGCCGCCCAATTCGTCGAGCCTTTGCCTGAATTCTTCCGATTTCAGCACATCAATCAGCTTCTGCATAATAGGCATTTCCCAGGCGAAATCGGGAATCAACAAATCGTATTGTTCTTCACACACCGGAATGAAGTCGAGGCCGTACAGCTTTGCGGCGGAGAACACGCCCAGCCCGACGTCTGCGGAGCCCGACGCGATAAGTCCGGCGACTGTGGTATGGGTGTATTCCTCGCGCCCGTACCCGTTGATTATTGTCGAATCGACCCCGCTTTCGCGGCACAGGTAGTCGAGCAGTATCCGCGTCCCGGAGCCTTTCTGCCTGTTCACGTAACGTACTCCGCTGTGAATCAAATCACCCACACCGGCGATACTAAGGGGGTTTCCCTTTTGGACGATAAAGCCTTGCGTGCGCTTGACGCATTCAACGAGCTTCACGCCGCCTTTCGGCAGGAATTTTTTGATAAACGACGTATTGTATTCTCCTGTTTTCTCGTCAAGCAGATGTGTCCCGGCAAGGTGAGCCTCGCCCCTCCGCACGGAGATAAGCCCTCCCATGCTTCCGACATGCGCCGAAACAAGAGAAATGTCGCCATATTTCCTTCTCATTAGTTCTGACAACTCGTCGAGCATCGGGTCATGGCTGCCCACAGCGACAAGGCTGTTTTCCAAATCCTCTGTAGGGCGCAGCAATCGGACGCTGACAGATTCCCCGCTCTCAAAGCCGCTGATGCCTTGCGGGATCTCGACGATACCGTCCGCTTTCATGAATGAAGTTACTATGCCGCTGCCCCTGTTGAGCGGTGATGCTATCAGTTTGCCCTGGACGCAACCCATACGGACGCGGACAAATTCCTGAAACTCCGGTGTGGAGATGACCGGTCTCGACAAGACAGCTTCTTCGTATCTGTAGGGTTTGCCCGCTGTGTGGCTTAGGTATTCGATAATAGGCCGCACGAGTTCTTCAATGATTATTATTCCCGACACCGGGTGGCCGGGCACGCCGATAATCGGCTTCTCTCCGCGATATCCCAATATGGCGGGTTTCCCGGGTCTTATTGCCAACCCATGGTACAATACCGACCCGGCTTGCTCTATGGCGGCTGCCACGTGGCTCTCGCTGCCCGCTGTCGACCCGGCGCCCAGCAAAACGATGTCACATTCCGCCAGCGCAGTTTCCAATGCCAGAAAAATCTTCTCCCGATCATCCCCGACTATTGGGTATGCCACCGATTCCGCCCCCCACTCGCGCAGCATGGCGGAAAATATCGCGGAATTGAATTCCAGGATATCGCTTTCCTGCGGATTTGGGGTTGGAAGGACAAGCTCGTCGCCTGTCGGGATGAAACCTACCACCGGTCGCTTTATAACGGTAACCGTTGTCACACCCGCAGCGATCATCGCGCCGATTGCGGAAGGGGTTATCCGGGTATATGAATGCAGTATCATTTCAAACGCGCAGATGTCCTCTCCGATCTGGCGGATATGCTGTCCGGGCGCGGCGACGTCGCGAAGTTCTATCGAGCCGTCTTCAAACTCGATGATGTCTTCGGTTTTAACGACAGCGTCGCAACCGGTGGGAATGTGGTCTCCTGTGCTTACTTTATGATATGAGTTGGCATCAAGCATCACCGGATCCGTTCGACTCGCGCCATTTGTCAATTTCGAATCAAGCGCGGCTCCGTCCATCGCGCTCGCGCTGTAGTGAGGGGCATTGATGTGCGCGTAAACCGGTTCGGCGGTCAGCCGCCCGGCAGCCGAGGCTACGGGGATGGTCTCTGTTTTCGGCGCCAAGCCGTTCCTGATAAGAAGCTCCGGATACTCCTTTTTTGCAGTATCAAGAGCAATATTGGTCAAATATTGTAATGCCATGTTTGCCTCCGAACGCTAAACTCCTACCTAAATGAATTGGCAAAGCCCCCGTCATTGCGAGCCGCAGCGAAGCAATCTAGCCCTTATTCGCCGATTGATATGTTTCCGTCTGGATTGCCGCGTCGCTTCGCTCCTCGCAATGACGCAAATTGTGACTTTTTTGTTCGAATGTGGTTCCTACGTACCTACCCAAGCCCGGTTTCCCTGACGGTTTTGTTTGCCAGCATCCCGGCGAACAGCCAGATGAATTGGCTGACGATGGGGAGGCTGAGATTGAAAAACGCTTGTACGCAATACCCTGCAAACGCAGCTAGCGCTGCAGCAATCATCGGGTTCCTGAAAGCTTTTGGAACTGATTTGGCAAGCGTTGCGACAAGGAACACCAGGTAGCAGATAAGCCCCAATATGCCTTGGCATATCAGGATTTGCACATATTCGTTGTGCGCGTTTTCATAGAATTCCCCATACACACTCTGCGCTTCCCGGGGGAAGGCTTGCGCAAATGTGTCCGGTCCTGTCCCTATCAGCGGGCGGTTTGGATAAGCTTCCAATGCATTGCGCCATATGTAGACACGGGATGTCCCGAACCTGTCTTGAATATTGCCGTGCATGATTTCGCGCATCTCATATACTATGCCTGTGTTTCCGGCTTCAGCATCCGACCTGCCAAGGATTTCTACGCCTGTAATGCCGGCAGCAAGGCAAACGACAATCAAAACGATGCCAAGCTTCCACCTCACAGGGTCGTCCCTGCCGAGTTCTTTTCCACGTTTGGCAAAAATGACACCGGCGGCAAGCAACACAACTACTGCGGCGATAAATGGCAGCAGGCTTGAAAACGTCCTGCTGTTCAGGATCACCACTTCATAGAACAGTTTTTGTAGTGTATATACGGCGATCCATGACGAAAACAGAATCAAAGCCCTTCCAAGGGTCTTAAGGCTTTCGACGATGATCGGTATCGCCAGGAGCGTTGCGACCAGAAGACCGACGCGACCGGAATCTGCGCCCGCCAGCTCCATCAGCCAAAAGTTGAGTCCGCTGCCGGCGAGCCACAGGTATCGCCATTTAGTTTTGGTTTTTATAAACAGGAACCCGCTGAGCAGTATTGCAACGCAGACGTATGTTGATACGATATTCACGTTGCCCAGCGTGGAGCGGAAGAAGATTCTATAGAAGTTTTCCACATGATACTCAGGAATGTGGTTCGGCCAAAGCTTTAGAAAGTCCATGCCGTAAAACTGCAGGATGCCGATGAGGGCGACAAGGATCGCTGATACGCCAAACAAGACGAAATGCCGCATACGCGGTTTGTACCAGTGGGCGATTATGAAGAATATCGCGACGTAGAGCATCTGCGTGAGAAGGCCGTCGTAGCGCTCTGCCAGTCCGATCCATACGTTGCCTTCTATAACGAGGGCGTCCGAGCCTGACGGGAAAACGATTCCCGTTTGCGGATATGGCGACAGCAGCGCGGACAGCAGCGTTATAATGGCATATCCAATTACGACCCAGTCAGTCAGATATGGTCTTTCGCGCGGTCCGAGCCGAGGTTTGCTTGACGCCCTGACTATCCATATGATAATGACGGCGAGTAATATTATTGCCATATATACGACAAAGAATATGAATTTGTGCCAGGTCAGGCGCATATAGCGGTTGGCGTTCAGGTACAGAGGCTGGATGCATAGCAGTATAATGGCAAGCAGTCCTGCTACCCTGTTCTGCCATACTTCGACTTTTGCGTACATCGCCGCTTTTTTCCGCTCGGGATATGTTGATGCTTTGCTCATAAACGTCTTCCTTGATGGGGGACAACCCCCCGCCGCTCCGCGGCACCCCCCTTCGTGCGCGAAGGGGGCTCTTTATTATAAATTCAATGGGATTTCTTCCCAATGGGCGTTCAGCAAATCGATTTCGAGCAGTTTGCCCCGGATAATGCCGGGGCGGTTAAGGAGTACTTTTACCGTTTCCGCCGATTGTATCGATGCGACATGCGCGGCTGTGAAGCAGGGGTTTCCTGTCGGCTGGGTCGGTTGACCTTGCCATAGGAAGTCGGCGTTGTCTTCCGGATATAGCACTATGACGCGCCCGTGCCAGCCGCCTATCGCGCCGCTGATGAATGGTATCCCGGCTTTTCTCGCGGCGGCGGCTATCAGCAGGCGTGTTTTGCCGTTGTCGAGCGCGTCGACAATGGCGTCGTGTCCGCTTATAAGGGCGTCGACGTTTTTTTCCGTGATGTACTCATAGACCGGTCTCAGGGTTATTTCCGGGTTAATCGCTGTCATGCGTTCCTGTGCGCAAATGGATTTTGGTTTGCCGAGCGTCTGCGGGGCTGAGAGCAGCTGGCGATTCAGGTTCGATTCGACAAATACGTCCCCGTCGACGGCTGTGATGTTCCCGACGCCTACCCTGCCGAGCAGTTCTATAATGTATCCGCCAAGTCCGCCGCATCCGGCGATGAGTATTCTTTTTTGCGCCAGTATTTTTTGTTCGTCCGGCGTTATCGCGGGGGCGTTGCGTTCATATCTACCCATTTATAGTGCTCCCAAACCACAAGCTGTGCCTTGCGATCGAAAGACATTTTTTTGCTTCCTTTCCGCGCTGGATAGACGTCCTGTCTATACATCGCGCCGCTCCGCATCCTTGCTCCGCTGTCGGAAGCAAAATAAACGTCTTCCTCGCCGGCACTTTACCATATACAATTACCATCTTCCGTCGTATAGGCGCAGGATCGCTACAATGCTTTGTTCCCGGGTGATCTGGCTTTTTGGCGCGAATGTGTTTTCGCCGACGCCGCTCATGATTCCCGCAGCGTAAACCTGTCCGACGGCTTCAACAGCCCAGGATGATATCTGACTTTGGTCGGAAAAACGCATGCTCCGCTGCGGCAGCGTCCATCCGAGTTCTTTTGCAAGGCGTCCGATCATGACTGCCGCTTCTTCGCGGGTCAGTCGGCTGTTCGGGTCAAATCTGTTGTTTCCGACGCCGTTGACGATACCAATCGCGGCGGCTTTTTCTACGTATGTATCATTGGTGTCGCTGAATTTGACGCGGCCTGTGATTTCTGTGCCTTTGATGATTTCGTACAGCGTGACGACAAGCGCGCTGAATTCGGCGCGGGTTATGGCTTGCGTATAGTTTGACTGCAGCGACCTGGGCACGAGTCCCGTTGAGATTGCCAAATCCACCATGGAACTTGCCCACGAGCTGCTGCCAGAGCTTGTACCTGAGCCTGTGCTGCCGGTTGCTATCCAGTTTGCCGTGATGGTCACGTTATAGGCGGGCATCGTGAATGTGGTCGTGTTGTTGTAGGCGTTTCCGATGGATATTCCGCTCGAATACGTCCAGCGGTCAAATGTGTAGTTGCTGCGGCTTCCCGCCTGGATCGTCACTACCTGTCCCGGGGCATATCTGCCCGCCCCTGTCCATGATGCATAGCTGCCGTTGACTGTTACATTATATGTGTTGTAAGACCCGGAATAATTGTACCCCACCGTCAGGTAGAATATATCCGAAGCAACGCCGTTGATGATGAGCTGCAGCGGGTATGTGCCTTCCGGCGTGGAGCTAATTATGCCGATCCTGACGTTTGTGCTGTTCCCTGTGGTGGTCGATGTTTCGAGTCTAATTCCGGCTAATGCGTCTAAATTGACAAGGCGGATGGATGAGCCGGATGAGATGTTTTCAGTCGTGACATTATATGTTGCCTGTCCCCCTGTGCCGGATTCGGGTATGCCGTTTTGCGAGCCGACTGTGATTCTCCTTGTCACATAGTCCCAGTACACCTGTACCTGCTGCGAATTGTTAGTCACTGTGTATCTTCCAAAGTTTTCTATTGTGACATCGACATAGCCCTGCGCGGACACGTTTGTCAGGTTGAGCGTGTATGTGCTGCCCGAGCCGGTCAGCGTTCCTTTTACAGTGGCGCCTGAAGCGTCAGAAATGTTGATATGCCCTGCTGATAATCCGGTAACGGATTGATTGAAGGTGAGCCTGATCCCCGTGCTGTTCCTGCTTCCGCTCGTGCCGCCCACTTGCGTCGCCGTGAATGTGACATTCTGTGAGCTGGCTGTCCAGTTTGCGTTTACCGTAACATTACGCGAGGGCATTGTGAAAGTCGTTGTCGGGCTGTTGGAATCGGCAAAGGATACTCCGCTCGTAGATGTCGTCCAGCCGGAAAATCCGTATGAGCCTTGGTTGCCCGCCTGAATCGTCACGACCTGCCCAGGTTCGTACTGGCCCGCGCCGGTTCTGTATTCGTAACTTCCATTGATGGTCACGGTATATGTTGACGTCGAGTAGTAAGAGCCTACCACGAGATAGAATATGTCTGACGTCATGCCATCTATGCTCAGCCTCAGCGGGTGCGAACCTTGCGGGGTCGATGACGATATGCCTATCGAGACAGTCGTATAGTTGCCGGTTGTAGATGTCGTTTCCAAATATATGCCTGTTACCGCGTTTATATTATTCAGCCAGATCGCGGAATTATACGCGACATTTTCTGTTGTCACATTAAACGTGGCGTATCCCGATGAGCCGTTGCTGAGAGTTCCGTTTTGGGCGCCGACCGTGATTCTTCTCGCGGATGGATCCCTGTACACCTGCACCTGCTGCGGGTTGCTTGCCACGCTGAAAACATCGAAATTCGCGATGGAGATGTTGACTGTTCCCTGAGTTGAAACATTCGAGAGGTTCAGGGTGTATGAATTGCCCGAACCTGAAAGCGTCCCTCCGGTTGCCGAGCCTGTCCCGTTTGTAATGGTGATGTGGCCGGCTGTCAATCCCGTTACCTGCTGGCTGAATGTGAGTTGAATTCCCGTGCTGCTCGTCGCTCCGCTCACACCCCCAACTTGCGTTGCCGTGAACGATACGCTCGTCAGGTTGACCGCCGTCCAGTTCGCGGTGACGGACACGTTGCGCTCCGGCATGATGAATGTGGTCATCGGGCTGTTCGGATCCTCGAAACTCAGGCTGTTTGCCGAAGACCAGCCGCCAAAGCTCTGTGTGCCGCTGCTCCCCGCGCGGATAGTGACCGCTTCGCCGGGGAAGTAGCTGCCCGCTCCGTTGTTTGACGCATAGCTGCCGCTGACGGTCACGGTGTACGACACCTGATTGGGCGGGGTCGTCTGGCTCGGCTGGATGGCGAGGTAGAATACGTTCGACGCCACTCCGTCGATGGTGATCCGCAGCGGGTGCGTCCCCTGGGGCGTCGCCGCCGTCGTGCGTATGGTGATGGACGTGACCCCAGAATTTGCCGATGTCATCGAGATTCCGGGCACGCCGTTGATGTTCTCAAACGTGATGGGCAGCTCCCGTTCTATTCCGACCGTCGCCACGCTGTATGTGGCCGAGCCAGCCGTGCCCGCCCTGATCGTGCCGCTCTGGTTGCCGACCGTGACGCGCTTCGAGGTCACGGTGTTCTTGTAGACTGGAACCCCGACAGGGTTGGTGGGGTTACCCGTTACGGCGTCGAACGTGCCGAAGTTGCTGATTCTCACATATACTGTTCCCTCGGTTTTCACTTCCGTGAGGGGTATACGATACACCGCGCCGAAGCTGCCCGCGACCTCTGCGAGCGTGGTGCCTTTCACCACTTCGCCTGTGCCATTGGTGATCGTGATGTTGCTGGCGCTAAGTCCGAGACCCGTCACGGACTGGTCGAACGTGATCTCAATGTGCGTGCTGTCGGCTGTCCCGCTGAACCCCCCTATTTGTTTGGCCGTGAATGTCAGTTCCACGGGAGGCGGGCCGGCTTGCTCGGGTATATCAACCTCGGTCGATTCGCTCCTGAATTCCCCTTCCTGCCCCGGCAGTTTCTCCTCGACCGCTTTGTAGCGGACTTCGTAGTCCCCGTGGATATATACATACGTGTTCCCGTCGCTGCAGTCTTTCCAGTCGTTCGCGCCTAGGACGCTCCACTCCATGGCGACCGTCGTGCCTGT
>JGI24702J35022_10001734_pt1 | contig 13514 bp, 8 predicted proteins | sample TergutTh196P4_FD_35022 | JGI IMG/M metagenome (IMG submission 35022)
AGAATATATAGGTCAATTCAAAGATGGGAAAAGGCATGGTAATGGAACATTAACTTATTCCAATGGTAAAAAATATACCGGCCAATGGGAAGATGGAAAAAGACACGGGAATGGGACAGAAATCTACTCAGACGGTTCCGAATATACAGGAGAATGGAAAGACGGCCTGCCGAACGGTAATGGAAAGTTTACCTACTCAGATAGAGGAGAATATACAGGTCAATGGGAAGATGGGAAAAGACACGGTATGGGAACATATATTTCCTCTGATGGGAGAAAATATACAGGCCAATGGGAAGATGGTTTGCAAAACGGTATTGGTACGGAAACTTACTCAGACGGCTCTAAATACACAGGAGAATGGAAAGATGGTCTGCAAAACGGTAATGGAACGATAACTTCCTCCGAAGGGAAAGAATATACAAGCCAATGGCAAGAGGGATTACAAAACGGTATGGGTACGGCGGTTTACTCCGATTGGGGGGAATATACAGGTCAATTTAAAGATGATTTACCAAACGGCGAAGGTACGTTTATTTTTTCAGATGGAGAAAAATATACAGGTCAATTCAAGGATGGTTTACCAAATGGAGAAGGTACGGAGGTCTATATAAACGGCGCTCAATATAAAGGTCAATTCGAAAATGGTTTACCAAATGGTAACGGCACATTTACTTCCTTAAATGGAGAGAAAAATGAAGAGAAATATATATATCAATTCAAAGATAATTTACTCAAGGGTAAGGGTGTGGAGATTTCTCCGAGTGGTGATATATATATAGGTCAAATGCAAGATGATTCACTACTCGATAAAAAAATCCCAACTAACCCAACTTACTCAAATGAAATAAAAAATAGAGGTCTCAGAGATGATTTACAAAGCGGTAAGGGAACCATTACTTATCCGGATGGAGGAGAATATACAGGTCAACTCAAAGACGGCTTACCAAATGGAGAAGGGACCATGACCTATCTTGACGGAGGGAAATATACAGGTCAATGGAAAGAGGGGAAAAGACATGGAGATGGAGAAGAGAATTACTCAAATGGTGATATATATACCGGCCAATGGAAAGATGGTTTACCAAATGGAGAAGGAACCGAAATCTACTCACATGGTGATAAATATACAGGTCAATTCAAAGATGGTCTATTAAACGGTAAGGGTTCATTTACTTCCTTTGATGGGGGGGGATATACAGGTCAATGGAAAGACGGTTTACCAAATGGAGAAGGAACCGAAATCTACTCAAATGGCGCGGAGTACACAGGTCAATTTGAAAATGGTCTGCCAAATGGTAAAGGTACATTTATTTCCCCTAATTGGGGAGAATATACAGGTCAATGGAATGATGGTTTAATAGACGGAGCAGGAATGTTCACCGGTACGGATGGAGGCCAATATACAGGTCAATGGAAAGAAGGAGAAAAGCATGGAGAAGGTACTTTTACTTATGCTGATGGTGAAAAATATACAGGCCAATGGGAAAATGGGAAAAAGCACGGAGATGGTACATTTACCTATGCTGACAAAGGACAATATACAGGCCAATGGGTAAATGATGAAAGACATGGAGAAGGTACATTTACTTATGCTGATGGTGAAAAATATACAGGCCAATGGGAACATGGAAAAAGACATGGAGAAGGTACATTTAATTATGCTGATGGTGAAAAATATACAGGTCAATGGGAGAATGGGAAAAGACATGGAGAAGGTACATTTATTTATGCCGGTGGTGAGAAATATACAGGCCAGTGGGAAGATGGAAAAAGACATGGGAAAGGGATAGTTTATTATCCCGATGGCAGAGTATATGAAAAAGGATATTATCAGAATGATAAATATATTGATGAAGATTAGCGGATGATTATATGGAAAATATGGAGATCTATCTTAAACCTACGGAAATTTTAGACAGTGACAGTGAAGTAGTTGCCGAATATATGAGAGGTATATTGGGCGATGGTGAATATACTCCAAGGGAAAAGGCTATTAAACTCTACCTGCATGTTAGAGATAATATAAAATATAATCCATACATAGCCTTTTATAAACCCGAACATTATAGATCCAGCAATGTAATAAAAAGCAAAGAGGGTTTTTGTATCGGCAAGGCCGGACTCCTATGTTCATTAGCAAGAAGATCGGGAATACCTGCAAGATTGGGTTTTGCAACTGTGAAGAATCATCTCTCAACAAAGCAGCTTACGGATTTTCTGGGAACCGATATAATTACCTATCATGGCTATACCGAACTTTGGCTTGATGAAAAATGGGTAAAGGCCACGCCTGCATTTAATGCCGAACTTTGCAGACTTCATAAAGTAGCGCCCCTTGAATTTGACGGAATAAACGATTCCATTTTTCATGAATACAACTCTGAGAAATCACGTTTCATGGAATATATCGGATACCACGGAGAGTTCGCTGATGTCCCTATTGATCTTATTTTAGAATCATGGAAAGATATATACGGCAAAGACCGCGTTGCCTCATGGGTTAAACTTATTGAGGATAATGATGAGAAAAATAAACGCAACTTCATGAAAGAAGATATTATATGAAAGAAGATATTATCTAAAATGTTCCTGCCTCGCAAAACTTGCTGTCCCCTATGCGGCAGTAGTAAAATTACCAAAAAATATCACATTACTCAATACCAATTAAAATTCGATACGGACATATGCGAAAACTGCGGATTTATTTTTATGAATCCGCAATTTAAAGATGATGTAATAAAAAATTTTTACTCTGAGAATTATTTTAGGGGCGATGCGGATTATTCATATATTGATGAAAGGGATATAAAAAAATATTCACGCTATGTTTGGGATAAACGAGTCAAAGTCATAGGCAAATATATAAAGAATATAAAGAGCGGTAATTTTCTTGATGTGGGATGTTCATTCGGAGGATTTCTTGAATCTGCTGCCGAATATTACACTCCATTCGGAATTGAAATATCGGATTATGCCTTTTCGCAAATTTCAAAACAACTCAAAGAAAATATTCACCACGGAACGCTTCATGATCACAAGTTTAAGTATAGTTCTTTTTCTGTTATCACAATGATAGAACTAATAGAACATCTCTCTGATCCTGTTTATGCAATATCTGAATGCTTTAAGCTTTTACAAAAGGATGGAGTTCTTGTAATACAAACAGCTAACATGAATGGAAAACAAGCAAAAGATTTAGGTGTAGATTACGAATATTTTATGCCGGGACACCTTTCTTATTTTACTGCAGAGAATCTCTCATCTCTTCTTCGAAGAACAGGTTTTGGGAAGATTAAAATATACTATCCTGTGGAATTTGGGCTATTGCCTAAACTTTTAAAATCACGGGGAAGTTTTAGAAATATTTCGGATTATAAGTCTTGGTTAAGGATCATTTCTTATCATATAAAGAGCAAGTTCCACTTTGGGAATTTTGCAATGACAAGTTCTATGGTTATTTATGCTGTGAAATAGACAGAGGCTGGGTAATCATATCAAGGGGTATTTCGCATAATGTTCCGGTTGTATGCGACATTCCAGCCCGCCTATAAAATAAACCGTTAGGTTTGCGGTGAGCTGGAATGTGCCGGAATAAGGCGTGGGAGCCTTTGGGCGACCTAACCGAATGTAGGCCAAGCCGCCAGAGGCGATGCGCACACAATCTGTTAGGGTCTCCTGTTAAATGTCGTAAAATCTGCTACGAAGTTATATCTCTCCGGATATATTCTTTACACTCGCGTCTATATCCGAATAATCAACAGATTCAATTCCCATTGCAGATCCCACGGTGTACACCCAAGCCTCCACATATTGTTGCCCAATGACTAAATGCTTTTTAATGGCAAAACCATAGGCGTCGTAAGCACATACAATACCGATTTTGTTGTTGCCTGAATACACATATGCCCATGTGCCTGGTAGACCAAAATTCATAGTCTGATCGCTGTCGGTTGATACATTTGCGAAGCTGCCATTAGAACCTCCTGTCCATGTTATGGTATTTTCACCGACTGTTATATCGATGTCTACATCATCCTCTGGTAATGGACCTGTCCATTCAGAAGCATGGTCGGTATAGTTACCACGGTACTTTGTGTCAACATCAGTACCTGAACCGCCGCCGGTAGAGGTAGTTACGCTGACTATGTTGCTGGTTTTGCTCTGAAAATCTTCGGCGCTCACGGTTACACTGTAATCACCAGCTTCTTGCGGTGTGTAAGATGATGTATAGCCTATATCTGTTGATCCGTTAATATTACTCCCGTTCTTTTTCCATTGGTAGGTAATCTGTTCGCCTTCCACAGGTGTATAAACGGCGACCAATGTTTCACCAACGACAACAGGTCCGGCGGGGGTAATAGCTATGGTACCCGGAAGTACAGGCATTGGGTCGCCGTTATCGCTATCACTATCGCTTCCGCAGGCGAGGCTTACAAATACAATTATCGTGATAAGTCCGATAATTTCAAAAAATTTGTTTTTCATTTTAATCTCCTTTAATTTATTAATAAATTTTTAAAAAAATTTTTTACCGAATTGCCACGCCGCCACAGGCGGCGTGGCAATTCAATTATTCAAGTTAATTCAATAGAAACTTTAACCTATTGCCTGAAATACTGTTTTTAAATAACACCGGCTCATAGGTCGAACGTTCCGCATGGCATGCTCTATGCGGACATTTCTATTTTTGACTTTATATTATCTACTTCTTATTTCCGTACTGTACACCAGCAAACATACATCAAGAAAAAAGTCAACTTTTTTATATTAATTTATTAATGGAAAAGTATCTACATAGTATATAGTATATAGTATATAGTATATAGTATATAGTATATAGTATATAGTATATTACAATTTGTATATGAAATATTTATGCGGATCAACCTGTAGCCGTAGAGACGGATAATTATCCGTCTCTACATATTATTATGAGGTTATATTTTATGATATGTATGTATATTGCAAGATTTATTTTCGTATGGCGGTAGCATATTCTATTGATTCATTTTCATAGAGCAACGTACCCTATGATAAAAAAAGATTAAAAAATCCACGTAATCCGTGGACAAAAAAATAATTCCCTTCTCACTAAAAATTCATGGTCAAACATCCCCTTCCAGATACAAACAGAATGTACGAAACTTTTCAATATCCTTAATGCTGTTTAGATACCTAAAATCAATAATATGACCGGAAGTTTTATGTTTTAAAAAATCCGCATCCCATAATTCGGTGCTGATAAAACCATCTTTATAATGATACTTATACGGCTCAAATAAGGATAGATGCGATCTGAAATAATTCACCTTAGCAAAGCATACCTCATTGATCCTAAACAACAGATCAATCATATCACCCTTCTCCATGAGAGAATGTTTACATATTTTTCGCGGGAAAGAATTCTCTTTAAGGGTTACCCAGAGCATATTCTCTGTAATAATCAATGAATGTTTTTCTATAAATTTTTTCTTATCTTCAGGCAGAGATGAAATTATCTCTTTGGATTTTGGGTTTTCTTTAAATGGGGTTTTTTCATTCATTAAATTTTACCTATTGGCGAAATTTTACCTGATGCGGGCGGCAGATTGCCGCCCCTACGATAATAATTTTTATCGAATTTCGGTATTTTTTCTTGCACTAATATTGTCTATGAATTATAATGAAACTAATAAAAAAATTATTAGTAGGAGGCAATATGTTTACAAGAAGAAAATTCATAAAAAAAATAAAAGAGATATTTGAGAAAACATTTTTTTCATTCACGTTATTTCCATTGTTTATGAAATATGCGCAGGCTGATGATAAAACAAAAACTGCATTTGACATGATAGCGCTGCAGGGCGGTAAAGGTCCTGATGATCTGTTCAGACAAGGGATAGGCTATCTCGGAGGTATGAAAAATTTTGTTAAAAAAGGACAAAAGGTATTAATAAAACCTAATATCGGCTGGGATAGATCTCCTGAATACGGAGCCAATACATCTCCTGAACTCATTGGAGCTATAGTGAAAGAGTGCCTGAACGCAGGAGCATCGGAAGTTTATGTCTTTGATCACACATGCGATTCATGGAAAAATTGTTACAAAAACAGTAAAATAGAAGAGTACGCAAAAAATAACGGCGCTAAGGTTGTACCTGCAGATTCGGAAGATTATTATGTCAAAAAAAATATACCGCGGGGAAAAGTCTTAAAAGAAGCTCTTGTTCATAAACTCTTTGCGGAATGTGATGTAGTAATCAATGCGCCTATTCTCAAACATCACGGATCCGGAACTATAACAGCTTCAATGAAAAATCTAATGGGTGTTGTATGGGACAGAAGGGAATGGCATAGAAAAGACCTGCACCAGTGCATAGCTGATTTTTCAACTCTTCGCAAGCCTGACCTGATAGTGCTTGATGGATGGAGAGTAATGGTAAAAAACGGACCGAGAGGATATAATCCTTCCGATGCCGTAAAGTATGGATATCTCTTTATATCGACCGACCCTGTTGCAATAGATTCTGCAGGCACAGTTGTCCTCGCAAGAGAAAATTCATCTATCGGAAAACCTGAAGATATAAGATATATAAAATTAGCAAAGGAATACGGTCTCGGCAAAACAGACCTTGATAAGATGAACATAAAAAGGATAACTATTTGAAATTCTATCGCTTTTTAAAAAGATTCAGAGTGAGCTTTGCCATATTGGCAATAGCGCTTATAAGTTCTATCTTCTTGGACATTTATAATTTTATCCCGGCTGTGACAGCAAAATATATTGCTGTCACACAATTTATTCCGGCACTATTAAGTTTTATTCATACGCCGACAATTGTTTATTCGCTGTTTATTATAATCATTCTTATAACTCTTTTTGCAGGAAGGAGTTATTGCTCATTTCTATGCCCTCTTGGAATATATCAGGACATAGTATCACGCGTATCATCTACTCTCCATATTAAAAAAAAGTTCCGCTATTCTAATGAGAACAAAGTTTTAAGATACTTAATATTATGTTTAACATTAATATCATTCCCGCTTATAGGGACTTTATTAATTTTATGGTTAGATCCCTTTTCGTTATATGGAAAATTTTCATCAATAATTATAAAACCTGTTTTGCTGGGAATAAATAATTTAATAGCATCTTTATTCTTAAAGTTTAATATATACTCCATACATGCTATTGATATTAAATATGCCGATCTCATAGTAATTATAATAATAGCATTGATTATATTCTTTATCACACTCACCGCTTTCTTAAAAGGGAGATTATATTGCAATTCAATATGCCCTGTAGGAACACTGCTGGGATTAATATCAAAAGTTTCGTTTTTAAAAATCAACATATCCAAAGATGGCTGTATTCACTGCGGTAAATGCGAATCAATATGTAAAAGTTCATGTATTAAACAGAAAGATAACTATGTGGATTTTTCACGATGCGTATCATGCTTTAACTGCGTTTCCGTTTGTCCGAACTCAAGCATAAGATTTATGAAACAGTATTTTACAAATGAAGTAAAGCTTAGCGAGAAAGATAAATCCGCCATAGCATATAATGAAAGCGGGAAAATCGGACGTAAGAGTTTTATTATAGGACTATTATTTATCCCATCAATTCTTTTCGGCCAAAAATCCGACAATGAGCAGGTGCTATATATTCAAGATATATCAAAACAAAAACAATATAAGAAAAAAGTATTTACATCACCGCCTGGTTCTAAAAGCATAGATGATTTCAATAAAAATTGTACTGCCTGTTATCTATGTGTTACGCGATGTCCCTCATCGGTACTTCAACCTGCAGTACTGCAATACGGACTCACCGGGATTATGCAGCCCTTTTTAGACTTCAATACAGGTTATTGCAATTATGACTGTACTGTTTGCAGCGAAGTCTGCCCCACAGGAGCTATAGGGAAATTAGATAAGTCGGAAAAGCATAGTATTCAATTAGGAAAATCGTCTTTTATTAAAGAGAATTGCATAATCTATACAAACGGCACTGACTGCGGTGCATGCTCTGAGCATTGTCCTACAAAGGCGGTTGATATGGTTCCATATAAAAACGGTTTGGTCATACCTGAAATTAATCAGGCAATATGTATAGGATGCGGGGCTTGTGAAAACATGTGTCCTGTCAGACCTATGAGGGCCATATATGTTGAAGGAAACAGAGTTCACGAAAAAGCCGAATTGCCGAAAGAAGACAAAAATATTATTATTAAAAAAGATGATTTTCCGTTTTAATTCATTTACTTAAAAACGTAAAACACCCGTCCCAATCCTGTTCCGGCGGATTTTCAATAAAATGTTCTATCCGAGAAATGTACAGGTTGTAAAGAACCGAACCGTCCCGCATGGCTAACAATTCATTAAACGCTTTCAATGCATCTTCAAAATTCATGGTAAGATACAGATTTACGGCATGTTCATATTTACTCAGCTCTTCAGACATCGCATCGGCATCTTGTTTATACATCGGCATGTATATTCCGATTGGCTGGGTCTTCCCATAGACCTTGATCTTATCGAGATAGCGGAAATAGAAATCCTCGCTTACCGCATCCTTGATAGTCTCGCTAATCACTATTCCGACACCATAAATTTTGCACATAGATTCGAGCCGGCTGGCTAAATTCACCGAATCACCGATAATGGTATAGCTTAGAAGATGCTGCGAGCCTATGTTTCCGACAAATGTAGGCGCGCTGTGAATGGCTATGCCTATTTCGAGTTCTAATTTGAAAAGATCTTTTATATCTCTGTTAAACTCGGCAAGTTTTTTCTGCATGTCAAGCGCCGCATTAAGGGCTAAAGACTGATGGTTTTCTATCTCTACAGGCGCGTTCCAGAATGCGAGCATTCCGTCACCCATGAACTTATCAATTGTCCCATCGTATTTTTTAACTATGCCCGATGCGAAAGTAAAGTAATTGTTCAATAAGTCTACTATATCGTCAGGTTTCATAACTTCCGAAATAGACGTAAATCTACGGATATCTACAAACATAACAGAGAGATTTTGCTCTTTGCCGTCTATTTGAGACGAATTGTTGCGCACTAAAATTTTTACAATATCTGAAGAAACGTATTTTGAAAATGTATTGTATATAGAATTTCGTTCATATGCACTGCGTACGCCTGTAATACACAATTCAACTGCCAGCATCAGTAACAGCGTAGCGAAAACCCACATCGGAGTCAGGAATAATCCTTTTGTGAACAACAGACTAACCGCTAAGGTCATCACTATTGCTATACCGAACATGCCGGCTAAATAAATTTTTAATCCGTACCGCCTGCTCACAAGCAGTTGAATCACCGCCGCAAAAATAATCAGAATTATTTGAATTACAGACGAATTTTTCGGTGAACGTATTCTGTTCTGCGACATGATCGCATCCAAGGTTGCCGCATGTAATTCGGTAGTTGAATAAAAAATATCGGATGGTTTACTCACCCTGTTGACCCCAAGCATGGACATAGTGCCGATAAAAACCATTCTGCCTTCTAATTTGTCATTTGGCACTCTATCCTCAATCACATCAAGAGCGCTTATATACTCATAGTTGTTTTCCCCTGGAGTGAATGGGAATCTAACACTACCTCGTCTATTAACAGGAATAGAATACTTCCCAACAGTCACGGATTCCAATCCCCTGGCATCTATGTTTAGAATTAATTTCTCGGTTTTTTCCGCCATCATCAATATTCTGATAGCCATCACCGGATACAGTTTTTCGTCCGCTTTTGTAATAAGCGGTACTCTACGGATTTTCCCGTCTTGATCTGCCCTGAAATCCACCATACCTATAGGAGACTTATCCGCAAGAGTTGCAACCGGAAATATTATTCCGGGCTGGTTGCTGATAATATCAAGCCAGTTCGGATTATTATCTTCTAAATAATTGACGACAAACTCGATAGGCCGTTCCTGAGCATCGGATTTTATTCTACCCGTGCCTTTATCGACATATGCGGCAAGTACTGTCGGCGTCTGTTGAACTATCTTGGCTAAATAGGCATCATTGTCTTGCAAGTCTTTTGGAATTCCGATGAAGCTGCCCTTTATTTTTTTGTTCCGCTCTAAGGCCCGAATGATTTCGACCGGCGATACTATATCCCGAGACGACAAATTTATATCAAGCCCTATGGCTGCAACTCCGTTCGACGCAATTTTAGAAACAATATCCGCAAGCGCATACCGCGGTAGCGAATTTTGTCCAAAGGCATTAAGCGTCGCCCTATCTACGTCAACTATTATGGGCAAATTTTTAGGGGACTGCCCGCTCCCCTTGTACAGTGGCGATAGGGCATCGAAAACAGTATAATTTTCAGTAATAAAAAATTGGGGATTAAAAATAAACAGGCAGAGAATGAATACCGCAGCAATTACACCAAAAGTCATCTTAGGCGCTCTGACCACAGTCTTTTTGTATAAGCTTTTAATTTTATCTATTAATGACAAGTTTTCCATATCACTTTATCCTTAAAATTATATTTTATTTCTTTGGTTTCTCGCTGATTTTTTATACTCATTGTTTATTTTTTATCTTATAGTTAAATTTAATAATGTTTCGATGCAATAAATTTCAATGCAATAAAAATAAATATAATTTAGAGTTATATTTTTGTCAAGATATTATTTTATGAGCCTGTTGAATCCTATTATCATCGCAAGAGAGACCATTCCGGATCATCCGACAGGTTGTCGCCGGTTGTTGCTTGGCGCACAACCTGTCTTGATTTTCTGTTTCGCCTCAGTATTTCTATGCAATATAATGTGTAAGCATAACCACCACATAGTAATAGATTATTCCTACGGAGAGAGAGAGAGAGAGAGAGAGAGAGAGAGAGAGGCGAAAATAGCGTATAGTTTGGCTATTTCAGAAAAATATTTTAAAAAATTTTGTCTCAGGTTCATGTTTCTCTCTCTTAATATCACAAATTTTATACTTAAATAAACCATACGTAAAAAATTGTAAATCACCCCGGTGTGAGCTTTTTGAAAAAATTTGTTGACATTAAGATTTTTTTATAAAAATTATCGTCGTAGGGGAGGCAAAAATGCCTCCCGAACAAAAATGCCTTCCGAAAAGGAGAAAGATGAGCTTGGATCACAAATTACCTGTTTCTCTGCCTGAAATATGCGCTCCGCGCGAGGAGCTCTTGCGAATATTTGACCAATGCGCGAAAAAACAATATATCAATATACAGGCTCCGGCAGGATACGGAAAAACAGTTTCAACTTTATTATGGCTGAAAAAGAGAAATTGCAGTTTTGCCTGGTTTACCCTTGATGAATACGACAACAGCCCCCGATTGTTTTACCGCTCATTATGTCAACACCTCCTTGCTCTCATCCCACGGGAAGACACTTTTCTTGAGCTTTTGAACAATCCCTCTTTTTCAACCTCTCCGGTTGAAAGCGCCATTGATCTGTTATCATTACTCGTCTGGCCTGAGGAAAAATATAGTCTTATATTGGATGATCTGCATACAATCACAAATGAAGAAATTTTAAAATCACTCCCATTTGTACTAAAAAGGCTGCCTTTGCAGGTCAATGTGCTTTTATTAAGCCGCACAGCATTGCCGGAAGCGATGGCGGTTATTAAAGAGAAAACCGCATTTATCGGAAGCGAGCCGCTCGCCTTAACCTCGGAAGAAATACAAAAACACTACGCAAGCTTTGGGCTGATTATTACCCAAAAAGAAGCAAACGATATTTATGCCTATACTGGCGGATGGATGATAATTTTGAATGCCATTGCAATCAGCGGATATCCGAAATTTTCCGATATAAACTTAGAATTATCATTAGTGGAGTTCTTTGAAAAAAATTTCTGGAACAACTTTGACAAATCCATGCGGGATTTTCTTATGAAAACCGCAGTTGTTGATAGCTTTACCGTAAAGCTCTGCGAAAAGCTGACAAAAAGAACTGACAGCGCCGAAATATTGGAAACGCTCATACAGGGAAATGTTAACCTGTCCCGTTTGGACGACGAATATCGATACCATGACCTGTTTCTGGAATTTTTACGTAAAAAAACCCAAGAAAGCACATTGGATATATCCGCCCTCTATCGGCTAACGGCGGAATATTTCATAAACAAGAACGATGTTATTCCGGCGCGGCAGTTCGCCGTGAGAAGCGGCGACCAGGATACAATGGTGAAAGCTACGCGCATGATTAACCTGTCTAAAAATGTTAATTTGGATGAGTATGTGAGCTTGACCAATATATTAAAGAAAGATCAGCTTCCGGATGCTTTGTGCGATGCCATGCCTTTTTTGTATTTGCAAAAAGTGTATGTCTCATACCTTCTAGGTAAGCATCGAGATTTTGAATATTATTGGGACAAGATTTATGGCCTTTTCCCATTAATCACGGACAAATTCCCGCAGTTCATGGAAGCCAATGTGACCAACTGCATTATTGATTACAGGTTTACTTTTGCCGAGTATGCAAAGCGCGTCCGCGCAATGCCCGCGATCACTTATAAAAATGAAATGGATCAGGTCAGCAGTATTGGGATCAATATGCCGTTCTTGCACAGGAGCAGCCGGGATTGTTACGAGCTCACAGACGAGTCGCTTAGGGAAGAAGTGGTTGACCTGGCTTTCAGAGATTTACTCAAATATGACTGCGATAACCTTTTTCTGGGCATACAGGCCGGCTTATACATCGAACAAAACAGGCTTGACGAGGCGCGGAACATACTGATTCAGTCTGAACAACTGCTGAACGAAAAAGTCAGTATTGATCTGGGCTGGGCAACATATATTATGCTTGCGGAGACGGCCTTGCTGAAAGACGACCTGAATGAGTATGAGCGCTATAAAACGCAGGCCAGAGATTATTTTCAAAGCCGAAAGGCTTTCTACTACCATAGAAATTACACAGCTTATGAGACAAGGACTAAACTTTGGAACGGCGACGAGAACGCCGCTTCAAAATGGTTAAGCCTTTATTTTGTAGGTGACTCCGAATACGGCGTTCTGTATAAAATTTATCAGAATTTTACCACAGCCCGGTCATATATTGTTTTAAACAACAGCGGAAAAGCTTTATCCGCACTGAATGAGATCAAGGCTGCGGGAAAGGTGTTTAACCGACCTCTCGACACTGCCGAAGCGAATGTTTTGACCGCAATTGTAGAATGGATTACCGGCAAAAAGAAAGAAGCGCGCGACAGGCTGCATATTTTGCTCAAGGCTTTACATCCATACGGCTTTATCCGCATAGTGGCAAACGAAGGAAAGGCAGTTCTGCCTATCCTCAGCGCTGTTATAAAAAAAACGGACAAAGAACCGGATAAAGATGAAGCGCTGTATAAATTCGTCAGAGAGGTCTATGTGGTAGCCTATGAACAATCAAAGCGTTTTAAAGGCTTAACACATAGTTTAAACCTTAATCCGGTAAAGTTGTCGCCTAAACAAAACCTTGTTCTTGAGCTGTTATCTAAGGGCCACAATAATGCTGAAATTGTGAAACTCACAGTACTTAGCTT
>JGI24702J35022_10001735_pt1 | contig 13509 bp, 13 predicted proteins | sample TergutTh196P4_FD_35022 | JGI IMG/M metagenome (IMG submission 35022)
TGCATGGTGTGAATTGGCATTTTACTGCTGAGGATGCAAGGGTGAAGCTTAGGAGGTTGTATCCCGTAATTTTGTAAAGTTTTAAATGTTAAGAGGTACTATTTTCGTCTCTTGTGAATTAGAGTTGACAATCACTAAAACAGTTTAAGTATCATTAGATACAGGTGAATAACCATCATTGTCCCAAAACAATTGATCCAATGTGGTATTAAGTGCTTTACATATCAAAATACACAACTTTATAGTAGGATTATAATTACCAGACTCAATCAAACTAATAGTTTGCCTAGTTACACCAATTTTCTCAGCTAACTGCTCCTGCGACAAATCACAAGCAACACGAGCAAGCTTCATTCGCTTATTTTTCATAATCATCCACTTCCTCAACAGTTTTTTCTGCAAACTCAACCATTTTATTAGCTCTTTTTTCATCACGTAATAAATTTCGCCTAACTTCAAAACACATAAAAATAACCATAAACTCCAATAACACAAAAGCAACTACCGTACCCGAAAGCGACTGTGAAGTAAACAAATAAAGCACCGTCTGCATAACAATGTTATAAACTGTCACAATTATAAACACACGCTTAAAATTTTTCAGCACACGAGCTTTTGATGTTTCACTATTCCATACAACAAGAGGCTCTTTCTTTCTCATTTTACTACCTGCAATCGACAGCGGCAAACCACATATAAACAGATATATAAGCCAACTAAAAAGAGCAAAAGGTATTTGTGCTTCAGGAATCCAATGATAAAAATAAGACAATATAGGGACAAATACTTGTCCAAAAACAATGAATGATAGTAGCATGTAACTTTTGCCTTTTGTTTTGTTTCGTATATCTATTATTGCTTCATCACGTATTTTTACAAATAGTACATTTTTCCAAGCGGTTGATATGGCGTAGTAAGAAAGTGATGTGATGAGGGCTATGGTTTCAAATAAATACAGTAATGGGTGTAATTTTAAGGCTATTTTCATAATTAAGACTATTGTGGTTAAAATTAACAGTGCAGGATATGCTGAAGCTGTACTTTTTTCCAAATTTTTCTGTATTCGTTCATCATTTATTTGTTTTGTTTTCATACATGCTCATCCTCAATTGAAATCTCTGCGAGCTGTGCCTCTTTGTTAGCGATTTCTTCACTTTTCAACATGCCTTTCTTTATTGGAAAATACATAAAACTATAGACGAAAAACACAATGGACATTGTTTCTATTAAGCTAAAAAGACTGGGGGAAGGCGGTGTATAGTTGAAAATGGTGACGTATAGGCAGGTTAAAATAATGATAACTCCGCTGCAAATTGCTTGTATTGTGCACCAAAGTTTTAATCGTTTTAGTGTGGTGGTTTTCGATTTTTCGCTGTTCCATGCAACCATAAAACCTTGTTTGTGGGATTTTTTGTTTGCAAAAGAATAGGGAATAACGCCTATGAATAGAGGTATATATGCACTTAGTACAACAATTAATAGATCTTCGAATGTAGGGTAAATGTAAGCGGAGGCAGAAATGATGCCCATCCCCAGTATAAGAGTGTACATGTGTAACATGTAGCTGTTGTGTTTTGCTGAATTTTTTATGTTGATTATTGCTTCGTCGTTTTCTTTTACAAACAGCATATTCTTTTTAGCGATTGTTATGACGTAATAAGAAAGTGATAAAATAAGCGCGATAATTTCAAATAAGTACATTAATGGATGAATTCTTAACACTATTTTTGCGAGCAGCAGGGTAATGGTTAAAATTAGAAGCACAGGGTACATGGGTGCAAGGTTTTGTGCTATGCCCTTTTTGGTTCTTTCGTCGTTTATTTGTTTTGTTTTCATGGTTACTTTTCAACTCGTTAGCTTCGCCACTAATATACAATATAATCACATAATTGCAAATTATATATTGCTTTATGTATAAAAAGTTTGACATCACACAACAAATCACCCAATTAAACAAACAAACACAAAAACACAATTTCACACAAACATATACAACAAATAAAAAATAAAAAATCCAAACACACCCATCCACACAAACCTAAATCACGCACCAAAACAGTTTACAAACATGACAAACAACACAAAAACACCCAAACACAACAAACAAAACAAACACACACAACCATTAAAAACAAAAAAACAACAAACACCCAAACAACAAACAACACCTAAAACACAAAAAACACCAAAAAAATAAAAAAAATAAAAACACCACAAATAAAAAACTAAACTAAAAAATCACCTCACCATAGAAGTCTTATGCACCTGAGCCACTAAAGGTTTTCCAGCCCTATCCACCAACACAGTTAAACCTCCAGCATAACCATCAAACACAAAAAGATACTGCACACCAGTCTCAGAATCCGTAATTACCCTTGTACCCGTAAAAGTACCTTCCTTATTACTCACAACAAACCTATTTTTCACCATTTACCCATCCATCCTTCACTAACATAAATAATAACAAATATTATCTTTTTGTCATACAAAAAGTTTTTCTCATTAACAAAAAACATACTACAAACAACTTCACGTGCGTCCATAAAAGGTTGAGCTAACCACCGGAAACGGTCCCAGATCGATGAAACATCTAGATGGCCATCGCATTACCCAACACCGAAAGACAAAATGGAACCACAGCATACGAAAAACACCAAAACTCGAAATCAGTATATGAACCCGAGGCGCAAGACCAACGTGTGACAAGGCTACGACTAAACTGCAAAAACTCTAAACTCTTAACCCTAAGACTTGAGGTGCGCGAGATCCCACAGGAACAAAAACTAACTGACGCGCGCACGAACAACCCTACAACCACCAATGTAAAGGGTGGATGTAATCATCTGGTGGTTCCAACGTGCACGAAGCACGCAAAAGAGCCAGTGGAAGCCTAAACCACACCAAAATGTGCTAACACAGCTAAACAGAGAAACCCAACCTAAAAACAAAAACAACAAACAAAAATCAATAAGGAGACAAAATGATGCAAACTAGGACAACAACAAACACTTCAGCAGTAACAGTAGTTGTTTTCAGCGTATCTCACAGTCACCATAATAGTTTGAGGCGGAGAAACACCACCACACAGCGAAGAGTGACAGACAACCCTATTGATAACTTGCGAGAATATGCGTAATGCAAACAGCCCAAACAAGACTATCAATGCTAAAACAGAAATTTTTTAGGTTTGTTTTAGGGGTTTGCTGGCGAGCTAGCATACCGGGAAACTGGTCCGTGCGGTTCTGAGAAGGGGTTTGGAAACCGGCTCTATTTGGGTAAGGCACCAAACTTCCTATTCTATACCTCATAACCATAGTCATCATAGCAATAATCATCAGCATTATCACCTACCTCATAAAAAACACCCAAAAATAACAAACAACTCGTTACTAAGCCTATATTACACGATTTATCACCCTCACCCTACAGAGTTTATTCATCAAGCATAAGTTGTTTCTTGCGTTTTTTCAATTTATTTAACTGCTCTCGTTCAACCTCTGAAATACTCTTATCTGGCGTAGGCAAATGCTCTGGCATAACACCCCCTACACGTTCAATAGCAGAACGAACCTCACGTCCAACAATATAATGAGCATCAACAGCATCCGACATACCCTCTATATTTTCACGTTTCAATTTACTCTCTGTTTGAGAGATACGAAATAAATTAGCAATCAACTCCTCGCTACCCATAAAATCAAGAATCTTTTCACGAACTTTCAAGCTTTTGCGTTTGTGAATATCATCAACGGTCAAACCACCATAAAGCCCCATATATCCTGCGTTTTGAAATTCTACAAATTCCTCGTTAGTAATAACACCAGCATCACGTGCCGCTTCCACCAAAAGCTGATTCCACTGCTTAACATCCCCCCGTATGACAAGACGCTTATTATCCTCATCAAGCTGATTAAACCAGTCGGCTATCTCTTGACGGTACGTTTGAATGGCGAAATAGGTTTGTCCCAAAGCAATAACCTCTTTACGGGGTCGCCATTTTGCACAATCAAATAACAAGCATATCTAGACAGTTCATAATCAAGTACTGTTTTTGTGGTTGCACCAGCTTTTACGATTTTCCTGACCTCAGGAAATTCGTCCTCAACAGCATGTCCACTGTTTTTACAGGCAATCATAGCGCGTTGGATAACCTTGGCAAAATTTTCCCATTTAATATAATCTAAAAGGGGTGCAAGTTCCCGTGCGGACCAATATTGCTTCTGTTAGTACGAATAACTTTTATGGCCTCAAATTGTTTGTATTCTTTTTCTCTAAGATTACTCAACTAATTACCTCCCAATAGCTGATGCTAACTGGTAGTTTTTTGTATATAGACGAATTTTTATTAATGCATAGTTCAATAAATTGTTGTGTGTGTAATTAGCTTTTCACCCAAAATGAAAAAACTATTTTTGACTTTTTACTTGAAAATATCATAACAACAATAGCCATGACAGAATTTTTCACGATAAACGCACAAAAAAATATACACAACCAAACACCAACCAATAAACACAAACAAACACAAACAAAAAAGACAAAACCCGCCCCAAACACCCACCAAAATTACAACAAAAAACAAAACACCACTTACACAAACAAAACCACACCAACACAACCAACATCCAACAAACACAAAAAACTCAAAAACAACCAACAAAACACACCCAAAATACAAAACACACCACAACCCAACACCCCACAACCACCCACCCTAAAAACAACAACCAACCACCAACAAAAACACTCAACACACCAACAACCCCAAACAACCAAAACAACCTCACCAACATTTAAAGGTAAACTGCTTATGAAATATCGTTTTTCTTGGGTTGTTACTCCATTTTTAGCTGTGGCGCGTTGTACCATAACTATAGATCGCAAACCCCTCCACTCACCTCTTTGAACCAAAGACCTTATTGGTACTTTGCCAATACTCCCTAACCTCCAACCCACCCCGAGCCTTCCCCTCAGACTTATGATAATCACATTTTGCTAGAAATGCCGGATTTGAAAACAACGCCTACACAGCCTCATGAAAATATTTATGATTAGCCTTCAAAACTAAAACATACTGTCCACCCTTTTCACGAATTAACGAAACAATATCCCGCTGAGTTGCCATAGCATCAACAATAATTACACAATTGTTACCATTTAGCAGTAAGCTTATGTTGTATCAGTAACAGCTTAGGCGTTTAGTGTAGTCGTGTAGGGATTTGCCAATTATTGTTATTTTGGATATCATGTTTCTTGGATGTTTTGAGGGTTTATAAACCAAAACTTGAGGAATGACAGTAGAAGAGGGAGGTGGCGCCGCTGAAAGGACTCGAACCTTTGACCTACTGATTAACAGTCAGTCGCACTACCGAGCTATGCAACAGCGGCAAAACCTATTCTCTTCACACTGAATTTCACCAAGATATTTTAAGCTTATCTTCTCACATTCAATTTATTCTATATTTTTTACCTTATGTCTTGCAAGTGCTACAAAGCCTTTATAGAACTCTCGTGTCAACGAATTATACCATTTACCTTTAAATGACCAATCAATTAAACTATCAGCCCATTTAAAGTCATGTTCAGCACACTGAATCATTAATTCGCGATGTGGTTTATTCATTTTAGCATCTTTAAACCAGTCTTTATCTTTTAAACTGCCAAGGGGAACAAAAAACAAAGGTACAATTAAACTACGCATATCTTTTAAATCATCCATTAATTCCTGAGTTTTGATGATATCATCTTCAGTTTCTTCAGGTAAACCCAAAATCAATGTACCTGCAGGAACTAATTTGTTATCATGCATTAACCCCATACCATCTACTACTACGTCACGCCATTTTTCAGCTTTAAATGGGTGAGCTTTAGCAGGCATTATTTTCTTAGCAATCTCAGAGGATCCTGTTTCTATACCAATTTCAACTCCCCACCAACTCTGGTTTTGAAGAATAACCTCTGAAAGTTCATGAAACAATTTCGGATTTGCAGCTATAGCTGCTAAAGAGCAGTGACTCCAACTTATACTCTCACAACGCTTAATTATCATCTTGTGCAATTTTAAAAGTTTTTCAGCATCTGGCGTTGTAGAGTTTGAACCATAAAGCATTACATCCTCTGCATGTATACAAGCACTTTTAATATAACCTGACTTTAAATTGACCTCTAATTCATGCTCTACTTTCTCTACAGAATACCATCGAAGCGGACGCAAAGTAACATTACAAAATTGACAATTTCGACAACAACCCCGTCCAATCTCAACTAACCCATTCACAGTTGGTCCTACAATATCGGGAATCTCTTCAAGTTTCGGTATTTCACCCACTTTAACCTCATAATAAATAGGAAGAACCTCACCTTTTAACGCCATAGCAACAAGTTTACCTATAACTCTTTCAGCTTCACCCTCAACTACACAATCAATCTCTAAATCCTTCACAGCTTCTGGTCTATAACGAAATTGCCACGCACCAGGACCACCAACAATAATCTTTAACCCAAATTTTTTTGCTTGCCTTATCTCAGGATCAAGCATTAACTGCTCAAAATATCTAGCAAGGAAAGACTGCTTTTTAAAAAGTGCAGTTAGCGTACTTGATGCAGGTCCCAACCCAAATGGATCCATAACATAAATTCCAAGCACTTTCGCATTTTTCAAATGTCCTTTTAAATGTTGTGGACTTACAGTCGCAACTTTAAATCCTTCGTTTAAAAGCTGAGCCTCAACTTTTCTTAACCCGTAAGGAGCCGCTTTAGGTGAACCGACTTTGTCTGCTTTTAAAGATGGAAAAAACAGAGATCTAAACAACCAGTCAGGTATAAAATTAGGTGGTGCACAAGTACCAAAACCTAAAAATACATTCTTATGGTAATCACTCATTAAAGTTCTGTCAGCCGTAAGGATTATCTCGACCATATCAGTTACCTCTTTAACATTTTTATCTGTCTTTTTAAGAACTAAGTGAACAAGAATTTAATTTCTTACACCAAAGAAATAAATGTATTGTCATAACAAATCAAAATTATAGCAACATATACGATTTTAATTATCATATGAAAAAAATTATTTCCATAGTTTGCCACAATAACACTACACTTTCATAATTAAAATTTGGTAATAACCTGTAAGTATGTATTTAGCACGCATACTTATACAAGCACAAACGTATGTATACGTTACAATTTGTTAAACAAAAACAACACAAAAATCTAATTCTTAACGGAAAATAAACCGTTTAAAAATGTTTTCCAACCGAGAACTAAATACATACCTTTCTTTAAACGCGATTTATATCGTGCTTTTTTAAAACACACATCACAGCAACACCTAAAACACCTTCAAACATACCACCAAGTACAATTTTATTGTATTTTAATAGGAGTCTGTTTTATGGATTTGTTTGGTGTGTTTGGATGGTTATATAGTGCTGGTTTTGTTGTGTTGTGTTGTTGGTTTCAAATATATAATGGGTTGTCATAAGATATCAATGACAGATTTTCATGAGAGTGACACTGATTTATACTCTGTTGTGTTGCGCCAAAAACCTCTGCAATCTGAGTCCCATTAACCATCATCCGAAATTCTAAAGGATGAAAAAACAAGTAAAAAACTGCAAATTTGGTATATTAGTTAAGCAGTTGGTTTTTTGAGAGCAGACACCTTTATGCTTACAACAGAGTTGGCTGTTTCTTTGAGTTCTTCTTGAGTCATACCTATACCGATAACAGTTTTAAATGCCTCCTCACCAAAAACGTACTCAAGCGGATAGGTTTGCTCATCTATGACCTGTACATTTTGGAAACCAGCATTTCGTATTTGCTCAATATATTTATCTTTTAATTCTGCACCAGCTACACAGCCTGCATAGGCGTCAACATTTTTTTTAACTGATTCAGACAACTTTTTGCGAAGAACCAAATCAGAAACCATAAACCGACCATTTGGAACAAGAACTCGAAAAGCCTCCTCAAACACCTTCTTCTTGTTTGGTGCAAGATTTATGACACAGTTGGAGATGACGACATCAACAGAGTTATCTGCCACGGGTAGATTTTCGATTTCGCCTAACCTAAATTCAACATTTGTATAATTACCCTTCTTTGCGTTTGCTCTTGCTTTATCCAACATTTCAGGGGTCATGTCTACGCCAATGACTTTTCCTTGTGGCCCAACTTTTTTGGCAGCCAAAAAAACATCAAACCCAGCACCCGAACCTAAATCTAAAACCCGCTCACCCTCCTTTAGAGAAGCTAAAGCTGTGGGATTACCACAACCAAACCCAAGATTAGCTCCTTCAGGTACAGCATTCATTTCCTCATCGCTGTATCCTATCATTTTGCTAAATTGTTTATTTGTAGCTGAGCAGCAACCATTATTTGAAGGACAACAGGAACTGCTAGATTTAACTGCTTGTGCATAACGTTTTCGTACTTCTTTCTTAATTTTTTCCTCTTCCACAAGTTAACTCTCCTTGTTAGTTACTCCTTGAATTAATGGACTAATCGTTTTAGTGACAGCTCCCACAAATTTCTCAGCTTTAACCATCATAACACAGCAAACCTCTCCGTCTTTCTCACAAGCAACTATGGCTATCTTGTCACCTGGCTTCATGTTGGCTTTTTCGCGCAAATCCTTTGGAAGCACAATTTGTCCCTTAACATCCATAGTTACTACGGCATCAATTCTGCAGGTGTCACCTTCACACTTTGACATACTTATCACGGCAATACACAGTTCAACACCTACATAAATAAACTTTTCCACAAAATAAGAAAAATAAGAATAGTTTCACAATTTTGCACAAAAACATATTTCCAACACCAACCAACCAAATCCTCAGGTTAAAGTAAAAAATGTACACCAGCACAACAATATCTTAAGTGAACCCTTAATTCATTACGATTTTTAATAAAATAAGGAACCAGTTAAATTTTCCCTTACACACCACTATTTGTTAATACCCCAACTTGTCAAGAATATCAACCGCACTTACAACCATATCTAAACAAACTGTTTTAAACAAATTCGCCTTTATCGCAACCTCTCTACCTTCCAACGTTGCAATATCACAACCTAAAATATTTCTACACACAATATATTGATTTCTCTCTTTAAATTTGGCAGTGAACTCTTCAGTTTTCGCGTTACACACCTTTTTATCATGACCATATTTCAAACCTATAACCAACACCGCCCCCGAAACTGCGCCACACACATCTGCATTTCTAACACCACTACCAAGACCACAGGCAATTTTTTCAGCCATAACCACATCCAAATCGTAACTATCACAAAATGAACAAAACACCGCTTGAGCACAATTATACCCTTTTCCAAATAATTCAGCTGCTTTTTCAGATTTGCTAATCATACTATTTCATCTTCTTAACATCTAATCTAAGATGTATTTAGTGTTTACCAAGTAACAACAATTTTTCTTCCCTTTAATAATTCACATCAAAAAACCTTGTAGAGCTACATCCGCAACAGTTTAAAAATCAATAAAGCAACTTTGTAGAGAAGAGTATATTGCCAAAAACTGATTATGAATGAATTTCCTGTAATAAAATACCATGGGATCAAGATAGACTACAGCAAATGTACAACTTGTGGTAAATGCGTTGAATTTTGTCATATGAACGCTTTTAAAATCGAATAAAAAAATGGCAAAAAAATAACAAACGTTAACCCAAACTTTTGTACAATATTTTGGTTTTTCGCTAAATAGGTGGGCAGAGTCAGCAAGTTTCGTTATGGCGTAATAGTTGGGTGGAGCATATTGGAGAATGCAAACAAGTTTAGAGAAGGACTGATGTGTTCACCTACATGAAATAGCGAAAAGCCAAAAATTCTGCTAAAAAGGTGACGGATTAAGCGGACTTTTGCGTGGACGAAATTGGTCAGATATTTTGTCGAAAGATTATGTGATAAAGATGATTTATGTGGAGAATGATTTTATGATTTCTCATTTGTATACGTTGTTGAGGCGTTATTGAATGTAGGTTTTAAGAGGTTTTTGGCGTTTGTTGGGGTTGTGGTGGTGTTGTGTTTGGGTTTTTGGTGTTGTGTTTGGGTTTTGTTTTGTTGTTGTGTTTGGGTTTTGTTTTGTTGTTGTGTATGGTGTTGTTGTTTTTTGTGTATTTGTGTGTTGGTGGTTTGTGTTTTTAATGTTTTTTTATAATTTTTTGTTAAATTTGTCAAAAAATAATAACAGTTAGGTCTACTTATTTAATTTTGCTGAACACAGGTTCTAACATTACAGTTGTAAATGTTACAAATATGACCACAATACACACTATCAACTCACCAACCCACAGATTTCAACTCGCAACACAACACCAACCAACAACAATCACCACTACCGACTGCCAAACAACAAAACACAACAAATAAAAAAAGTTACAACTATAATACCAACATTAACCTGTACTTGAACAGCACCAAAAACTTAATAAATATTAAGACTTATTTAACATTAAGATTCGTCATTCTTTGTAAGCATAGAGGTTGATATGTATGAATTTTAAAAATGCGTTCAAGTCACATAGTCTTTGCAGCAAACACAGTTTTTTTGTCGTTATTTCTTTACTATTTGTGCTGTTAATAATGTCTTTTCCAGTTATCTCTTTATTTAGCGGTGTTTCCTCTTTTGTAACAGGAATTCCCGATAAAATAGTTAACAACGAAACAGAACTTAAAAACGCAATTAATGATGTACAAACAGGTCAATCGGTTGTTATTGCTCTTGGTAATGATATTTCACTTACAGAAAGAGTTATTGTTCCTGCTGGTAAAGACATCACGTTAACAAGCAACAGTATCACCCATTTTTATAAACTAATAGGAGGTCTTACTGTTCAAAACGATGGCATATTACGACTTGATGGCATAAATGTGACTGATGCCAGTAACAGTGGTATATCTGTTGATTCAGATGGTTTATTTATTCTGTATAGAGGTGAGATTTCAGGTAACATATCACCCTCTTATATGGTGGGTCTAGGGATGTTTTTCAGTCCTGGTGGAGGGGTATACAATGCAGGTACTTTTGAAATGTATGGTGGCAAAATTTCAAACAACTCTGCATATATTACTGCCAGTAATGATGAAGGCTATGGTGGTGGTGTATACAATACAGGTACTTTCAAGATGTTTGATGGTGAAATTTCTAACAACTATGCAGTTACTAGCGGTGCTGGTGTGTATAATGTTGGCGTTTTTGAGATGTATGGCGGCGAAATTTCAGATCATAATGTCTGGTATACTGGCGGCGGTGTATCCAATAGTGGTACTTTTACTATGACAGGGGGTATAATTACTGGCAACAAAGCTGCCTATGGTGGTGGTGTAGCTACCTATGGCGTTTTTACTATGACGGGAGGTACAATTTCTAACAATTTTGCTTCAAGTGGGGGTGGAGTTTTTGGAAGTCTTGAATACATTTTTGTTTCTGATGGTGCAGTGTTTGAGAATAATCGTGCTTCTACGGCATATAGCAGACATCCGAGGCATGATGCTTTGTACAAGTTACAGATAGGTGATAATGTCATTTGGACTGCGCCTTTTACGCAAGGGTATAACAATTATGACATCCAATATAGTGAGGGTTCGCGTTTTACAGTTTACACTTTGTCAGTATACTTTAGTTACGCGGAATCCACAGGTGCAGGCAATTATATAGCTGGAGAACGTGTTACTGTTAACGCTGGAACCCGTGATGGTTTCACTTTCAATGGTTGGCTAATTGGTGAAGGCGATATAACACTACCCAATAGTGCTACCACAACTTTTACTATGCCTGCGCGCAATGTTGCTATCATAGCAAACTGGGTTGTCACTCAAGACATGTCGTATAACATCATCTACGAATTAGATGGTGGAAATAATGCTGCAGGTAATCCCTTATCCTATTCTTCACTTGATTTGTTTCCAATAACCATCGCAAATCCAACAAAATTAGGGTATGACTTTGTGGGTTGGACCGTTCAATACACGTATAATAGCCAAACAGATGTTCTTGTTCCTGTAACTTCTTACGACATTCCAGATGGCACTATTGGAGATATTGTATTAACTGCAAATTGGATTCAAACTGGAAATGCCATTAAGGTAATAGTTGGAACCGAAACGGCACTTAGAAACGCCATCAACAATGCAATGACAAATGTGCCTGTTACTATTATTTTTACAACAGATATTCAATTGATAAATACTAACTCACCAATTATCATTCCTGCTGGTAAAGATATTACATTAACAAATAGCGATAGTGCTACATTTTTTAAATTAATCGGGGGAAATGGTGTAAACGTTATTACTGTTGAAAGGGGTGGAATATTGAGAATTGATGGCATCATTATAACACACATATTAGAGGCAGAGGGCAGTGGGGTGATTGTTAACGTTGGTGGAGCGTTTTATTTGTATAGTGGCGAAATTTTTGGTAATACTGGTAGTGGTGTAATTACAAGTGGTATTTTTACTATGTTTGGCGGTGTGATTGCTAACAACACCTTTCATGGCGTGTCTATTTTTCAGAATGATGGTACTGTTAAGGGTAATTTCACAATGTTTGGTGGCGTGATTGCTAACAACACCGCTATTAAAACAGTTTTTTCCACTCTTAATCCTGAAACTGTTGCGGGTGGTGGCGTATACAATAGTAATGGTAATTTCACAATGTTTGGTGGCGTGATTGCTAACAACACCGCTACTTCTGGTGGGGGTTACGGTGGTGGTATACGTTTTGATACTAGTGATTTCACAATGTTTGGTGGCGTGATTGCTAACAACACCGCTATTAGTGGCGGTGGTGGAGTATATATCGAATATGGGAGTTTTAAATTATTTGATGGTGTTATTGCTAACAACACCGCATCAAACAGTGGTGGCGGCGGAGTGTCATACGGTTCTTACTTTGGCGGTTTTACCATGTTTGGTGGCGTGATTGCTAACAACACCGCTATTAAATAATCATGGAGGTGGTGTGTCGCATAGTGGTCCTTTTCGTATGTTTGACGGCGTAATTTCTGGTAATGTTGCCGTTAATGGTGGTGGTGTATATAATGGGTGGCGGTCGACCTCTTTTGAGATGTCTGGCGGCGAAATTTCAGGCAATACAGCTCAGTATGGTGGAGGCATGTATAGCAGTCTAGGTATTTTTGAGTTATCTGGTGGTGTGATTGCTAACAACACCGCTATTAATGGTGGTGGTTTGAACATTGATTCTAACACTGGGTCATCTGTTACAGACCCTGAAAGTTTTATGATATCAGGTTGCAAGATTTCAGGTAACATAGCAACAAACAATGGTGGCGGTATTTGGATTGCTGAAGAATATCTAAGGTATCTTGTTATTTCTGATGATGTTGTGTTTGAAAATAATCGTGCTTCTATGACATATAATAGAAATCCCAATGATGATGCCCTTTATGCTACAAACATAAAATGCACTTTTTGGACAGATCCTTTTACTCAAGGATACAACAATTATGACATCAGCTACA
>JGI24702J35022_10001736_pt1 | contig 13506 bp, 9 predicted proteins | sample TergutTh196P4_FD_35022 | JGI IMG/M metagenome (IMG submission 35022)
CCTCGCGCTTGTGAGGCGGGGGGAACCGCGCTTCGCCGAGCCGAGCCGAGTTGGGTTGCGGGCGTGAGTCCGCATTGGTAAAACCATAAATCTAATAAAATAAATTAAAAATTTGAGAAAGGAAGGTATTTACGTATGGATCACGATTTTAAAGGGAAAGTAGCGGTAGTCTTAGGCGGCGGGCAGATGCCCGGAGGGGAAGAGTTGGGAGCTATGGGAAACGGGCGCGCTATATGTGTAGATTTGGCGCGCCATGGCGCGACCGTTGTGCCGGTAGGCAGGAACCTGGACAGAGTTCAGGCGACGGTCGATATTATCGAGAAGGAAGGCGGAAAAGGCTGGGCATACTCGGCTGACGCGATTCACAGGGATCAAATGGCGAAATTGTTTAAAGACGTAAAGGAGAAATACGGCAGGGTCGATTATATGGTGTATGTTATTGGCACTAATCTTGAGTTTGATCACGCGACAAACACTGCGACGAACGACGCGGTCGCCCGCCTGTTCCATATCGACTTTACAGGTTGCGTATGGGCTACTCTGGAAAGCGCGCCGTATATGATCGAGAATGAGACCGGGGGCGCTATCGTCAATGTATCCTCAATCGCAAGCAAGCAGAACGGAACAGGAATCTCTTTAGGGTATGGCATGTACTCCTGCGCCAAGGCGGCGATGAATAAATGGAGCGAACTTTCCGCGGTGTATTACGCGCCATTGGGTGTACGTATAAATACGCTGGTATTAGGCCCTGTGAGAAGCGTCATGGGCATTTTGGATTTAACAAAACTTGCCGGTGGGATAAGCGTAGAAAGAGCGGAGGCGCAAGGTAACGCGGCTGTCCTGCTCAAAGGCGGCCGTAAATCGACGCAGGAAACCGCAAACGCCGTCACCTTCCTGCTTTCTGACGAGTCAAAATTTGTTACCGGCCTGGAATTCGTACTCGATGGAGGGACCGCGCTTCGCAGGGGCCCTGATCCTGAAATGGTCCAAATAAGGACAAAACAGATACTTGAAGAACTGGAAGCCGCCAAGCACTGAAAAGGGGAATAGAGACTTGACCGCATGACCCCGGATCATCATTTTGGGTGCATGCGAATATAACATATTATCACCTGGCAAGCAGGGACGGCATTCTGACGACCGCAGTCGGCGGGGCGCCGTCTCTCCTTTATGTATTATTTCTTTATTAGCCGGATGTTCAATCACTAGATAAAAGGAAAGTGATAATTAGTATGATAAGGAAAGTGTCAATAAAAATGATAAGGAGTGTAAGTTATGCCTAAAGCTAAGCAGTATGCTTTTTTTATCAGTGGATCATGTGTTATGTTAGCTTCGACGCTGAGCAGCTTCGGTATAGCCACAGTTACACCGGCGTTGTTGCAGCGTTTTGACGCCATGCGGCACTACACGTTGACAAGTGTTATGTCGTCGGTTGGTATGCTATTGTTCCTTCCCATTGTCGGGAAACTGACCGATACTGTTGGGAGAAAACCGATGCTCCTGATAGGAAGTATCATCGCTGCGGTCACCAGCCTGGCAACCGGTTTTGCGCCAAACTTTGAGGTCTTTATTGTAATGCGCTTGCTCATTACAGTGGGCACAACATTTTGTATGCCTATACCAAGCGCCACGCTTCCATTTATATTTGAACGTAGTAAATTACCGCAGCTAATGGGCATTCAGGGTTCGTTTCTTGCACTGGGTACATTTTTCGGTTCGACAATAGCCGGTTTCCTGAGCGATATGGGCGTCGCGTGGATGGCGTGCGCGTATCCCGGGATTGTAATTCTGATTGCAAGTTTGATTATGGTTTACCTTTGCCCTGATATCCCCCGCAAGCCTTTGCCCAGTATAGATATTTCTGGTATAATCCTTCTATTCTTGATCATAGGCCCGCTTTCGTATGTCTCAAGCTTTTCCTCCCAGTTGGGCTGGGGAAGTACTCAGATTATTACTATGTTAGTGGTTATGGTTGCCGCTTTGATAGTATTTCTATTTGTTGAAAAACGTTCCAAAAGCCCGATTGTCGATCTGAGCCTGTTTAAAAACCGCGTTTTTACCGGAGCGATGATCTGTGTATTTTCCCTGGTCGTTTACCAGACCACAATGCGGATTTATGCGCCGTTGGTCATACAGCGCGGATTGGGTATGCAGGCGGCTGCATCCGGCTCAATCCTTCTCCCACGCAGTGTCTTAAACATTGTATGTCCTGCATTTTGTGGCGCGTGGATTGCAAAGAATCATAAAGCCCGCCTCTGGAAGGGGATAGCGATAACCGGATTACTCGTTGCCGCCGGAAATCTGATAATGAGTTTCATAACGCTGTCAAGCACGCTTATGGTATTCTTCATCGGCTTAGGTTTGACCGGCGTTGCCGAGAGCTTTAAGCAGGCGTCGCTTGTAACTACTGTACAGAATTCCCTCACTGCGGAAAACATGGGATCAGGCATAAGCCTGAACAGTATGATGGGAACCCTGGGCGCCACTGTATCCACCTGTATATATGGGTTAATATTTGATAATATTGCTCCGGACGTCAGCGTTACTGAAAACCTTTTGTCTGCAAGCAATGTTGTGCATATTATTTCGGCCTTAACAGGTGTTATAGCCTTGGTTGCCGCGTTTTTATTTATAAGGCCCCAAAAGAGGGGCGCCGAGGAAGACGCAAAGGCGGCGGCATAATTGCCGGATGTTTGATAAATGTCATACCTTTCTAATTCCACTCAGAGACTGTAGGCGGTTCGTGTCCGCCCGGCAGCTGCGTATCGGTTTTGATGCCGCAGCGTGTTTCCGCTCTTGTTATTGCCTAAGGAGTTCCAGGGTTGGGCTTTGATTTAGACATTAACACGCGCGGCATTACAAAATCGGCGAACGCTGCCCTGCCGGGCAACGAATCGCTTTTACTTTCAGCTGTGTTCCGGTTAAGCCTGGGCTGTAACAAATATTAGCCTGAGCTGCAACACAAATAATGGGTGCATTTTGGCGCGCTTCTCATAAGGCCTCATAAGGACGCTACCACATGATTGGCATTGGTTTTCGCAACCATATGATTGACTTTCGCTGATTGACTTTCGCATCAAGTATAGATATAATCGAATCTGGAAAGAGTAATAAAGCGTTATTTTTAGCGCGATATAGAGAAAATGCGAGGTGTTTGTATGACGTGCGGCTGTGCTGAAAACCAAAAATCATCCAGTCAGGTTATCGATTTAGCGTTAATTGAGCCTTATTTGTCGCAATTCGAGGGCTCGGACGCCAAGAGGAACCTGGTCGCCATACTCCAGAAAGCGCAGGAGATATACGGTTATCTCCCGACGGAGCTCCTGAAATACATTGCCGGTCGCACCGGTATTAAACTTTCAAAGATCATGGGCGTCGTCACATTTTACACCCAATTCCGAACAAAGCCGGTGGGAAAGCACCTGGTTTTGCTTTGCCAGGGTACCGCGTGCCATGTTAACGGTTCCCCGGTTATAGAGGAGGCCGTCAAAGACGCTCTTGGAGTGGAAGAGGAAGAAATGACCGAAAACGGGTTATTCACATATTCTAATGTTGCATGTGTCGGCTGCTGCAGCCTGGCGCCGGTCATGATGATCGGCGGTAAGGCTTACGGCGGATTGACCAAGGAAAAGGCAGTGAGAATCCTCAAAGATATTGAGCAGAAGGAGACGTCCCAATGAGGGTATCGGTAGGGAAAGGCAGTTGCGGCGTAGCCGCCGGCGCATCTGAAATATTTGACGTGTTTCAGGAGCGCCTGCAAGGGTCCGAAGACTGTTCAGTTACAGTGACAGGTTGTATCGGGCTTTGTTTTTTGGAGCCTATCGTAGATGTCGAAAAAGGTTCAGAAAAACACACTTTTGTAAAGGTAAATAACGAAGTAGCCGAAGAGATATTGAAATTTCTTTCCGGCGAGAAAAACGACGCGCTTCGACACGCCATATCGCAGCCTGATATTGACATCCTTCAGTCGCAACAGCGCGTCGCATTGAAGAATTGCGGAATAATTAACCCCGAATGCATCGAGGATTATGTAGCTTGCGGTGGGTACGCGGCGCTTAAAAAGTGCGTAAAAGAGCTCACGCCGGAAGACGTGATCGAAGAGATCAAAATTTCCGGCCTCAGAGGACGCGGCGGCGCAGGTTTCCCCACGTGGTTCAAATGGAATGCAGCGCGTGGCCAAAAGAATGACGTTAAGTACGTTATCTGTAATGCGGACGAAGGGGACCCTGGCGCTTTTATGGACCGCTCGCTGATCGAGGGGGATCCGCATGGCGTACTCGAGGGTATGATGATCGCCGCTTATGCCATAGGCGCGCGCGAAGGCCTTGTATATGTGCGAGCCGAATATCCCCTGGCTATTATCCGGCTGGAAAAAGCTATGGAGCAAGCCCGCGAAAAGGGACTTCTGGGCGATAACATTTTCGGAAGCGATTTTTGTTTTGATATACGTATTAAGGCAGGCGCCGGCGCGTTTGTATGCGGCGAAGAAACCGCCATGATCGCCTCGCTGGAAGGCGATAGGGGAATGCCGCGCATTAGGCCTCCTTTCCCCGCGCAGAGCGGGTATCTGAAAAAGCCAAGCAACATAAACAACGTCGAGACATATGCCAATATCCCATGGATAATCCGCAACGGCGGAGCGGCCTTTTCCGCGATGGGGACCGAAGACTCCAAGGGGACAAAGGTGTTTGCCCTTGCAGGTAAGATCGCAAAGGGCGGCCTGGTGGAAATCCAAATGGGAAAGACCATCCGCGACGTTGTCTTTGGCGTGGGCGGAGGCATAGCGGGCGGCAAGGCGTTCAAAGCCGTACAGATTGGCGGACCTTCAGGGGGCTGTATTCCAGAGGAACTTGCCGACACAATGATAGATTACCGTTCGCTTGGCGCTACGGGCGCTATCATGGGCTCCGGCGGTATGGTGGTCATGGATGAAAGTACTTGTATGGTGGATATTGCCCGCTTTTTCCTTGATTTCACATGTAAGGAAAGCTGTGGGAAATGCGCCCACTGCCGTCTGGGCAATAAAAGGCTGCTGGAAATACTCGAACGGATTTGTGAAGGAAAAGGCAGGGACGGGGACATCGAACTGCTGAATGACCTGGCTATACAGATCAAGGACGGTTCCATGTGCGCGCTGGGGCAGACGGCCCCAAACCCGGTTTTGACCACAATCCGATACTTCCGCAACGAATACGAAGACCATATTTATCATAAAAAATGTACGGCGCATCATTGCAAGCCCCTGTTAAAATATCAAATTGACGGCGACAAGTGTATGGGTTGTACGATGTGCGCTATATTGTGCCCTGCGGACGCCATTGCGGGTACGTATAAAAAGCCTCACGAGATTGATAATGAAAAGTGCACAAAATGCGGCGAATGCGCTGCGATTTGCCATGCTGTTTCAGTAGAGTAGGAGGGGTTCAAGAGATATGGCGGTTAACGAAAAGACGGCGGGTAGCAAGGATAATCCAATTAAAAAAGATGCGGCGGTTAACAAGGGAGCGGCGGCAAATATTGAGCCTCCGATTATTAATTTGAGCATTGACGGTCGCGAAGTTACTGGCCGTCAAGGGCAAACAATTTTGGATATTGCCCGTGAAAATGGAATTGGCATACCCACCCTTTGTCATGATGACAGGGTGAAGATATATGGTTCATGCGGACTTTGCATTGTCGAAGCTGAGGGGAACCCTAAACTGCTCCGCTCGTGTTCCACCTTTGCCGCAAAGGACATGATAATCCACACTAATTCAGAGCGCATATATCAGAATCGAAAAGCGGCGCTGGAACTAATGATAAGCGATCATACCGGCGATTGCCGCCCGCCGTGCACCCTCGCGTGCCCGGCGCAAACAGACTGTCAGGGCTATGTAGGTTTGATTGCAAACGGAGCGTATAACGAAGCCTATGAGCTGATCAAAGAAAAAATTCCGCTACCCGCCTCGATAGGCCGGGTATGCCCTCACCCGTGCGAGGAGGCCTGCCGCAGGGAGTTGGTTGAAGAACCTATATCCATCCTGGCGCTTAAGCAGTTTGCGTCTGACAAGCAGCACCTTAAAGGCGAAATATATACAGCTAAAGTTAAGCCGCCCACAGGCAAGAGCGTCGCGGTTGTCGGCGGGGGACCGGGCGGATTGTCAGCCGCCTATTTCCTGAGAACATTCGGTCACGACGTCGTCGTTTACGACGCAATGCCCCTCATGGGAGGGATGTTGCGTTACGGCATCCCGGAGTACCGGCTGCCTAAAAAAGTGCTACAGGAGGAAATAGACGCAATCGAAGGAATGGGCGTTTCATTTCACAATAATGTCAGGATAGGCGAGGACATATCGCTGGATCACCTTCGAGAAACGTTTGACGCAGTAGTCATAGCTATAGGAGCATGGTCAAGCATGGGGATGGGATGTCCCGGAGAGGAACTGGACGGCGTTCACGGCGGCATAGAATTCCTCTGGAATATCACTGGAATCACTCCAAAGCTGCTGAGGCGCAAGGTGGCTATTGTGGGGGGCGGCAACACGGCAATGGACGCCTGCCGCACAGCCGTACGCTCGGGCGCGTCCGTTATATACAACGTATATCGCCGGACCAGAAACGAAATGCCGGCCGAGGAGACAGAAATTGCCGAGGCTGAAGAAGAGGGCGTCATATTTAAAAACCTGACCAATCCGATCGAAATCATTGGCGCCAACGGAAGGGTTGAGTCAATGCGTTTGCAGATAATGGAGTTGGGCGAGCCTGACAAGTCGGGGCGCCGGAGGCCTGTGCCGGTACCCGGCAAGGAGGAGTCTATCGAGGTGGACACGGTTATTGTGGCAATTGGCCAGAAGCCTGTCACTTTAGGGTTTGAGGGTGTTGAGCAGACGAAATGGAGCACCATCATCGCCGACGAGCACACGTTCCGTACGAACATTGAAGGGGTTTTCGCAGTCGGAGACGTCTCGAATAACGGCGCGGATATTGCCATCACCGCTATCGGCGAGGCCCAGCGCGCGGCCGGGATGATTCACAAGTATTTATGCGGCAGGCCTCTGAAATACGAGGCGCCGTTTCTGGTTAAGACTGAAAAAACCGAGGAGGATTTTGCAGGAACCGAAAAGCAGGCGAGGGCTAAAATGCCCCAACGCAGCGCCAGCGACAGAAAAAAGGATTTTTTGGAAATTAATTTCGGCTTCAGCGATGAAGAGGCAAAGCGCGAGGCTTCACGCTGCCTCGAGTGTGGATGCATAGATTTCTTCGAATGCAAGCTGGTCGGCTATGCAGGCCAATACGGTGTCCGGCAGGAAAAGTACGGCGGCATGATGCACAAACGCGCCAGGGAAGAAGATCATCCGTTTATCCGGCGCAACCAGGATAAATGTATTTTGTGCGGGCTTTGCGTCCGCATATGTGAGGAGGTATCGGGGGCGACCGCGTTGGGCATCATGGACAGGGGCTTTGACGCAATGGTAATGCCTGCCTTTGACTCTGATTTGCGGGATACCGACTGCATTAATTGCGGTCAGTGCGTCTATGTCTGCCCTACCGGTGCGTTGACTGAGATGATGATGGTCCCCAAACAGGTCCCGCTTAAGGAAAAGTATACGGAAACTGTGTGTTCGTTTTGTTCGATCGGTTGCAAAACTAGTCTGACTTCGGTAGGTAATCTGCTGTTGCGCTGCCTTCCGTCATCTGCTGACAGGAGGTCGTTGCTCTGCAAGAGGGGCCGATTTGGTTTTGGCGATATAGGGAAGAAAGAGCGTTTGACCGTTCCGCTCATCAGGCGCGGCAGCGGCTTGGAGGAAGCGTCCTTTGAGCAGGCTATTAACTTTGTAAATAAATCCTTACGGGACTTGCAAGCTAAATTTGGAAATAATTGCGTGGCCGTGTCGATGTCTGACCGGTATACAAACGAAGAGGCTTATCTGATTAAGGATTACGCCAATAGAATTCTTAAAACCGATTCCGTGTTTTCATTTGGAAAGACGGAAAGCGGACTTCCCGGGGTTTTGGGGTGCGACGCTTCGACTGCCTCATTAGACGAGTTGGAGGACGCGGAACTCATTGTTGTTGTTGCTCCCGGGTCGGATATAAACCTCTCGGTCGCCGCCATGAGGATAAGATGTGCGGTCACTAAGGGCGCGAAACTGCTGCTTCTTGATTCAACGCCGGCGGAGTTCGGCGACAGTAGCGGTGGCGGCGACAATGACGGAGGCGGCGGCAATGGAGGCGGCGGCAGCGGGGGAAATGGAGGCGGCGGCGGTAGTGGGGGAAATGGAGGCGGCGGTGGCGAAGGCGCTGATGACGATGGAAGCGGCTTGCTGTACGATATCGCGGACATGCGTATAGATATGGGCGACGAGTTGACCTGCCTGGAGCAAATAAACAGGCTTTTGCTGGATCGTGGATGCGGCGCCGGAATAGAAGGCCGTGACGAATTGCTCGCTTCACTAAAAGATATTACGGACGTAACTGTATGTGATAAAGCGCGGACAGCGGCGGATATGATCATAAACGCTAAATCTGCAGTATTTGTATTCGAAAAGAATAGAGTCACCGTCCAAGCGGCGCGGTTGATCGCAAATATTGCCGCGCTGAGCGGACACGCCGGTTGTCTTTGTGGCTCATGCGCTTCCGGCAGCCTTGATAGTTCCGGCTGTGACGCTGACCTCGATAGTTCCAACAGCGGCGTAGACACTATTAGTTCCGGTAGCGGCGTTGTCTCCATTAGTTCAGCCAGTGGCGGCAGACCTCACGATAGTACAGGCGCCGTTCATGACCCCGGTAACGGCGTCATTCAGATACTTCCCGGCGCTAATTCGCAAGGGTTGATTAATCTTGGCGTAAAGTCCGGAGTTGAACTTTTCCGGGCTGTCGCAGATGGAGAAGTTCGCGGGTTGTTTATATTTGGAGAGGAGATCGGCGGGCTTGATCTCAGGGCGGTTGAATTCATGGCAGTGCAGGATTTGCATATGACGGAAGCCGCCAGACAGGCGAATGTCGTCCTCCCAGCCTCTTATTACACGGAATCAGACGGAAGCTATACGGCTTCAGATAATAAAACACAGGAGCTAAAACCGGCTGTCAAAAGCCCGGTTGCCTGGGATAATATAAGGCAGATCGCCGAATTGGCTATCGACGCCAACGACCCTGCGACCGTACCCGTGCCCACGCTGTATCAAAACGCTGCCGAAGTGCGTAAAGCCATGGCATGCACGCGCGAGCCCGGCGCCGACACCAAAAAAGGCCCCAATCTAAAACCTGATAGATCTGTTCGGCTGGCTGTTGCAAAGAAAGGCGCTTTACGTAACACTTGCAGCTTCAACAAAGACGGTTAAACAGATCATAAGTTTTTCTGTGTTATTGATAGCATAGCGTGGTTTTCGACCGCAAGGAATCAGGAGTCAGTCGTCAGGGGTCAGAATCTTGTTTTTTGTAAGATAATTGTAAGCAATATTATACTAACCCAACGAGAGGAACATCGAAGAGGCAACTGAGGAAGATTGAAGAGACAACTGAGGAAGACTGAAGAGAAAACTGAGGAAGATTGAAGAGGAAACTGAGGAAATATCTGTTAGATAACTGAGGAAACATCGAAGAGGCAACTGAGGAAGATTGAAGATACAACTGAGGATGATTGAAGATACAACTTAGGAAGATTGAAGAGGCAACTGAGGAAACATCTGTTAGATAACTGAGGAAGATTGAAGAGACAACTGAGGAAACATCTGTTAGATAACTGAGGAAGATTGAAGAGACAACTGAGGAAATATCTTTGGAGATATCTCAGGAATCTTGAGAGGATACATTGGAGTAAAGTATTGGAGGAAACTATTGGAGGAAACCATATGTCTTATGTACTAAGGCCAGTTGATATGAACAAGTGCATCGGATGCTTTACATGCATGCTGGTCTGCTCCGCCGTGAATCACAGCGATCACTCTACGGCTAAGAGCGCGATCGTTGTTCGGACAATTGGCGGAATGACTACCAGCTACATCGCTACTGTGTGCCGCAGCTGCGCGGAACCCGAATGCAGGGAGGTATGTCCGGCTGACGCGTTGGAGCCGCGCCCCGGCGGCGGCGTTTTGGTTAACGCGGATAAGTGCTTTGGCTGTCGCAAATGTGTGGCGGCCTGCTCCGTTCGCGCGGTCAAATTCGATAAAGAAACGCAAAAACCGATTATCTGTCATCACTGTGGGGTGTGCGCGACTTTTTGCCCGCACGAGTGTCTTCTTATGGAGGAAGTAGAGGAGGTTACCGGCAATGCTCAATGAAAAGTACATCCGAGTACTCTATATCAATCTGGAAACCAGAGATATTCACATAGATAATCGTGAAGACCTTCTTCCATACCTGGGAGGCTCCGGAGTTGCCGCCAAATTGCTTCAGGAAAATTTCAGGCCTGATCTTGAACCGTTATCGCCCAAACAGCCAATTATATTCGCAATTGGCGCCGGCACGTACATATTCCCAGTGCTCACAAAAGTGGTTGCTACATTTGTATCGCCGCTCACAGGCGAGTATGGCGAAAGCCACGCCGCAGGCAGGCTGGGGATGGCAATGCTGCTCGCTGGATACGACGCCGTCGTCATTACAGGCAAATCGCGAAAGCCGTGTTATTTAGCTCTGACCGACAAGGAAGTTAAAATACGTGAAGCTAATTCGATTTGGGGAATGCGCTCTGAAGAGACAGCCCGCGTAATCCGGTATCGGGAGCACAACAGCAAGCAAACATACGGTAAGCGTTCGATTATATGTATCGGACCCGCCGGAGAAAACGGCGTCGCATTTGCTTCTGTAAACGTTGACACATACCGTCACTTCGGACGGTTGGGCCTTGGCGCATGTATGGGGAGCAAGAACTTAAAGGGGATGACTGTTTATGGTGAACGATCCATTCCTATCACAAACCGGGATCAATACTTCAAGGTATTCAGGGAAATCTATTTCAAATGTGTCCGTTCATCAGGTATGACCAAATATCATGACCTTGGCACTCCGAGCAATGTGGTCCCTCTGAGTAAAGCGGGATGTTTGCCAACGCTTAACCTGCAATCTGGCACTTATGAACATGCTAAAGATATTAGCGGCGAAGCTTTTGCCGAGAAAAACCTTGTGCGTAAAATGGCGTGCGCCGGGTGTTCAGTCGGATGTATCCATATCGGCATGTATCGACATGAGTTTGACAAGGGGTATGAGTACGAGGCAATCAATGTAACTTATGACTATGAACTTATATTTTCATTGGGCTCCTTTATTGACGTAAAGACCACTGATGAGATAATTGCAATAATCTATGAGGTTGAAGAACTCGGGGTCGACGCTATGAGTTTAGGCGTATGCCTTGGTTGGGCGACCGAAGCTCTGGAACGGGGCCTTATCACGAAAGAGCATACGATAGTGGAACTAAAGTTTGGTGACTCAGCCGGCTACATCCAAGCAATCAAATACATCGCAGCAGGAGAGAATGAGTTTTATCGCGACCTGGGCAGAGGCAGCCGATATGTTTCGGAGAAGTACGGCGGCGGGGATTTTGCAATGCAGCTTGGAGGCAACGAGATGGCGGGTTACCACACCGGTTACGCATCAACCATCGGTATGGTCGTAGGGGCAAGGCACTCCCACCTGTGCAACGGCGGCTACAGCATTGACCAGGGATTGAAGGAATTCGACGAGGATAAGATGGTGGACGCGATATTTGCTGAAGAGTGCTTTCGATGTATGACCAATTCTCTTGTTATGTGCCTGTTTGCCCGCAGGATATATGATATTGATACAATCGTTGGCGCGCTAAATTCAGTTGGCTGGAATCTTACCCGCGACGACCTCGACGCCATCGGCAAGCGGATATACAAAACCAAACTGCAGATCAAACGCGACATGGGTTTCGTGCAAAAGGACGTCAAGCTGCCTAAGCGCTTCTTCGAAACGCCGACCATGCACGGCGTGCTTGACGAGGAAACCACATACCGGATGATAGATAAGTATATTGCGAAAACGGAAGCTCTGTTGAACGAGGAGCTCTAAAACGAGGAGCTTAAGACGATGAGTTCTGAAACGAGGAGCTCTGGAATGAGGAGCTATGAAACGAGGAGTTCTGGAACGAGAAACACTGAAACTATGAGCAATAAAACGAGGAGCTCAAAACGAGGAGTTCTAATTGGAGATTTTTGTTTAGAAAATGAATGACCGCTATTCCGCACAGACGATAATAAGTCAAATCGGCCCTGAAGGCCAAAAAAGGCTTGCGGACGCTTCCGCCGTTGTCGTAGGCGCCGGCGGATTAGGTTCGCCGGTTTTGACATATCTGGTCTCTGCGGGTATCGGGCGCATTGGTTTGATTGATCACGATACGGTATCTCTAAGTAACCTCAACCGCCAGTTTTTACACAGGGAGAGCGACGTCGGTCGCCTCAAGGTCTTATCCGCAAAGGAAAAACTTTCAGCAATCAACAGCGAAGTCGATATTGCAGTATGTGATGAATACCTGACTGATCAAAACGCGAAGACTCTTTTGACCGGATACGATCTAATTCTGGGCTGTGTGGATTCACAGGAAGCCAGGTTTGTGATCAACAGGGCTTCGGCGGCGCTACGTATTCCGTATATCGACGGCGGCGTGAGCGGGTTTAACGGTTGCGTAATGTTTTCACACCCGCCAAAAACGCCATGCTTAAGCTGTGTTTTCCCGGACGGGGAATCAACAAAGAAACCTACAGGTGTTATTGGCCCGACGGCTGGCGCTATTGGCGTGATTGAAGCTAATCTGGCGCTTTTGTGGTTTCTCGGCCTTCGGATACCAATTGAAGGCAAACTACTGCTGTACGATGGACTGAGAATGAGTACTGAATTCATAAATATTAAGCGCGACAGTAAATGTATCGTTTGTGGAGGGATTTCCGACTAAAATACGCCGTGACCGATCATCACCCGGTCACGAAAAAACGAGAATGTACCATTTTTGGAGGGATATCCGATTAAAATACGCCGTGACCGATCATTGCCTGGTCATAAAAAAACGCGAGAGAAAGGAATGATTGGATTTGGATGTTATATTTTATGGAAGTGTTCAAGAGCAAACATTGGGAGAGGAGTCGTTTGATGCAACGGGAGAAGCTCGTAGCTTGCGTATTCTCGTCGACGTTATGGGCGAACGCTTTGGCAGCCAGTTCAAGGAGTTCCTTCTTGGTGAAGACACATGCTTCTTTCTCGTCAATGGCAGCGGGATAATGACGACAGGCGGACTGGATACGCCGCTTCACCCTGACGATAAGGTCGAAGTGCTGCCCTTTGTGCCGGGGGGCTGAGAAAACTTGCGGCGTGTGCCAGTATAACGTCATACTTATGGCCATGTCTTCCTGCGGAAGGCACAAAACGGTATGGATGTTCTTTCTGCAGGCTGTTGTTACCTTCATCTGCGCACGGTTTTTGGGGTCCAGGGGCTTGCCCCTGGCCGTTTAGGGGTCCGGGGGGACCGGAACCCCCGGCGCCTTTTTTGGTTCTTTTTTCGGCGGTGAAAAA
>JGI24702J35022_10001738_pt1 | contig 13498 bp, 7 predicted proteins | sample TergutTh196P4_FD_35022 | JGI IMG/M metagenome (IMG submission 35022)
GTTGAAAAAGCAGCCTTGAAACTTTCCTATTCATCGCTGTAAATAGTATCAAAACTAATCCCCAATGACAATAATTTTGTCCGTAATTTCTTCGCTGTCTTCTTATTACGTTTTCCCCATACCAAAATTACTTTGTATCCTCTGGCTAATCAAAGAAGTAACGAGGCTGTATCGAAAATCTGCGAAACAGTAAACCAGACAAATACCGTGTATCCGGGTACTAAATTGAGGGGAATATCAAAAGTTCGTTGGACGATTTATGAAGCCTGCCGAAAAAGAGATAATTGCACGGCTCCGAAGACCGTTGCACACACTAACGCTTCACTGATGTGGTGGCAGGTGTCTCATCTTGAGTTTCGGGTGTTTCGTCTTCCTCTTCGCGTCGTATTGCAGGAGATTTTTTTCGTTTGAATAAATCTTTCACCTGATTAAAATCTTCGCGAAAAAGCAGTCCAACGCCTTGCGTATATGGGTTTTGTTGCGATAGATAAGACGGGTTTGCCCGATTGAATACTTTAAATCTTAACTTGTTGCTATTTCTCACTTTTATGTCGAAAGAAAATTCGCCAACATTTTCCGAAGTTTCAGTGGCTACTTCATAATTAGCCTGAAAGTTCCACCGGTCGGTACTTACTGCCATCCCATAAACCTGTCCGGTATTGTTGGTACCCGGAAGAGCCGTGACATCGAAATCTACTTTATCACTCCATTGAGAGAACAAGTGGCTCAACTGACCGGTTAGAAATTCTGAAGCGGTGGCTAATCCCATGGTTTCAAGTCCCGAACCTGCTGATCCGCTATTCGTCGACAGATTAGTGCCCGGATAAAAGCGATTAGCCGCTACCAAAAATATGAACTGCTGCGACATTTCTTCTTCCGAAGCGGTAGTAGCACTCAAAAACGACATAACTTCCTGACTGGCATTGGGTATATCCAACTCTAACCGAATGTTGGGGGTAGTCATCTTGTTGGTGATGTGAAGGATACATTGAACAGGAACAGTTCGTTTGAAATTTTCATCCTGCATTAAATCATAAAGTGATGGCCTGGCCATGTATATTGCTTTTAAATTCAGCAAAGCGCCCAACGGATCACCGCTCCATGTGATAATTCCTCCTTTTTCGATTGAAAAATGTTTATTGGATAAAAGGTTCTGCAATGTAAACAGGTAATCGCCTTCCTCAATAACATAAGATCCCGACATGTCAAACCGATTATTTGCGATGTTCATGTTCAGATATCCCTTGCCGCGCGCCCTTATGATATCGCCGATTTTAGCATCAAAAATCAGTTGCGCTTCTGCATCGGGCGTTACATCCATAGCAATATTAATGTTGAATTTTGTTTCTACTGGAACAGGTTCGTCATTGGATACCCTCCCTGTCCGGTTACGTTGAAACTCCGACGACATCCTTTGAACGCGCGGCGTATGATCGACAAATGTGATGAAAGTCGTTTTAGACAGTTCGTCGTTTGACGAGAGCGGGATGAAGAATCGAGTATTTTTTTCGGTTTGGGCAATGATGTCCAATTGCATATCTTTCGGATTCCCCCTGATGCGTATATTACCGGTGGTAAAAGCTCTGCCGTAGAACATGCTGTTATCGCGTACTCCGGTGTTCAACACTTCTATATTGTTTGCCTGAAACTGCAAATCAAAGGCAATATCTCTAAAGTGGTCGATAGATATGAATCCGTCGGTAATTATGCATGAATTTTTGAATTGATCGAAAAGTTCAATATCCTTGAACGAAATAGTATTGTTAGTAACAGTTGTTGTTCCCGCGAAATTGTAACGTGTTTTGGTATAATCGAGTGTTAATGCCGTATTGCGCATTTCAATCGAACCATTCATCAAAGGGTTGTTGATAGAACCAGTGAGTTTCATTTCACCGGAAAGTGTCCCTTCCAATCCCGTAAAAATATTTTCGAGATATGGCTGTAAAATCTTTACGGACACTTTTTCCAGGAAAACATCAAAATCCAACGCCTGGTTAGTGATAAAGTAATTGCCTTGAGCTTGCAAGGTGCGTAAATCATCCAGAAACGATTTGGCTTCGATATGAACCGTTCGATGGGTACTGTTCCACACAGCGGTAAGATAGGTGCTGCCAAACGGACTGTTGTTCAGCGAAAAATCATCAATATGAAGATCTGATACAAACACAGGGACCCCGTACAGATTCGACAGCGAAGCCGATCCATTGGCAATCCCCCCGAACAGAAGCTTGTCAAATTGCATGGACGAGTTGATTACTGGCAGGCTTAAATCCGTTACGTTTATATCTAACTTGTCCTGTTCTCTTTGCGATATGATACCCGAAATCTGTATTTCCTGATTACCTCTCGACGCTCGGATTTTGTCGATTTTTACAGCGGTAGAATCAATGGATATTCCTTGATGCGTCAATGTCCAAACATCACCGGCAGTGACAATCTGCCCCGGTGATGAAAACACGTATATCATCGGGATTTTCTGTTTTGGCTTTTTCAGGAAAAAAATTTTGGAACTTATGAAACCACGATTAAGCAACGAATCCCAGTTACTCCATCTGACATCCATTCCCACGCTGTCGCCGTATGCACTCGCTTTAATGGTCAGGTTCTCAAATGACATATTTTTGTTCACACGGAAAACTTCGCAACCCGATTCGACTATAAAAGTTGAACGCTCAACGCTTCCGTTCATATAAAATCCTTGCCATTGTTTTCCGTCAAGCCCCATGTAGGGAACATTCAGTACAAAATGAACATCCCGATGCAACGGGTCATAAATACCTTCAATTTGAGTACTGTGCGACACATAAAATTCATCCATGAAGAAATTGGTCAGTTTATCTGTTTCCTTGAATTTCGCTTTGAAACGAAAATTGTTTTGCGACAGGCTGTCCGGACTTATTGTAGCAGGAACCCAAGCTGGTGCAAAATTTTTCACCATCGAAAAAAATGATTCGGGCAATTTCAGAAACTGGTACTGTCCCCTGATTTCAGCGTCGAAAATGTCCGAACGAAGGATAAACTGATTCGTATCGCGTATTTCCTTGGTGAAAAGAAGAAGATCGTTGATTTCAATTTCACGGCTTTTGCGGCGGAACAGGGAGTTCTTCAAATCCAAATCACCCGAAAGGTTGTCAATATTGGTTCCTGAAAAAGTTGCCGTGATATTGAATGAGGCGAATGACGAAGTATCTTTGTCCACCAATTTAAGGTTGTACAATCTGGCGCGTTCCACATTTGCCCAAAAGTCGTAGGCCGGGATTTCATCCGTCAAATCCACTTTTCCCGAAAAATCCATTTTGATGTTTGGCTCGTCGATACTCAACTGTCCGTCGTATATCCGGTTTTCTATTGTGCCATTGATGGCAATATTGCGGTATTCGTAATCTTTCAGGGCAATACTCCCAACATTTCCCTTTAGCATGGCGTGGATATTGTGTCTCGAAGCCGAACCTTCCACCATCCCTGTAAGCGTTATCTCTCCAATGGCAGGCTGCATCAACAGTTTACCCAGATAGAACTGTTCGGTTTTCAAAGCTCCTCTGAAGGTAAAGGTAGTATCAGTGTCTACACCAACTAACGGTCTGATAGACAAGTCAGTGGATAGATTTCCAAGGTTGGAGGTGAATGTGCCGTAAGTAACAAAGTCGTCAAAAAAACCGGTAAAATTACCTTTGAAGCCGATGTTGGTGATTTTCTGCATGGCTGCGGGCAGGAGTACATGTCCGGTGGACGAATGCGGAAGCTGTACCCTTTCGATATCCTGCGGGCACGTAACAAGTTCGGTAACGTCGGCATAGATGAGTGTTGTCCGTATATTGGGCAACCCTTTCAGATCGAAATTTCCGTTGATCTGCGTCATATCCCCAAAATATGCGTTAATTTTTTCACCCTTCAGATTTTCTACGGTTCCGGTCACCTTGCCGGTGAGCGCCGCCTTGCCGGGATACATGTCAAAATACGGCACAAACCGTGATAAATCGCCGAATGCAACGTCGGACATTCGTATGTCCACACTCATGATCACCTCCGAAATGAAATTGTTGTCACTGAAATCTTGCCACGAGTCGAAATGGAACGATACATCTGCAGCTTTTATTTCCGAATACGAAGTCTTGATATAAACATTTTGGAAACAAAGGTTATGAAGGTTTACCACAAAATCGGCTGACATGAATTTCAACTCTACCCCACATTTTTCAACGCACGACAGTCGCCGGATACGAAATTTGACACCACCCACACTGTCGCCCGGATGAAAATCGGAAATCATCAAATTGAGATGGGACACCTCAAGGTCAGCATAGTCCATCCCAAATGGTCGGTCGAATGGTTTTGATACATTTTTGAATGTAAACTGGCAATCGTTCAATTCGATAGAGCGTATTCCAAAAATCCATTTGGGTTTATTCGAGGCAATATCTTTCGATTTGAGTTGATCAATAATAAATTTGATGTTGATCACATCACTTTCAGGATCGATGGCCAATCGTATATCAGCACGGTTAAGAACTGCCTTGCGTACATTAATAATTTGAGACGAAAAAGCAAGCATATTCAACCGGCCAATGAGTTCAGGAGCCGACAGGATGGTGTCGCCATGCACATCGGTCACCAACAGATCGTGGACAATTACCCTGTTGAACCACGACACACGAATATCACCTGTGGAAATATGATTACCCAATTTTTCCGAAAATATCGCGGTAACTTGCTGCGCCAGTTTATTTTGCACCCATCCGCTGTTAATCGCAAAAAACAGCATGGTCGGTATCGAAACCGCGAACACGACAACAATCCATAATATTTTACCTGGTCTTTTGATACGGCTTGTTTTTACATTGGAATGATCAACGTTTGTAATGATTTGGCAGGCATCCTGAATTCTGCCGTACAGTTGTTCAGGCGAATTTTCGGCGTAGCGTCACTGTTGGTTGTGTTGAGCACAATAACGATAATTTCGCCGTCGGGATTACTGAAAGCAGCCACTTTAACAGCATCGTTGTAAACGCTGCTACCGATTCTGACTGCGCCGCGCTTGATGAATTTGCTGAAATGCCCATCCGTATAAAACATAGGGCCGAGAATAAATTCCTTTTTGTCAGCATCCACCCAAACAGGCGCCGAGGAGCCGCCAGCCGGGGTGTTATGAAACGGCCCGCCGGTTTTGAAATCAACAATCATGTTCCACGCAACTGCTGCAGCCGTAAAATTATTGAAATTCATAATCGTTTCTTTGGCATATATTTCTATATCCTTCCAATTCGCCGCCACATCTCCTCCTCTAACACCATAAGCATTATTTTCAGTGGCTATCAGATGTTTATCCGGATATAGTTCGTGCGCCATTCTCAAATTATCAAAATGATCGCCCGAATACAAATGATGCCCCACACCCCAAATTGCTTTTTCAGCGCCCGGCACCGACATCGATTCTCTGGCGCGTTCCATGACGCGCTCTTTGTTGTGATCCCAAATAATAATTTTTATGTGGTCAAAGCCATATTCATCAAGGCTTGGACGAAGATAATTCGCTGCAAATACGCCTTCCTCCTCGCCCGTCCAGATACAGCTTTCCCACTGCTGCACCGCTTTGGGTTCGTTTTGAATGGAGACACCGAAGAAATCAATACCCTCCTTTTTAAACTCTTTCAGATAAAGCGAAAAATATTTTGCCCAGGTTGGGTAGTATTCATCTAAAAGGCGGCCTCCGTAAGTCACTCTTTTATTGTCTTTCATCCAAGCGGGCGGCGACCAGGGCGAAGCAAAAAGCAACAAATCGGGATTTACTTTGAGCGCTGCCTGAATCATCGGTATATTATACTTTCGCTCTCTGTCGATATTGAAAGTCTTTAACTCTACATCGCCATCTTCAACATAAGTGTATTCATCTATCGAAAAATCGGCAGCATTGATGTGCGTGCGGCAAAAATTATAGCCGATTCCTGTTTTTCCGAAATATGCTTCAGCAAGTTGTTGCTGTGAATCGGGACTTAACAGCGAAAAATTGTAGGCGGATGTTTCGGTAAACGCAGCGCCAAAACCAAGTATCTGCTGATATTTAAACTCAGGATAAATGTTAATCAACAAATTTTCGGTTTCAAAATCCTGTTTTAAAATAATCTCTTGTTGCTCTACAAGCATTTGTTTTTCATTTACTGAGCTTGCAAAAATTTTCATTTTCTTGCCGTCTGTTTGCGCAAAAAGGGAGATTGAAAAAATAAGTAAAACACTGATTATTAATGTTTTTTGTGTTATAAAGTTCTTCATTTTTACTGATATTAAAATATATAAAAAATTCAACAAAAAAGACAAATTTATTCAACTGCAATTAGTTCGTAAATCTTGCTCTTATAGGCGCCTCTCAAGGGAAACTCGATGCCCACTTCCATCAGATATTTTCCCGTAAAGGCATCGTTGACTCCTTCGATGTGGTAATGTGCTTCAGGCAACAATCCTCTCAATTTCACCAATGGAGTGCGTTGTACTTCTTCTATTGTATTAGCATGATATTCAGCCATTTGATACATAAACACGATCGCTTTTTTCCGGTTTTTGTCCGTGTATTGCAATATACTGCGGTTTCCTTCATAAGGCGAAATGATTCGATATACATCTCCTTTCTGCACGGTTTCGCGGATGAATTTATATTGTGCAATTTTTTCAGTTGCGGCTTTCTTTTGCTGATCATCCCATTTGGTAATATCGTACCCAACACCCAACACGCCAGCCATACAAACATCAAATTTATATTCAAGGGATGGATTTTGCCGGTGCCAATCCTCCTGCGTTACCCATGAAATCATGGTATTGGCCGGGAATAACGTCAGGTAGGAATCCTGTATGAAGATACGGTCTACAGGGTCAGTATTATCGCTGACCCAGTTGAAGTCGAAACGCGACATCATCGCCAAATCGATGCGTCCTCCTCCACTGGAACAGTTCTCGAACCATACATCAGGAAATTCCTTCCGCAAGGTTTCCACTAAACGGTAAAGGTTTTCCACGTACTTGATTCTCACAGTCCTTTGCTCATCCGCCGACGCCGACGTCCATCCCGGGTCAGTCAGCACTTTGTTCATATCCCATTTGATGAATTTGATGTTGTTTTCTTTCAGCAAGGCGCTGAAAGATTTGTAAAGATATTGACAGACATCTTCACGGGCAAGATTCAGTATCAACTGGTTGCGTCCTTCATGGCGTTGCCGGTTGGGAAAGTGAAAAACCCAGTCGGGATGTGCACGATACAAGTCACTGTTGGGATTTACCATTTCGGGTTCAATCCAGATGCCAAAATCAAGCCCCATCGCGTTGATTTTTTCTATCATTGGTTTCAGTCCATTGGGGAATTTGTTTTTATCTACCGTCCAGTCGCCCAAGCCGGCCTTGTCATTGACGCGTCCCCTAAACCATCCGTCATCAATTACAAACATTTCCACTCCAAGCTCTTGGGCTACCTTTGCCAGCGCCAATTGATGCTCTTCGTTGACGTTGAAGGTGGTAGCGTACCAACTGTTGTACAACACCGGGCGTAATTGGTCGCGGTGCACAGCAGGCAAAAGTTTTTCCCTTGTGTAGGAAACTAAACTTTCCGTGACGCCTTCAGCACCCCGCTCGGTAAAACCGAACAACATACGCGGAGTGGTGAACGATTGCCCGGGTTTCAGGTTTACTTCCTGATCCCAGAAATTCATCCCGCCAACAATCTGCACATTTCCCGCAAAGGATTTATCAAAATCAATCCGCCAGTTACCGCTGTATTTCAGTGAACCAAACCAAACTTTTCCGGCGTATTTGTCGTTTTCTCCCTCCGGACGTACCATAAAGGACGATGAACCATAAGATTTAAAATCCTTCACCTGAATGGTTTTCACGCCCTGTGTGAGTTTGGTGGTCTGGGGCGTAAATTCGTATCCCCAAACACCCGAATAATGCGTTAGTTCGTAAGCGTCTTTGGGTAATGAAACTGAGCCTGACAACAGATTCTCCACCCTGATGGAACCTTTCTTTCCGGTATTGACCACCTCTACCCACTTTTCAATCATGTCGTATTCAGGCAGCACACGAATCCATGACGAAACTTCTAACGGATAATATTTGTCGCTTTGAGTGATTTTCAAAGCGGAATATCCGTCAACAGTTACGATTTCGAAAGCCCTGTATTCGAGTTCAATATCGCGAACACCATCGGGGAAAACGACCTCCATCATGGGGGTGCCAGACACATAACCTCCACGAACCGGTATTTCAGCAACCGTGGCTCTGCCAGTTCTTTCCAAATTCAACCTGTTTCCAAAACAGATGGCATTAATTTCTCCCTTTGCTGACACCTCCAAGCGATAACCGGAAGAACAGGTGGTGATATCCCAACTTTTTCCGTCGGCCCCAACTTTGATTGCATTGGTTTGAGCCGCAACTGATAAAGTTGCCATTAACCCTAATAAAAGATTTAGAAAATTATTTTTCATGGTAATGATTATTATTAATGATTGGTTGCAAAATTAAAGTTTTTATTTTGACAACAAAAAACTTTCTTTGTTTCTTGTCTTTTCTGTTGCAGGATGTACTTTTTATTTCTTCAAAAAATAACCTGTAAATCTGTAACTTTAGAACATTATCACACGTATATTACTAATAACAAGATCATGAAAGTAGGAGTAATGCAACCATATTTTTTGCCGTATATCGGATATTTCCAATTAATGAAATACGTGGACAAATATGTGATTGCAGATGATATGAATTTCATCAAAGGTGGCTGGATCAACCGTAACTTTCTTTTGCTGGACGGGAAACCGTTTTTGTTTCATTTGCAAATCATCGGCGCCAGCCAAAATATGTGGATAAGAAGTATTGAGGTTGCCCCCGATCAGCATAAACTATTGAAAACAATAGAGGTGAATTACAGGAAAGCGCCTTTTTTCAATGAGGTATTCCCGCTGATTGAGGAAATCATTCAATATAAGACTATCAACCTGGCCAGATTTGTCGGTAACAGCTTGTTCAAAATTGCCGAATATTTGAAATTTGATACTCAATTTGAATATGAAGGCGATAACCCTCAAAGCGAATACTTGCTTAAAGCGCAAGAACGTTTGATTTCCAACTGTAAACTCTTTGGCGCTACCAGGTATATCAACGCTATTGGAGGGAAATCACTATACAGCAAGGAAGAGTTTATGAAAGCCGGCATTGAATTGTATTTCCTGAAAACACGTTCAATAGAATACAAGCAGTACAACCATCCGTTCGTACCCAACCTTTCCATAGTGGATGTGCTGATGTTCAATTCAATAGAACAAATCAACGAACTGATGTTGCAATACGATTTGGTTTAACGATTGTGGACATCAAAAGTCTCTTTATTTCTCTTTTTCCCATAATTGATTACGTCCCAACACTCCAAACTTGTCGAGTGAACCGCGCAATTTCAATTTTCCGCTTTCCTTTTCGTAGGAAATTGTAGCATAATACTTTTTACCTTCTGCAGGGTCTAAAATAAAGCCGCCTTCCAATTTATCACCTTTTTCTTTCATGTCGGTGATAATTACCATTCCCATAATGGGTTTGTCCTTGTTTTCGTCTTTACACTTATCGCATTTGCCTTCGGGGTTCTTGAAAAGCTTCTCTATTTTGCCGTAATATTTTCCATCGGCGTCTTTATAAATACGAACAATAGATTTTGCTTCACCCGTTTTTTCGTCGATAGTTTTCCAACTGCCGATAATGTTGCTAATTTGCGAAAATGCTGAAAACGGACATGATAAAACAAATAAAAAAAACAAGTATTTCATGGTTAAAATGATTAAAATTCGTGGGCAAAGTTAAAAAAAATTCTGATATGACAAAATTATAATTTGCACAGAAACAATTTGAGTTTTTATGAGGTTGCCATAAATCATTTTATCTTTGCGCCGCGAAAAAAATTAAACAATCCATGCCCAACATCAGGAACGTCGCGATAATAGCGCATGTTGACCACGGGAAAACCACCCTGGTAGACAATTTGATAAAACTCGGAAAAATCTTCCGCGAGAACGAAAATCCCGGGGAATTGATTATGGACAGCAATGCGTTGGAGCGTGAACGAGGTATTACCATTCTGGCAAAGAATGTTTCGGTAGAATATAAAGGTGTCAAGATTAATATTATTGACACACCCGGCCATGCTGATTTTGGCGGCGAAGTGGAGCGTGTGCTCAATATGGCCGACGGGGTATTGCTGTTGGTCGACGCCTTTGAAGGCACGATGCCGCAAACACGTTTTGTGCTGCAAAAAGCGCTGGGGATGGGCAAGAAACCGGTTGTGGTGATCAACAAGGTCGACAAGCCCAACTGTCGACCCGACGAGGTGCAGGAACAGGTATTCGATCTGATGTTCCACCTCAACGCTACCGACCAGCAACTCGATTTCGTCACAATATACGGCTCGGCCAAGCAAGGCTGGATGTCGCACGACTGGCGCAAGCCTGCCACCGATATAACCGCCCTGTGCGAGGCCATTATCGAACACATTCCGCCACCAGCAGTACTTGAAGGAACGCCTCAACTGCTCATCAGTTCACTCGAATACTCTAACTATGTGGGACGAATAGCCATCGGTCGACTATACCGCGGGACATTGAACGAAGGTCAGAATATCTCGTTAGTGAAACGCGATGGCAGCATTGTCCGTATGCGGATTAAGGAACTGCTGACATTTGAAGGACTGAACAAGAAGAAGGCAACTTGGGTAAGATCGGGAGATATTTGCGCCTTAGTGGGATTGGAGGATTTCAGCATCGGCGATACGGTGGCCGACTACGACCACCCTGAAGGATTGGAAACTATTACTGTTGACGAACCCACCATGAGCATGCTGTTTACCATCAACAATTCTCCTTTTTTCGGACGCGACGGCAAGTATGTAACATCTCGCCATATCAAGGAACGGTTAGAGCGCGAGTTGGAAAAGAATATCGCACTTCGCGTGGAAGACAGTGGATCGGCCGACGCTTTTACCGTGTACGGACGCGGAATCCTTCATCTGTCCATACTCATCGAAACCATGCGCCGAGAAGGCTATGAATTACAGGTAGGACAACCGAAGGTGATCATCAAAGATGTCAACGGTGTGAAATGCGAGCCGGTTGAACAGTTAACCGTTGATGTTCCTGAAGAATCGTCGGGGAAAGTAATCGAAATGATATTGCGTCGCAAAGGCGATCTGTTAAGGATGGAAACGCGCAGCGACCGTATACACCTCGAATTTAGTATTCCCTCGCGTGGCATCATTGGCCTGCGCAATCAAATGCTTACTGCCACCGCCGGCGAAGCAGTGATGACGCACCGTTTTGAAAATTTTGCCCCGATGCGCGGAGAAATTGAAAAACGTATCAATGGCTCGCTGATTGCCATTGAAACCGGACAGGCTATTGCCTATTCTTTAGATAAACTGCAAGATCGCGGACATTTCTTTGTCGACCCCGGCGAAGATATCTATGAAGGTCAAGTAATAGGCGAACATACCCGTTCAGGAGACTTGGGTCTGAACATTACCAAAACCAAAAAACTGACCAATATACGCGCTGCCGGTTCCGACGAAAAAATGAGAATAGCCCCGTCCATAAAGTTTTCACTCGAAGAAGCGCTGGAATATATTCAGGAAGACGAATATGTAGAAATCACCCCGCTTCATATCCGTCTGCGGAAAATTCTGTTGACCGAAATAGAACGAAAACGGAAAGAAATGAGAGCAGGCATAAAATAAAAAAAATGAAAGTTTGAAAAATTAATGTATATTTGCACCCATAACTTTTTAAAACGCATAGACCATGATTACACGTACTTTTGATTTAATGGATCAATACCGGACTAAATTCCGGTTGGATGATGCTTTGGCATGTAAAAACGCCGGCAAGTGGACAAAATACAGTAGTGACGATTATATCAATTTTGCCAACGATATCAGTTGCGGATTGTTATCGTTAGGCTTCAAACGAGGCGACAAGATTGCTATGATTTCGAACAACCGTCCCGAATGGAATTTTATGGAGATGGGAATGTCTCAAATCGGAGTGGTTTCAGTGCCCATATATCCTACCATCAGCCTGGACGAATACCAGCACATATTGAACCATGCAACTCCACGTATGTTGCTTGTTTCTGACAAGATGTTGCTTGAAAAGTTGCGACCGCTGTTCGAAAACAGTGCGATCATCGAATACATCTATACTTTCAATAGCATCGCAGGCGCTAAAAACTGGAAAGAGATTGCCCAACTGGGGCACGACCGTTTGAATGAATTAATGCCGCATGTACAGCAAATCAAAGATACGATTACGCCGGATGATATGCTTACCATGATCTACACCTCTGGTACCACCGGAACGCCCAAAGGAGTAATGCTGTCGCACAACAATCTTGTGAGCAATTTCATATACACCGGTATACGTAATCCTCTCAATAACTCAACCGGTATACGTGCCTTGAGTTTCCTGCCCATTAGCCATATTTATGAACGCATGATGAACTACCATTTCCAAAACCTTGGTTTTTCAGTGTATTATGCCGAAAATATGGGTGCCATTATGGATAATATAAAAGAAGTGAAACCTCATATTTTCAATACGGTTCCGAGATTACTCGAGCGGATATATATCGGTATTATCGGGAAAGGCAAGGAACTGAAAGGTATCAAAAGGAAAATCTTTGATGATGCCATTGAAGTAGGCGTTAAATATAATCCGCGCCGTAAGAGCAACATCATTTATCGCATGAGGCTGGCGTTGGCCCGCAAGTTGGTTTACTCCCAATGGTTGAATATATTGGGCGGCGAGTTGCGTATCATTGTTTCAGGCGGCGCATCGCTTCAAACGCGACTGGCCAACCTGTTCAACGCCGCAGGTATCGACCTGCTCGAAGGTTATGGCCTTACGGAAACATCGCCAGTGATTGCCGTAAGCGATTTACGTAAAGGCAGACCGAAACCGGGAACCGTTGGGCCTGTAATCGAACATTTTGAGGTGAAAATAGCAGAAGATGGCGAAATATTGTGTAAAGGCCCAAGCGTGATGCTGGGATACTACAAAGATCCGGAATTAACAGCGCAAGTGATTGATAGTGATGGATTTTTCCACACTGGTGATATTGGCTTTTTCGACGAAAACAATTTTTTGACGGTTAGCGATCGTAAAAAAGAAATTTTTAAACTTTCGAACGGGAAATATGTATTGCCCCAAGTGATCGAAAACAAACTAAAAGAAATCCTTTTTATAGATCAGGCTTTTGTGATTGGCGAAAACGAAAAGTTTGCCAGCGCTCTGATATCCCCAAATTTCACACAATTACACAAATGGTGTTTTGATCGGGAAATCAAATTTTCGGACAACAAGGAACTCATTCAACTTCCTGAAGTGCTTGAATTATACCAGCAGGAAATTAACCTTGTGAACAAGCAACTAAGCGCGGCAGAGCAAATTAAACGTTTCAGATTGGTGACAGACGAATGGAGCGCTCAAAC
>JGI24702J35022_10001739_pt1 | contig 13494 bp, 7 predicted proteins | sample TergutTh196P4_FD_35022 | JGI IMG/M metagenome (IMG submission 35022)
ATAATCCGTTTACTCTTGAAATTCAACTCTTCGATACGATGGGCCGTCCAACCGACAATGCGCGCCATAGCAAACAGAGGCGTATAGATTTCTTCCGGTAAGCCAATCATTTCATAAACAAATCCGGAATAAAAATCAATGTTCGACGATACGCTTTTCTTATTTCCTTTGAAATTATAAAAAGATTGAATGGCTCGTTCTTCCAAAAGTTCAAGGAATGCAAATTCATCCGAACGTCCTTTTTCTTTTGCCAAATCACGCGCCAATTCTTTTAGTAAAATAGCGCGGGGGTCTGATATGGTATATACCGCATGTCCGATACCGTAAATTAATCCGGATTTATTATATACTTCCTTATTTAATATCCGTTCTAAATACTTGTCTATTTCCTTAACGTTTTTCCAATCGGATATATTCTCTTTCAAATGGTTGAACATATCTATCACCTGATGATTGGCTCCTCCGTGCAAAGGTCCTTTCAAAGAACCGATTCCCGCCGCAATGGAAGAATACGTATCGGTTCCGGTCGAACTTGTTACCCTGACGGTGAAAGTAGAATTGTTTCCTCCTCCATGTTCGGCTTGCAATACCAAAACCAAATCCAATGTACGAGCTTCTAAAGAGGTATATTCCCGTTTCAGCATGTGAAGGAAATTTTCGGCCACCGTGAGGTTTTCATGCGGATGGCGAATGTGCAATGATCGCCCTTGAGCGCTGTGNCGTAAGATATTATACGCGTATGCGATAATAGTCGGGAATTTGGAAATAAGCTGAATGGATTGTCGCATCAGGTTTTCGGGAGAAGTATCATCGGGATTCGAATCAAAATTATACATCTCTAAAACGCAGCGCGCAAGCGTATTCATGATATTTTGTCCTTCCAGATCAATGATATTGATGGTGGTTTTTTGTTCCAAAGCCATATTGTCATTCAATAATTCCCTGAAATTAGCCAATTCCTCAGAATCAGGTAATTTTCCGGAAAGCATTAAAAAAGCGATTTCTTCGAAACCAAACCGTTTTGTTTTAATTAAATCATGTACAATATCTTCAACATCATACCCCCGGTAGAAAAGTTTTCCCGGAATTGCTTTTAGACCTCCTTCCGGTAAGCGTTCATAACCGACGACATTACCGATCTGAGTTAAACCTACTAAGACGCCTGAACCGTCTTCATTGCGAAGTCCCCGTTTTACATTGTATTTTACAAACAACTCATTATCAATTTTTGAAGTTGTTTTTACGGACTCTGATAATTTGTAAATAAGATACTCTTTCTTCATAATTAATTTTTTTTAATTTTTATTTATTATCTCAACTAATTTTTCTCCGAACTGTTTAGTTCCAAGCGATTTACCGTTCGACATAAATCGTGCTAAATCATTAGTAGCCTCCCCGTTCAAGAATGCTTTTTCCATAGCGTTCGTAATCAAATCCGCTGCTTCTTTCCATCCCATGTATTCGAGCATCATTACTAAAGACAAAATCAACGAAGAAGGATTCGCCTGATTTTTTCCGGCAATATTGGGAGCTGTCCCGTGTGTCGCCTCAAAAATGGCATGACCGCTTTCGTAGTTAATATTAGCTCCGGGAGCAATTCCAATCCCGCCTACCATCGCAGCCAACTGGTCGGAAATGTAATCACCGTTGAGGTTCAAGGTGGCGATAACCGAATATCTCTCCGGATTCAATAACGTACCTTGCAAAAAAGCATCTGCAATGACGTCTTGTATAACTAATTTACCTTCTGCAAGTTCCTTTGAAAACTCCCTTTCAGCCAATTCGTATCCCCAGCGTTTGAAGCCGCCTTCGGTAAATTTCATAATATTGCCTTTGTGTACCAATGTTACGCTCGGTAACCGGTTTTCCAAAGCATACACAATAGCAGCCCGTATCAATCGTTCGGATCCTTCAATAGAAACCGGCTTAACGCCGAAAGAAGAAGTATCTTCGAAACGGATTTTATTCACATGCATCTCATCTTTCAAGAATGTTAAAAACTTGCGGGCTTCGGGTGTTCCCTGCTGCCATTCGATGCCTGTATAAATATCTTCTGTATTTTCCCGAAAAATAACCATATTCACTTTCTGCGGCTCTTTCACCGGTGAAACAACTCCTTTGAACCATCGCACCGGACGGAGGCATACATATAAGTCAAGTGTTTGCCGGAGCGCTACGTTCAACGACCGGATGCCTTCGCCTATCGGCGTTGTAAGCGGACCTTTAATTCCGATACGGTAATTGCGAAAAGCGTCTAAAGTTTCATCCGGCAACCAATTACCCGTCGTATTAAACGCTTTTTCGCCGGCTAACACTTCTTTCCAAACAATCGCCCGTTTCCCGTTGTAGGCTTTTTCTACAGCGCAATCAACGACGCTTTGTCCGGCCGGAGTTATTTCCGGACCAACACCATCGCCTTCAATAAACGGAATAATCACCCGATCGGAGGTATCATTGACGCACTGTGTCATTGCGGACGTAGCGTAGCGAAGATCCGCAATCCCTTCGTTAACTGCTTTCATATTTTGTCTGTTTTTAAATAATTCAATGCGCTTCCAGCCTGATACCATCGAATCTGTAAATCATTAAACGTATGGTTTACNGAAAAAGAATCCTGCTTTTTATCAGCATGNTAAAGTATAACCGTAAGCGGTTTTCCCGGTTTCAAATTCCGGATACCGATAATAGANATACAATCATCTTCCTGAATTTTATCATAATCGCTTTTATTTTCAAAGCTAAGCGCCAACATGCCTTGTTTTTTCAGGTTCGTTTCATGGATACGCGCGAAACTTTTAGCTAAAACAACTTTGACATTCAAAAACCGTGGTTCCATTGCGGCATGTTCGCGAGACGACCCTTCTCCGTAATTATCTTCCGCTACGATAATTGACGATATTCCCTGTTGTTTATACTGTTTAGCAACCGTCGAAACCGGTTCATATTCTCCGGTTTGTTGATTCAAAACGGAATTTGTTTTTTCGTTAAACGCATTCACAGCTCCCAGAAGCAGGTTGTCGGAAATATTTTCCAAATGACCNCGAAAACGAAGCCATGGACCTGCCGGAGAAATATGATCGGTNGTACATTTTCCTGCTACTTTAATCAGCAAAGGCATATTNATTAACTCTCCTTCCGTAGGAACAGGAAAAGCTTGCAGGAGTTGCAAACGTTTGGAATGAGGGTCAATACGAATTTCTTCATTTGTTTCGCCCGGNGCAAAATAACCTTTGTCTTTCACTTCAAAGCCTTTGGGTGGAAAGTCGCTTCCTACGGGTTCACGGAGTAAAACCTCACGTCCGTCTTCCGTTTTTAATTTATCNGTCAAAGGATTGAAATAGAGATCGCCTGCGATAGTCAAAGCCATTGTCAACTCGGGTGAAGCTACGAATGCNTATGTATTGGGATTCCCGTCGGTACGTTTGGCAAAATTTCGATTAAAAGAAGTAACAATCGAATTTTTACGGGTATTATCGTCGGTATGCCGTTTCCATTGACCGATACAGGGACCGCAAGCATTTGCCATCATCAGCGCGCCTGCCTTCTCAAAGTCTCCGATTATTCCGTCCCTTTCGGCAGTATAACGGATTTGTTCGGACCCCGGATTTACAAACAAGGCAGCCGCTACCGGAATTTTATCTTCCGTAGCCTGACGGGCGATTGAAGCCGCCCTGCTCAAATCTTCATAAGATGAATTGGTACAGGAACCGATCAATCCTACTTCCATGCGTTGCGGATAACCATTAGCTTTCGCTTTGGCAGCCAATTCGGAGATAGGAGTTGCCTCATCAGGAGTAAACGGCCCGTTGACATAAGGCTCCAGAGNCGATAAATCAATTTCAATCACCCGGTCGAAATAAGACGCAGGATTTGTTAATATTTCCGGATCCGGTTGCAAATACGATGCAATTTTTTGNGCGTAAAGGGCTATNTCTTCCCTTCCGGTNACGTTCAGGTAAGCGACTGTCTTNTCATCGAAAGGAAAGATGGAAGTAGTCGCTCCGACTTCGGCTCCCATATTNCANACGGTTGCTCTTCCCGTAGCCGACAAGGAAGAAACNCCTTCTCCGAAATATTCGATAATCGAATTGGTNCCGCCTTTGACGGTCAATATTCCGGCTAATTTCAGGATTACATCTTTAGGAGTTGTCCAACCGCTCAATTTTCCGGTCANCCTGACGCCAATCAGTTGCGGCATTTTTAATTCCCATTCCATACCGCTCATCACATCGGAAGCGTCCGCTCCTCCAACTCCAACGGCAATCATCCCCAGTCCGCCTGCATTAGGAGTATGCGAATCGGTGCCTATCATCATTCCTCCCGGGAAAGCATAATTTTCCAATACCACTTGATGAATAATTCCGGCTCCAGGTTCCCAGAATCCGATATTATAAGCATTGGATACTGTTCGTAGAAATTCATATACTTCACGATTACCTTCCGTAGCGGCATTTAAATCGGTTTTTGCTCCTCTATCTGCCAAAATCAAATGGTCGCAATGCACTGTAGCCGGTACGGCCGATTGTTTTTTGCCGGCGTTCATAAATTGTAAAAGAGCCATTTGCGCTGTTGCATCCTGCATAGCCACGCGGTCAGGACGAAAATTCACATAATCTACCCCTCGTTCATAATCGGTTGTTTGTTCCTTATGATCCAAGTGTGCATACAAAATTTTTTCGGAAAGCGTCATCGGACGTTTGAGATGCCCGCGAGCAAAATCTACTTTCCCGGCAAAATTTTTATAAAACCTTTGTAACATTTCTACATCAAAAATCATAAATCCTTTATTTTATAATTGTATCTAATGAGTTAAATCTACATAAATTTTTAAATTTTAGTAAAGGTATATATTTTTTTTATTAAAAACAAAAAACTTTTACAACGTTTTAATGATTTTTTTCATCTATATATATATGACCAATGAAAAAATACTATAAATAATAAAAATTTAAATATATGAAAACATTTTTAAAAATTTTTGGGATTTTATTTTTACTCTTGTTTCAGTTTTCAAGTTGTTTAGATAATGATGACGGAAAACCTATTTACTTTTTTTACGATGAACCGGCAGCGGTTGAACAACAAGGAGAATATCCTTTGATTCGCAACCAATCTCATTCGTTTTATGTTCCGGATTTAGCCGGTGATACTACTTTAAGAGCAAACGATTTGCTATGGACTTCATTTATTGTTGATTTGGATAATGAAAAGGACCTTCCTTCTTATTTNTCTAAGTATTATTACACTGCAGAACATTTTAATTATGAAATCGTTGACAGTGCCAAAGTAATTATTCCGGCTGACGCTGATGAATTTCAATCTTATTTATCGGACGATTATTCGTCTTCGATCGAGTTGTCCGTTTTATACAATTATGCTATTGACAGTCTGTGGTTTTTTGGATTTAAACCGAGAGATCAATCCAATCAATTAAGATATACTTACGAATTAATTTTGAATCCGGAATTAGAAAACGACAATTATCCGACACTTTACATCCGTTCGAAACAAATAAACACTTCAACCGAAGGTCATGGAAAAGCTCGTTCAAGAGATGGATTTATTATTTTTGCTTTCGACGTGAATGATTTTGTTAATTATTATCGCAAAGCAACTTCTTCATCAGGGTATGTACGATTTAATCTTAAATACAAAACCGATGTTGACGTTAATGGAAATGATATTTACAAACAGTTCATGAGTAACCCCATTTCATGGGATTTTAATTTAAGAAAACCTTAATGAAAAAATAATCTGTGTTTTTTCTCAATGCCAAGTAGGCCGGGCGAAATTTTCTAAAACCTTAATAAATAATTCGTCCGGCCTATTTTATCTCTCACTAATAGTATAATTATCTCAAAAATCACTCCTGCATAATGCTTGAATCGAAAAAAATACTACTTTTGTAGTCTATGTCTTTAATAATCTAAATAATATACAAATGAAAAAAGTAGTGACTTTCGGTGAAATAATGCTTCGTTTATCATCACCCGATTATCTGCGGTTTATCCAATCAAACCGATTAAATGCCACTTTCGGCGGAGGAGAGGCGAATGTGGCGATTTCTTTGGCTAATTATGGAATTCCAACCGATTATGTTACCCGTTTACCAAAAAATGATATTGCCGAATGGTGTATTTCCGATTTGCGAAAATACAATGTCGGAACACAACACATCGTTCGCGGAGGTGATCGCATGGGAATATATTTCCTGGAAACAGGAGCGGTTGCCAGGGCGTCTAAAGTAATTTACGATCGCGCTCATTCGGCAATCGCGCAAATTCAACCGGGAATGGTTGATTGGAAAAGTATATTTCAAGAAGCGCAATGGTTTCATTGGACAGGAATTACGCCTGCTCTTTCACAAGGAGCTGCCGATGCCTGTTTAGAAGCCATTAGGATTGCTAACGAATTAGGAATAACCGTTTCATGCGATTTAAATTATCGGAANAANCTTTGGAAGTACGGGAAAACAGCTTCGGAAATTATGCCGTCTTTAGTTGAGGGTTGCGATATTATTCTGGGAAACGAAGAAGATGCAGAGAAAGTATTCGGCATTCACCCCGAAGGATTTGATGTCGCCCATACGGGCGGCGAAGTGAATGCGCTTGAGTTTGAATCCGTTTGTAAACAACTAATGAATCAATTTCCACGTGCAAAAAAAGTAATTATTACTTTGCGCGGATCAATCAATGCAAATCACAACACTTGGAGCGGATGTTTGTATGCCGGCGGAAAATTATATCAATCCAAGTGTTACGATATTACACATATCGTTGACCGGGTCGGCGGAGGCGATTCGTTCATGGGCGGTTTAATCTATGGTTTACTCACTTTTCCTTCCGACGACCAGCGCACATTGGATTTTGCAGTAGCTGCTTCTGCTTTGAAACATACGATTTTCGGCGATTTCAATTTAGTGACTATCGCCGAAGTAGAACAACTCTTAAAAGGCGATGGATCCGGCAGGGTGATTCGTTAAGAATTAAGAATTAAGAATTAAGAATTAGGAATTAAGAATTAAGAATTTAAATTATGGCAAAGTATAATAAATTACAAGTACTTGAAACAATGAGCGCTACCGGAATGATTCCTTTATTTTATCATTCCGATATCGAAACAGTGAAAAATGTTGTGAAAGCGTGTTATCTTGGCGGAGTAAAAACATTTGAATTTACCAATCGCGGTGAATTTGCACATGAAGTGTTCGGAGAACTGAGTAAGTATGTGGTAAAAGAATGTCCGGGTCTGATTCTGGGAGTCGGATCAATTGTTGACGCCCCGACTGCTTCGTTGTACATTCAGTTGGGTGCGAACTTTATAGTCGGACCGCTATTTAATCCCGATGTCTCTAAAATTGCCAATCGCCGGTTAGTGCCTTACATGCCCGGATGCGGTTCGTCTTCGGAAGTTGGATTTGCCCAGGAAGCCGGTTGCGATATCTGCAAAATATTTCCCGGCGATGTTCTGGGACCTAACTTTGTGAAAGGATTAAAAGCTCCGATGCCCTGGTCGTTACTGATGGTTACCGGTGGAGTGAAACCCGAAGAAGCCAATTTAAAAGCCTGGTTCGAAGCCGGCGTAACTTGCGTAGGAATGGGTTCCAACCTTTTTCCGAAAGAAGTGATTGCCGCTAAAGAATGGGGAACAATTACCGAATTGTGTAAAAATGCTTTAGCAATAATTGCAAAGATCCGCGGCTAATAGGAAGATATCAGTACAATAATAAAAAAAGCGTTTCGCATCGTTTGTTGGTCAATACTTTCATTGTGTATTACAGTATTGGCGGCTTATTTTTTGTTAAAACTTCCACCGGTTCAACAAAAGATAAAAGCGCTTGTTTTACAAGAAATTACAAAGAAGACCAAAAACAAAATAAGTATCGGCAATCTCCGTTTTTCTCCTTTCAATCGTTTACAATTAGAAGAATTATATGCAAGCGATTTGAAAAACGACACGCTTCTTTATATAGAAAAATTGAACGCCGATTTCAATTTTTTAAAATTATTTCGCAAACAATTCATCATTCAATCGGTAGAAATTGACCGGTTTGATATACGTATTTCCAAAGATAGCGTCAACGCTCCCTTCAACTTTCAATTTTTAATTGATGCGTTTGCTTCCGACCCTGTTCAACCGGCGGATAATTCGAATTTACAATTGGCAATTGATCATATTCAACTGAAAAACGGATGTTTGCGTTACGACGTTTTTTCAGAACCTTTTCAAGCGCCGGATATATTTGATGCTAACCACATAGATATCCGGAATCTGCAACTCAATACCAAGTTTCATTTGCTTCATCCGGATGAATGGAACGGTTCGATAGAAAATTTTTCTTTTGATGAAAAGAACGGTTTCGCATTGAAACAAATGAAATTCCATGTAAAAAATATGGATAATAGATTGTCGGTTGACCGGTTTTATATTTCATTACCATATTCGGAATGTGAAATCATGGAGGCAAGTCTTGATTATTCCGGTTTAAAACTTAATGAAATCTTATCCGGCGCTACGTATTCAATACTTTTCTCTTCCGGAAAATTGCATCCCGGTGATTTTAGTTGTTTTTTTCCGGAACTTTCCCAATATGCCGAAACGGTAACTTTTTCGGGAGAGATAAAAGGAAGGTTTCCTGAAATTTCACTTCCTCATTGGGAATTGAATTATGGAAATCAACTTCAATTGTCGTTAAACGCAGGCATAACCGATTACAATATTTGGGAAACATCCGCTTTTAATCTGAACATAGAAAAATGTTTAGTTGATCCGGAGCTATTCAAATTACCCATACACACGGATTTAGTATCCATAGCCGGAAAAATATCCGGTTCGCTTCCGGATTTGAAAGTAGAGATAACCGCCGAAAGTAAACAAGGAGATTTGGCAATGAATGGTACGGGTGGATATATCGCTTCGACGGAGAATATTCGTTTCGATTTGGAAATGGAATCATCAGGATGCAATGTGAAAAATCTTTTGTCCGATAGCGCTTTCGGAAATGCATCGTTTCGATTGACAACACAAGGAACACTAACCGCTCTGAATAAAATTGAGGCAAAAACGAATGTCGAAATTATTCAGTTGGATTATCGCGGATACAGTTACCGGGATATTACAGCGAACGCTGTTTATGCAAACGATAGCGTTTCGATTGATTTAATCAGCAACGATCCCCGGTTACCTGTGGTATTTCAAGGAAAGGCCGGATTAAATAAGGAAAATCTTTTTGCACAATTAGATGCTACATTTACCGGCGTACGTCCGGACGTTTTGAATCTTTTACCTCAATATCCTGATTCGGAATTATCCGGAACCATCCATACAGAAATAAGAGGATTTGATCCGGATTTGATGAGCGCTTCCGTTGTAATTGATAATTTACTTTGGACTACTCCGGCAGGAAATTTCAACGATTCACCGATTACATTTGCGTATATTGCTGAAGCCAACCGGCAAAAACAAATCAATTTTCGATCTCCCACGTTAACCGTTCGGGGAAAGGGCAATCTCACTTACGAAGGAATCGCTCAATCGCTCAAACAGACTTTTCCTGCATTATTTCCTTTTAATAACTACAAATTAAAAGAGACAATTCCGGATCGTGAAAATTTTGATTTTATCGTCGGCATACGTCATGCAAACGAATTAACACATTTATTTGGAATGGAAACATCCATTCCCGACTCGGCGCTTTTTGTGGGTAAATACAACAAAGAAGGAGAAGATTTGAACCTGAATATCACTGCATTTTGTATTTTTTTCCGGACGGATACAACACGAGTTGAGTTGAATCTCTCTAATGTACAAAATAACCTGGCTGTTCAAATGGAAGTGGAAAACAAATCGGATCAGTATGATTTAGAAGGGAACATAGGAGCGGCGATCGAATTTATTCCGAACCTTGACTATAAGCCCGATATGAAAATCTCGCTGACTCCCGGATTATTTACGTTAAATGGTACCGCTTTCCAAATCCGCCCGGCTCAAATAGATATTGCAAATAATAGATACGAAATAGATAATTTTGCATTGCGGCACACGAGGTCGGAATATATAAAAGTAAGCGGAATCATATCGGATAATGCAGACGATTCGCTCCAGATTTCTATTAACCGGTTCGATATCAGGACGATATTATCCGCTCTAAAAAATAAATTGCCTTTGTCCGGAACNGCTTCGGGCGACATAACGCTTTCCCGGTTGATGACAAACCCNCTAATACTTACACGTGATTTAGCAATTAACGATATGATATTCGATGGTAACCCGGTAGGAGATTTGCAGTTAAGAAGCGCTTGGAGTTCCGAACGGCAAGGATTGGCTTTACGTGCTGCATGGAGCCTTCCGGATGCAGGAGAATCAATAATTTCCGGATTTGTTTTACCGAAAAAAGATTCACTTTCACTAACAGCCGATATACAAGGAGTCCAATTGAAGTGGTTAGATGGATACTTACCGGCGGTTTTTTACGGATTAGACGGAGAATTAGGCGCACAAATCAATGTCACCGGAAATCTGAATGATCCGGTTTTATCGGGTACGCTACATTTGAATGACGCAACAGTAGGCATCCCAACAATCAATACACGATACCGGATTTCCGATTCGATTTTTTTAGAGAAAGATCAAATTATTTTTCGAAATTTCGTCGTTTATGATGAAACCAATCGAAATGTAAAAATCAACGGAAATATCGGCCATCGTCAATTTTCAAACCTGAATCCGAGATTATCCCTCGATTTCAACCGGTTTCTGGTATTGGATAATAGTGAGCAAACCGATAGTTTGTTTTATGGAATTGTCAGGGTGAACGGCAATTTAACTGCACTCATGCAAAATAAAGATTGGTTGGTACAAGGCAGGTTAAGTAATGAAAAAGGAAACAAAATCATGCTGAATCTTCCTGAATCGTCTATGGAGGCGCAACGTTACAATTGGTTGACTTTTATTAATACGCCCGAAGAAGATTCTATCGAAGTTGTAAGNGANCAGCCTGAAAGTGAGTTATCAGCTTTTTCGCTTCCGCTTAAATTACAAATCACACTTTCCGTTGATCCTGACCTGAGNGTTGGAGCCATNATCAATCCGGATACCAAAGATGCAGCCGTTGTCACAGGGCATGGGATTTTGGACTTTTCGTATAACTTAGCTGATCCGGTTCCTCGTTTATTGGGAAGTTATACGATTGACGAAGGTAAATGTACCCTGTCGCTAAAAAACATTACCAAAAAAACATTTTCAGTTCAACCGGGAGGAAAACTGAATTTTCAAGGCGATATAATGAATACAACTTTCGATTTATCGGCAGCCTACAGCCTCCGGGCATATCTGACAGGTCTTGATCCGAGTTTTGCTTCGTTAATGACCGCTTCGAAAATTCCGGTGAATTGTGTACTTACTGCAAACGGGAGATTTGAAGATATGAAATTAAAATACCGGATCGAATTACCCAGCCAACCGGATGAAGTTCAACGAAAATTAGACGGATTAATCTATTCCGACGAAATGAAAATCATGCAAATCGGATATTTATTGGCATTCGGTGCTTTTTTACCGGTCAATTCTAATTTGATGAGTACGGGTAACTCTTCCATATTGACGTCATTGGCCTCATCATCTATTACGGCTCAATTGAATCATTTATTATCGGGCGTTTTATCGGATAATTGGACAATTGGTACGGATCTGCATAGCAGCGATTCCAATTTCTCCGATGTTGATATGGACGTCAACATTTCCGCCCGCATGTTTGATGACCGGTTAACTATAAACAGTACATTGGGTTATCATAACGCTACAAACCAAATCAATAATTTTACCGGAGACTTTAATATCGAATACAAATTAATACCCAGCGGCAATCTGCTTTTGCAATTTTATAATGTTACCAACAATCAATACTACGACAGATCAAGATCCCCTTTAACACAGGGCGCCGGAATTGTATATAAACGGGAAAGCCGGACATTCCCGCAATTATTTAATAATATTGGACGAAAGAAAGAATGAAAGGAACTCCAATCTTATCAATTGGTAGATTTATACCTGATAGCATTTTTTATTTTTTAAAATTATATTTCACCAAAAAAGGATTGTCAATTTCAGGATTATTATTTTTTATCAAATTCTTCTGCTCTTCCGTAAGGTTATTTTCATTATAAAATGGATGTAATAATTCGCGACTAAAGGCTTTGTCATACAATATTATTGATTCTTTGGAAAAATCAGGCAAAAGAAATCTTATATTTTCTGTTGTTTTATTGAAGATATGAGCTTTTTGCGTTTCTTTATCAAAAAAGATATGCTTGAATTGTAAATTGCCACAATCCAAAAGGCAAAGTTTGTATTTGACTGTTTCATAGTTATATACAATACAATAATTTAAAAATCCTTCTCCTACATAATCTCTTTCGGGGTTCTTGTCTTCACTTATCATTTTTTCCCTTAATTTTTTAATTTTATCAAGAGAATTATTTTTTTTGCCAAAATCCCAGAAAAAAGAAGTACCTTTGCTTAAATTGATAATTTCATTTGTGGGTGGCGGTGAAAAATATACATCTTCATTATAAATATAAGTCTTATAAAATGGATTAAATATACTTCCCAGGCGTTCATCGTTCTCATATCTTTTTTCAATGATTGTATTTGAAACCCTGTTATAAAAGACCACTTTATATTTATTTAAAGATATAAATAATAACCTGTTTTCATTCAACGGATAAACTTCATTATATGCGATAATTTCATGAGGCAGTTTTACTTTTTTGATAAAAGTTCCCCTTTCCAAATCGAACAGCAACAAACTGCCGAAAGGTTCTAAGAGCATCAGTTGATTGTTGTAAGGATCAACATTAAAATCTGATAAATAAAGATACTCTTCAGGGCCTTGACCTTTTTGAAAAATCTTAAATAAAAATCTCCCATTAGAATCAAAGCAAAACAAAGATTGAAGTTTCAAGTCTAAAATAAAATACTTGTTATCATGATATATAACTTTTGATATGGAAGATATTAGACAATCTTCGTTCGTATCAAGTTGAACAACATCAATAGATTCAAAAATATCAGAAATTGATATTACTTCCGTTGAATCAAGGTCAATGGCATTCATACTCTTTCTTTTTTCAGAACATGAAAAAAAGAGAATAAACAGAAAAATGATAGTTACAACATATTTCATTTATAGACCAAGGTTCAAATTGTATGCAGCTACAACAAGAAATACAAGAGCGGCGAATCCTGCAAAAATTTTCTTTTTCATAATGTAATTCTTTTATTCATTTGACAATACTATTTATAAGTGCAAAGATAATTAGAATTATTTTGACAAAACGGTAAAATCTTTTTTCCGGTGCTATGAAAAGAAAAATAATTATTATTCCCGTACCTTATATCGCTCGGTAGAATGGAACAGCATGTCTCAAAATCTGCATCCTGTAAAGGGATGCATCCTTAGCAGGAAGCAAGAGCTGAGGGGTCATATATCTTTTT
>JGI24702J35022_10001741_pt1 | contig 13486 bp, 7 predicted proteins | sample TergutTh196P4_FD_35022 | JGI IMG/M metagenome (IMG submission 35022)
AAAAATGTTCATGTTTTTTATTCTTGGAATTTACTAAAAATGAAGTGGGATAATTTTTTGGAAGTTCGGTTCAATGAAAGCTCATATTTTATTAGTGAAAAGCATGATATTTGGAAATTTGTACATACTGAAAGAAATAATGAACACGAAGAATTGACATTTGCGGATAAAACAAAGGCTTTAAAATATTTTGAAAATAGAGTGAATGAAATATTGAATTATCCTAGATAGACTTAACATTCAGACATATAGAAGTTTAAATAAAATTTTTGCAAATATGTAAGTAAAGAAAGGTACAGGATTCAAATTTCTGCACCTTTCTTTTTTTAGGTAACTCAAAAATCAATTGCCGCAAGGCGGCAAAAAAAGGGGGCGGCTCTGCCGCAAAGGGAAAGAAAAAAATATAGCGATTCTGTCGGGGTCGGTCGTTCATCGTTCCGCCGTCGGGCAGAACGGAAACATTTTTTGTTTTCCCTGTTCTTTCTTTCATGGGTCATTTTTTTAGGCAAAACGGTACATTTTGGGTAATGATAACCCAAAATGTACCGTTTTTGAAAAAAATTATCAACACGTCCCTTTTTTACTTCTATTCGGCTTATAATCTTACTGTCATCCTTTTTTTTCGCTTTCACCCCCCCATCCCCTTAACTGACAGGCTTTTCTGTGGATTTGGGATGGGAAAAAATTTTCTCTTTTTTTTGCCCTCACATGAATTATTTTTGTTAGTTTTGCAGACGTAAAACGTAATAAAATAAAAAATAAACTATATGTTAAAAATCAAATCAATTATCAAGAAAGCAGTTGCGATGACAATCTTACTTACAGGTTGTATGACAGTGTTTGCGCAAGACATTATTATCAGGAACAATGGCTCAGAAATTCAGGCTATTGTTCGCGAAGTTGGAGTAGACTATGTCAGGTTCAAAAGATTCGACAATCAGACAGGGCCAATTTACAGGCTGAACAAGTCGGAAATATCAATGATCTGGTATGAAGACGGTAGCCGGGATGTCTTTGGCAATGTTTCTCGGTCTAACGAAGGTGGACAACAAACGGCTATTATTCAGCGAAATAGTTATCGCAATAACTTTGATTATTCTCGACAACAACCACCTGTGTCGGGGAATTTATACGATAATCAATATGATATTCCGATGAAAAAATTTCGTATTGCAGTTGATGCAGGTTTCTCATATCGCATTGCAAAGGCATCGAAAGATTTAGATGCATTAGAGAGAAGTTTTATTAATAAGATGCGCGCCGGTTTTTTGTACGGCGCAGATTTTCACGGCTTTTTCACTACCGGTTTCGGATTAGGGGCTAAATTTACCGGACATTATTATTCGCGTACAGAAATGGGTTTTAAAGATCAGGTAAGTACTTACTATATTGCGCCTTCCTTGATGTGGAGGACTTTCAACAGGAAGATGGATGTAATCTATTACATTTTAAGTTTAGGATATGTAGATTTTAATGATACATGGTCATACAATGGATTATCCGAATCATATTCCAATGGCTGATTGGGTACTACTATTGAGTTTGGGTACGATCTACGGCTAAATAGCAATAACTTTCTCGGGTTCAAACTAACGTATACAACAGGAAAAATTGAGTTAGATATAAAAGATTCGTCCGGCAATAACTTTGTAGAATCACTTGCCGCAATAGATTTGTCAGTAGGATTCAGGTTCTAACATAATTTCGGCATAGTCGACGCACAGTCGGCCAATGTTCGAGACTCGAGACCGGATATATTTTCATATATATTTCTTTAATAGTAAATATAATAAATACTTCAATAGGTAAGGTAAAAAATGCGATATGACTTGAAATAACTCTTGTATTTAAGCGCAGTAATGGGGTGTTTAATTGTTAAAAATGCGCGTTTGGACAATTTGTGCCTGTAAAATAAATTATTTTGTCCTGTCAGTGAATGTTCAACCATGTACTTTTGCAGAAAAATTGAACAGGTCATTAGAAGAATTTTGAACGATGAAAATAATAGTATGTGAATTATTGTATGAAAAAGTAGTGGTCGGGTATGGCACACGGAAGAAAAAATACCTGACCGGTTCGGTTGACAGTATTGCTACCGAACGAATCACTCAATGCGCAACGCCTGATTTGACAGCTTCCTTGTCGGGTTTAGCTGCAGGCGTATGCGCTATGCAAGGAAAGGGTATTCCCGGCCTCGAACATGATTCCTTTTCATTTTGTGGATGGGAATCGATCAATAACTGTTCGCCGACTTTTTTAGCTGACGGAGTGGCAGCCGGTATGACCGTTATTAATACCGTAGATGCAGAAATCTTTAATTGCTTCAAAGATGCCGCTTTGCCTGTAGTCTACGTATCAAGAGTTACTAACGACATATCGCTTGTTACAACTAAAAAAAGGGGGCAGGAGAAGCCGGGAGATACCATTTCCTCGCGCAAAACAACAAAGGGCTTTTTAGCATACAGACGACAAAGATTGTTTTAGGTAAACATAAATATATTTATAAGAAAATCACCTGATAAAAAACTTGCGAGAATCCGCGTAGTCTGTGTGCTGAAAGCCACTTGATCCTGAATTATTCGGACATTGACACACTTTTCAAATTTCATTTTTATAAACCACCTGAATAATAGGTAATCAAATACCATTTTTAAGAAACCACCTAAATTTTATTGTATTGCTAATGCCTGGACGCCTGAACAGGCGTCCGGGTTTTTAGCATATAAGACGAAAACACAGTTTATAAACTTTGCCGCGAAAATAACCGGAAACTAAATAAATATTTTGAACCAAATGTTTTTTATGATGAAATCGTTTAAAAATTTTCCTTCAGCAAGGAATAGAATGTTGGCAATCGGGATTATATTGCTGGCATCTGCAGGGATAACATTAGCTACTACTGCAATGAATGGGTTTGGAGGTTTTACATCACCTCAACAAGCCGGAATCACAGTGAAAGGAGTTGTCTCGGATGACTTAGGCGCGATGGCAGGCGTCAACATCTTAGAAAAAGGGACAACAAACGGCGCCGTCACGAACATGGATGGCGAATATACTTTAATTGTCGCTTCCAATGCGACTTTGGTGGTCTCCTATATCGGGTTTACAACGCAGGAGATCGCTGTAAATGGCCGGACTACGATTCATATCCGGTTGATAGAAGATTCACAAATGTTAGACGAAGTAGTGGTGGTTGGGTATGGCGCACAGAAGAAAATAAACCTGACCGGTTCGGTTGCTACCGTTGGCGCCGAACAGATTACAAGCCGCGCGACGCCTAACTTGTCAGCCTCCCTTTCGGGATTGGCGCCAGGGGTACGTGTTACGCAAGGAAGAGGAACGCCGGGCGATGAAAACGTCTCTATCCAAATTCGCGGATTAGGGTCTATCAATAGCAGTTCGCCGATGATCTTAGTAGATGGCATGGTCGCCGACATGACCGTTCTTAACCCTGAAGATGTGGAAAGTATCAACTTCCTTAAAGATGCCGCTTCGGCCGCTATTTACGGCTCGCGCGCCGCCAACGGCGTGGTGCTTGTCACGACAAAAAAAGGTAGACGGGAGAAACCGAGAGTGACCTTTTCTTCGTTGCTTGCCAGCGAACAACCGGTGACCTCGTTGAAATTCATGTCGGAAATGCCTACATGGATGAGACTGCATAATACGGCACAAAGGAACAATATGCTCACCTCTTCTTGGTATGCAGATGAAGTTATCAAAGCGTGGGAGGCGGCGAATGATAACCCTAACGGCATTTATACCGACCCCGTGACCGGTAACCAAATACCTAACCGGATCGCATACCCGAATACAGACTGGGCACAGATTTTGTTCCAGCCCAGTTTGTATCACCAACACAGTATTTCTGTGTCCGGCGGTAACGACAACACGACTTATCTGCTGTCGGGACTTTTCCGCGAAAACCCCGGTACGTTGGAAAACACAGGCCTGCAACGCTTTAACATTCGGGCGAATGTCGAAAGCAAAATCGCCGATTTTCTGACAATAGGAACGCAAACATGGGCTACAAAAGAGTTTAAAGAACCGGGTAGTACGTCGATGACCTATTTGTTTCAGGCTTATCCGGGTATCAATCCCAAGTATAAGGGGTTATATGGCGCTGCGGAAGACCCGAGTATGCCTAACATGAACAATGTGCTGCATAGCGTCGCTTCGGCGGGCGGCATGTATGAATACACCCGCCTCAATACAACCTGGTATGTGAACGCGGACATATGGAAAGGAATTGCCACCGAAGTAAGGTTTAATTACAACGAATATCAACGGCAAGACGAGAATTATTCACAAAACTTGCCCCGCTATCGATTTCGGGAAGGAACAGAAACGGGCGTTGAGAGCTTGGGGGTGCTCGATAATGCAACTTCATATCGTTACTCTTATTTTTCATCAGCTTATACTGCTAATTTATTGCTCAGGTATACCCGTACTTTTAGAGACCACGAATTAAACGCTTTTGTAGCTTATGAGCAATATTTTACTAAAAGTACAGGCTTCAGCGCAACAAAGAGAGGGCTGTTAGATTGGAACGTTACGGATATTACGAGCGCGACAAATATGGACAGTATGGGAGGGTCGGCAAAACAGGCGATGGCCATCCTTTCGTACCTGGGGCGCTTGAATTATGCCTATAAAGGTAAGTATTTATTCGAAGCCAATTTCCGCGCCGACGGTTCTTCCCGTTTTGCTCCGGGCTATCGTTGGGGTCAATTTTCGGCATTCTCCGCCGGATGGCGTCTATCGGAAGAATCGTTTTTCGAACCCCTCAAGAAGTATGTGGAAAATCTCAAAGTGAAAGCGTCATATGGTGAATTAGGCAATCAGGTGAGCGGATATTACGACTGGCAATCTATTTATTCCAAAACAAATATCGTGTTCGACGAGAGCGTGCAATCCGGCGTAATACCTTCCCAATTACCTAATTTTCAGATGTCATGGGAAAAGACCGCCACGATGAATCTGGGCGTTGAAGCCAATTTCCTGAATAACAGGCTTTCGTTGGAGTTCGACTATTATACGAAGAAAACAAGAGACATGTTAGTACGTCCGCCTCAATACTTAACGTTGGGTACTGTTACTACTCCCCAAGTTAACGCCGCTACTTTGAAAAATAACGGTATCGACCTGAATATACGCTGGAACGACAGGATCGGCAAGGTTCGTTATATGATAAACGCCAATTTAGGTTACAGCGCCAACGAAATAACCGGTTATAGCGGAGAACTAAAATACGAATTAGACCCGAATACACTTGACGTCTGGGGCAATCCTACCTGGCGTTATACCAATATAGGTGACGTCGTGTCGATGAGCGGTAACAATGCGATTGTAGAAGGACACACCTATTACGAATATTTCATTCGCAAACCGTACAAAGGGACAGGCGCCTATACAAACCCCGATGGAACGGTTGATCCGAACGGAGGCCCGAAAGATGGTATGATTCGGACGAAGAAGGACTTGCATTGGGTGAGAGAAATGATTGCTGCCAAATATTCATTCAATAACAATACCGTTGGATACGGAGCGGGTAATTTGTGGTATGGTACGATGTTGTTTGAAGACGCTAACGGCGACGGCAGATACGGAACGGCCGACGACCGCGTATTCTTAGATGGGAAGTCGTCGCTTCCGAAATTTATTTTTGGCCTCAATATGTCAGCCGAATGGAAAGGAATCGACCTTAGCATGAGTTGGGCGGGACGCGCCGGGTCGTATCATTACATCAACGAACGCGGTGTTAACAGTTCAATATTAAGCGCTAATACCGACGCTTTGCCATATGATGCGCAGAAAATGTTTTACTCTTATGATGCCATTGCTTCAGCCGAAAACGGAGGCAATAATGACTATGACCCTGCAAATGATCCCAATGCTAACTATCTGGCGCTCTATCCGCGTTTGTTAAATGCGAGTTCTACGATGGTTGCAAGTACTTTCTTTTTGTATAATTCTTCCTATCTGAAGCTGAAATCAATGCAAATAGGATATACTTTACCGAAAAATTGGGTTAATAAAGTTAAAATCAACAACCTGCGTTTGTATGTGACAGGCGAAAATCTGCTGACTGTCAAGGATAAGAATTTCCGTGGCGTAGACCCTGAACTTGGCGGTTCGATCAATGTCTATCCGATTGCGAGGATGTATTCGGGAGGCGTATCTATCACTTTTTAAAATCGTAAACAATATGAAAAGAATTAAAAATTTTATAGTTATCATTGCCGTATGGCTGACGACGCCGGCATGTAATGAATTATTGGAACAAATGCCGAGTAACCGGATTTCGGGTCTCAGTATGTGGACGTCCGAAGAACAGGCGGATATGGGTGTCAAAGGCGCTTATGCCGCTCTACAACAACCATTACAAGGTAGCGGCATCATCGGGGAAGGCGTTAATATCGGATATTACGGCTTCGATGTATTGGGTATGGCCGGACAAGGGTCATACGCAGTGAGCAACCTGTTTACTTCCGGCGTTAATCCGGGTAACGAACGTTTTTCGTTCACATGGAGATGGTGTTATACAGGTATTCATCGCGTCAATAACGCAATTAATTATATTCCGCATATCCCTATGAACGAAAGGAAACGTGCGCGCTTAATCGCTGAATGTAAAGTGTTAAGGGCTATTTTTTATATGCGTCTGAATGAATTGTACGGAAATGGCGGAATAGGCGTACCACTCTATCTGGAACCTATTTCGCCTGCGGAATGTGTAAGAGGACAAGACCCTGAAGCAGACGTCTGGGCACAGATTATCGAGGACCTGACCGATGCGATCAGCGAGCCTGAGTTGCCTGATAATCAAATCATGGGCGAAGGACGCGCCAGTAAAGGCGCCGCTTATGCTTTCAGGGGACGTGTCTTTTTGATTACAAAAGAATATGACAAGGCCATTGCCGATTTTGTGAAAGTAGGCGAATGTGGCTATAAACTGTATTCTGATTATAAAAAGTTGTTCAAGGTAGAGCAGGAACGTTGCGAGGAAATGATTTTCAGCGTGCAATATATTGAAGACCCATCGGGATACGGTAACAGGGTACAGAAATACTGCGCCGCCTTCCAACAGGGTTCGAGAGACAGTAGGGGTTGCTGGACTGACCTGCAGGTCTCGCCGGGCATCGTGAATCTGTATGAAGTTTTAGTGGATGACAATACGGTGAAACCGTTCAATTGGAGCGAGTTTATTCCCGAATGGGAGACGGTGGCAAATGAGGCCGACCGGAAAGTGTTTTTTATTCGCGACCGGCATGTGAACGGCGAGGATATTCACTCAACCGTTACTTCGCAAATTACAAGCCAGTTAAACTCTATAACGGTAGACGAGGTGAAAGCCTTTTACAGGTTGGAAGGCAACGAAGCTCGTGTGAAGAAGGCTTATGAAAACCGCGACCCCCGCTTGGCATACAATGTGATAACGCCTTACTCTAATTTCTTGGGCGTCAATAGTAACAGTACGGCCGAGGGATGGTATACCTCGCGTTGGCCTGCAACGAATAATGGCAAGTATTATTTCGACCAACCACAAGCCGAGCCTTTCTTGCGTGACGATCTGCCTGAAGATTATTATCCGACGGGCACAGCTAATGCACAAGCCAACTTTTATTATATGCACCGTAAGTTCGTTGGCGAAGGGCTTGAGTTTATGCGCCGTGAGCAGAATCCTATTGACGAGCCTATCATCCGCTATGCCGACGTATTGTTGATGTGGGCTGAGGCGTTAGTAGAGAATAACCACCTCATCGAGGCTATGGCTAAGGTAAAAGAGGTGAGAGATCGCGTCGGTATCCCGACAATGGAGTCATCGTTTGCAAACCAAACAACCGCCCGCAACTATGTCCGCGACGAACGCCGTCGTGAACTGATGGGCGAAGGCATCAATTTCTTCGACGAGATGCGCTGGCATACCCTGAAAGAAACAAAATTCGACACGGGATATCCCAAAGGCGTCTGGGGTGGACGTACCGGCGGCACACTGTATCAATGGATAGGCGACCATTTTTACACATGGCCTGTCCCAAGAGCCGAAGTAGAACTGAACCCCAACCTGAAACGTACTCCCGGCTGGATTTATTAGATGTAATCTTCACAAGCGATTTATTAATTAAGTATGCAGGCGACGCCTGCATACTTAATTAATATTCACGAAAAAAGAGTAAGGCCCCAAAACACAAAACAACACTTACAACGATGTAAACCCAAAACAATATCTTACTTCTTACTTGCTTTTTCCCTTTCAATTGTTTATATTCTTGCATTATTTCTGTTTTTTTACGATAAATAAAGATATAACTAAGTATAAAAAATGGAAGCGAAATTGAAATCCCAATAATAAGTCCCTCAAAGCTGTATTTTCCTTTACCCGTATCCCATGGAAATGTTTGACCATGATAAAAATCAAATAAAAAATTCAATAGAACAAAAATGATAGCTGCATGGAATAACATTATAAAACAAACAAGAAAATAGGCTATTACTTCAGGGTCTTTTTCCCACTTTTTTTTCGCGTAAAAAGAGTACGCCCAATAATATATATTTTTATACATAACCTCCGGAAAATCATTAGATAAATCGCTGCAAAATTAAAAAAAATAATTGAATTGCACCCAATTTTTCTCTCGAAGATTTTATAAATTAGTTTGCCGTTTTCCTGAAATCTGCCGGTGATACGCCAAACTGGTTTTTGAAGCAACGGCTGAAATAACGAGGCGAACCGTAACCAAGCATATCCGATATTTCTGCTATCGTCATGCTGCGATTGTTTTTGAGCAATTCGGAGGCTTTTTTAAGTTTTCGGAGTAATACATATTCATTGGGCTTCATGCCTGTCAGCGCTTCAAACTTAGCATATAACGAACTGCGGCTCAGGTTTAACGCGCCGGCTAACCCGTTCATATTGAAATCAGGGTTGTCGAAGTTACTTTCGACAATCCGGTTTGTTGTGTCTAAAAACTTTTGGTCAATCGGGTTGTTCGAGATCGTTTGTATATCGAAGCCGGTATTATGGCTGAATTTGTTTTTTATCAATAACCTGTTGCGTATGAGGTTATTACATCTTGTTATAAGTGTTTTTTCGTCGAATGGTTTCGTGATATAATCGTCAGCGCCATGCTGAAGTCCGTAAATATGATGCTCGACCGACGAAAGCGCCGTAAGCAGGATCACCGGAATATGGCATATCTCAAAATCATTTTTCAGGTTTACACATAATTCGGTACCCGACATGCCGGGCATCAGAATGTCGCTAATGATCAAATCAGGTTTCACCTTGCGGGCGAGGTTCAATCCTTCATTGCCGTTGTGAGCCGAAAAAACCTGATAGAGAGGCTTTGTAATCTCTTCCAATATTTGCAGTAAATCTTCGTTGTCTTCTATTAATAAAACGACGCTTTTTGGGTCGCCGGATACGGGCATAACCTCTGTTATCTCCTTGTTGTCTTCAGGCACAGGGGAACATGTTGTCGCTTTACGAAGTGAATCAAAAAGGAGAACTTCGTCAGGAGGGGCTTGTGGATTACTTCGTTCTTCGCAATGAGCGTTTTGCTCCTTGCATTTTGAGGAGACTAAATAACAGTCGGAAAGTTCATCTACTTGAAAATGCCTGTTCCCTTTTTTCAGTCTGACAGTAAACAGGCTGCCATACGATATTTTGCTTTTGACGGTGATGGTTCCGTGGTGTAATGTTACGATTCCTTTTGTCAACGACAGACCGACGCCGAAACTGGGGATTTTGTGTGAATCAAAAAGGGATGTGTCCGTTTGATAAAAGCGGTCAAAGATATGATGAATATCATTTTCACTGATACCTGTTCCACTATCAATGACCTGAATGATGATGGTGTCGGCGTCTTCACCGACGGTCAGTTCGATTGAATCGTTGGGTTTTGTAAATTTGAAGGCGTTTGAAAGCAGGTTGTAAAATACTTTTTGCAGTTGTTTTGTATCAAACCAGCAGGGGATGTTGTCGGTTCCGCTTGCTTCAAACTTATAGGCAATGTTTCTTTCTACGGACAATTCATAGAATGAATAATAGATTTCTTTCAGGAATGGGATGATATTCATTTCTTTCACTTTCAGGGTGATATGTCCTTGTTCCAATTTGCGGAAATCAAGTAGCTCACAGATCAGGTTGCGGATATATAGCGCATGTTTGTTTATTTTCTGCAATTTATTATAAACGAAAGGTGAAATGGCGTTGCTATTCAGAAGTCTCTCGATTTGAACGACGATTAAGGTCAATGGCGTGTTAAATTCGTGCGAGATATTGGAGAAAAACTGTAGTTTAGCCTGATTGAGCTGTTCTATTTGCTCCTTTTCCTTGCGTTCTGCTTCAAGCGATGTTTTCAGGCGAAACTTAGTTTTACGAAGCCGGATAATATGTGCCAGGATAAAATAGATTATTGTACCATATAATAAATAGGCAACAGGATTGGCATACCAGGCGTGCCGTATGACAATATTCAAGGTGATCATTTTTGCTGCGACAAGCGGGTTGGTCGTTTTTTCCCTGACCGCTAATTTGTATTTTCCGGGCGGCAGGTTGGTGTAAATGATGTTGTTACCTGTAATCCATTTGTCATCAAATCCGTCCAAATAATATTCGTATTGTTCCTTTGTAAAGGTGTTGATGTAATTATTGGAGGCGAATGTGATGTTCAGATTATCTTGTGTGTGATTGAGAACTATTTTATTAGTAAAAGGAAGCGCTTGTTGCAGTATTTTGGTTTTGTCTGACGGTGTGACTTTCACTTCGTTGACTGACAACGTTGAAAAATATAAATCATATGATTTATTAATTTTATAAATCTCCTGCTCAAAGAAAGAAATCAAGCCGCCGTTACCCCCTGCAAAAATCTCACCGTTACGACAAGCCAAAAGTCCGCACCCATAGTTGATAGCCGATAGTAAAAGTATGTCTTGATTGATGGTCCTCAGTTTTTTCTCATCCACATTCAATAGAGATATTCCCTTATCACTCAAAATAATAAGCTCATCCTGTTCGGATTGGACGATATCATAACAATAGTTGCTTAGCAACATGTTTTTCTCTGTCGTATAGCTGATAAACCTGCCGGCATCTTCATCCAACTGATATAGACCGGAGCCGATTGTACCGAAAAACATGCGTCCCTTATGGTCTTCAAAAATACAAGTAGGGGCAAAAGACCCGAATCCCATTTCTTTTTTATTAAAAACCGTCCGTTCATTTTTTCCATCCAAATTGACACGGATAAAGTCGTCTACGGTGGCTACCCAAAGGTTGTGTCCCGAATCGATATAAATAATAAGGATGCCCCTTATGCGGTTATGCTCGTCAAAGAGCGGCGAAAGTTGCCCGTTGGTTAGATTCAAGCTGAACAGTCCGTTGCGGCTTTGGATGATCAAGGTATCTTCTTTATAAAGTAATGTGTTAATTATTACATCTCCTATCAACCGATGATCGTCCGGTTTTTCATCCCGAAGATTATGAAAAATGCCTTTTTCGATATCGAAGACGGATAACCCTCCCAAATGGGTGCCGATATACAGTTTGTTGTATTTCTCACTGTATGTGATGCATTTGAGGTTATTGTTCGCGATGGAACCGGGTCTTGCATCGACCATATAATGGCGGAATATTTTTGTTTCGCGGTTGAAAAGATTCAGACCGCCGCCTTCGGTGCAAATCCAGATATTACGGTCTTTGTCTTCGGTCATCCGGCCTACAAAAAAATGACTCAGGCAATCGCTCCTCCGTCGAATAGCAGCCGGATAAAATGTGATAAACTCGGTTTCGGGATTGAAATAATGTACGCCTCCATAATAGGTGCCGACCCAAATCGTATGTTGTTTGTCCTGATATACCGAATATACGGACGAGTGATTCAGCGATCCGGGCAAATCGGTTCTGCGGTTGTTGACATAAATACCGGTTTCAGGGTCATATTTGCACAGTCCGGAGAAAGTGCCGATCCATATATTACCGTTGTTATCTACCGTAAAAGAACGTACCTGATTGCTGGGAATGGAGTTTGGGTTGGCCGGGTCATGTTTAAAGGTGGTAAGAATCCCTTCGGGGCTATATTTATACATCCCGTCTTCCCGGGAGGCTATCCGGATGTTGGATTGGGCGTCTTCCATTATTTCATTGACAAAGACATCTTTTATAATTTGTTCCCCCGTTGACAGGAACAGCCCGCGTCGGCCTCCTATCCACAACCTGTTTTTTGAATCGATAAAAAATACTTCGATTTGATTACCCGGTATGTTTGTTTTCGCAAGGAAGTGAAGCGTTTTACGCTTTTGATCCCACCGGTAGACAGAATCGGAAGAGGCGACAAGCACAAGGCTGTCTTTACAATATACGGTTGATACATTTTCGTTTTTCAGGCAACTAAAACGCTCTTCCCTGATATCATAATGTATCAGTTTGTCGTCCGAACGAAAATAGATATTCCCTTTCCCGTCGCCCGTAATGGGATAGTTTGAGTTACCAACGGGTATCTGTTGCGATAGGATGCTGTCTTCCGAATGTCGGAACGACACAAGTGTATTACCATCATAAAGACTAAGACCTTCATGCGTTCCAAACCACATTCTGCCGAGTTCATCCTGGTAAATTGACATGACCGACGATTGCGCCAATCCGTCTTTGACGCCGATATGTTTGAAGTAGATTGCTGATGCAGCGGTCGAAATAGATAGTAGTAAGAGTAAAAAGCAAATCCGTCGCATAAAAAAAAGTTTCTAATTCGTAAAGTTTTTTTCTTATCTGCCGCAAAAGTAGATGAAATTTTGAAATTTCCAAGCGGTAAGGACGAAAAAAAGATTTTGTTATATTATCTTTGTATTCGATTAAAAGATAAAACGATGGAATCCCAAAAAAACAAGGAAAATGAAAAACAGGCGGACGATATAATTTGCGAACCGCTTGTCAAATATGAAACTATAACGTTTGATCCTGCAAAACGTTATAGTTATGCCGATTACCTAACCTGGCTCGACGATAAAAGACGCGAGCTTTTTGACGGATTCGTCAGGATGATGTCGGGGCCTCTTACTATTCATTCAAGAATAACAACCAAAATTGTTAGTAGCGTATGGTCTTTTATCAGGCAAAGAAAAGGGAGATGTAAGGTTTTCCACTCACCTATTGACGTTCGCCTGCCAAAGAACGGGGAGACCGCTGACAACAAGATATTTAATGTGGTGCAACCGGATATTGTGGTGGTGTGCGACCCGTCGAAAATTGATGAAAAAGGCATCATTGGCGCTCCCGACTTGGTGGTAGAAGTGATGTCGCCGTCCAATTCAAGACTAATGATGTCTACCAAGTTCGACTTGTATGAAGAAGCAGGCGTGAAAGAATATTGGGTGGTGTATCCAAAGGCAGGCGTTACGGTTTTCCTTTTAGGGGACAATGGAAAATATGATAACGGCACTACCTACGACATTGTCTATGCCCCCGATGCACAAATCCCCGTACATA
>JGI24702J35022_10001742_pt1 | contig 13486 bp, 13 predicted proteins | sample TergutTh196P4_FD_35022 | JGI IMG/M metagenome (IMG submission 35022)
CTCAAGGTTCCGCGAGGGGATCGCACCGGCGAAGTGCTGGAACCCATGCTCACCGACCAATGGTTCGTCGCCATGACCAAGCCCGGCGATGACGACCGATCCATCGCCCAGAAGGCGCTGGATGTCGTGGCAAACGGCGAAATCCGCTTCTACCCGGAGAACTGGGTCAACACCTACAACCAGTGGCTCAACAACATCCAGGACTGGTGCATCTCGCGGCAACTGTGGTGGGGTCATCAGATCCCGGCNTGGTATGACAAGCTGGGNAACNATTACGTCGAAGAAAACGAGGAAACCGCATACCAGAAATTCAATGTTCTGATCGACATCGCCGTAAAAACCCCGGGNTGCAAATGCCTCGGATGCCTCGACTGCACGCCGCAACTCAAACGCCACTACATGGAGATTCTCCAGAACTACTCCGGCAAAACCGTCGAAGAATGCGAAGGCATCCGCCGCGCGGGTCTTACGCGCGACCCCGACGTGCTGGACACCTGGTATTCCTCCGCCCTGTGGCCCTTCTCCACGCTCGACTGGACGCCCCCGGACACCCCGCAGGCATCGAATCCGGCGCTCGATCTTTACCTGCCCTCCTCCGTGCTCGTCACCGGCTTCGACATCATCTTTTTCTGGGTCGCCCGCATGGTGATGATGACCAGGCACATCACCGGGCAAATTCCGTTCAGGCACGTCTACGTGCACGGCCTCATCCGCGACGCGGAAGGCCAGAAAATGAGCAAATCCAAGGGCAACGTGCTCGACCCGATCGACCTGATCGACGGCATCGGAATCGACGCGCTGATCGAAAAGCGCACTTTCGGCCTCATGAATCCCAAGCAGAAAGCGCAAATCGAAAAACGCACCCGCAAGGAGTTCCCGGAAGGCATTCCCGCCTTCGGTACGGACGCCCTGCGCTTCACCTTCGCCTCGCTCGCCTCGCCGGGGCGCGACATCAAGTTCGACCTCTCCCGTTGCGAAGGCTATCGCAACTTCTGCAACAAACTCTGGAACGCTTCCCGTTTCGTGTTGATGAACTGCAAGGGGCGCAACACCCTCCCCGTTCCCGACCCCGCCGATCTCTCATTTGCCGACCGTTGGATCGTCAGTCTCCTTCAAAAACTGGCGAAGGAAGTCGCCCAACACTTCGCCGAGTATCGGTTCGATCTGCTCGCGCAGGCGCTTTACCGCTTCATCTGGGACGAGTTCTGCGACTGGTATCTGGAAATCGCCAAGATCGAAATGGCGACGGAAGGCGCCGGGGCGGATGCCGCCCGTCACACGCTCGCGCGCACGCTGGAGGCTTTGTTGCGCCTCGCGCACCCGCTCATCCCCTTCATCACTGAAGAACTCTGGCAAAGCGTCGCTCCGCTGGCCGGGAAGAAAGACGCGGAAAGCGTCATGCTTGCCCGCTTCCCGGAAGCCGTTCCTTTGCTGATCTTCGATGCCGCCGAGGCTCGGATGGCCGAACTCAAGGCGTTCACCTACGCCTGCCGCAACCTGCGCGGAGAAATGAACATTTCCCCAGCCCAGCGGCTACCGCTCGTCATCGCCGGGGGCACGGACAAGGCCGTCCTGCAAACGTTTGCGCCGTTTCTTGCCGGACTCGCCAAGCTTTCCGGGGTCGAAATCGCGGACGAAATCGACGAAGAGGCCCTCGTTCCCGTGGCAATCGTGGGTGAAGCGCGGCTGATGCTCAAGGTTGAAATCAACCCCCAAACCGAGCGCGAACGCCTGGGCAAAGAGGTCGCCCGGCTTGAAGCTGAGGTCGCCAAGGCACAGGGCAAACTCGGCAACGCGAATTTCGTCGACCGCGCCCCACCGACCGTCGTGACGCAGGAACGCGAGCGGCTGGCCTCCTTTCAGGCGGCGCTGGACAAGCTGCGGCCTCAGTTGGCGCGGTTGAGGGGCTGACGCCAGGCGACGTGTCGAATCTACGTGCTACCCGCTTTTTTGCTTGCACGGTTCATTACTGTCCTTTAGGATGATGACCATCTTGAATGACCAAGTTGAATCATCATGCAAACCGTGAGTGTTGCCGAAGCCAAAGCCCATTTGAGTTCCTTGCTGGATGCCGTGCAAGCAGGAGACGATGTAGTGATTACCCGGCGTGGTCGGCCAGTGGCGCGGTTGAAGGCCGAACGGCCCACTGAGCCTGATTTCAGTGTTTTCCGCCGTTATCGTGGCGCATGGAAACAGGGCATGTCCATCGACCGCGACGAGTTGCACGAACGTGGCTGAACGTTGTTTTATCGACACCAACGTTGCGGTGTATTTGCTGAGCGATGAGCCGCACAAGGCTTCTCGTGCAGAACATCTAATGCTGACAAGGCCATGTATCAGTGCTCAGGTGCTGAATGAATTCATCAGCATCTGCACCCGCAAGCTGGGTTTCAGCCGTGCTGCTGCGCACGAAAACGCTCGCGCCCTAATGGGCAACTGCGATGTCGAGCCAATTACCGCCAGCACTGTCGAACAAGCCATGCGTCTTGGTGAACGCTACCAGCTTTCCCATTGGGATGCCTTGATCCTGGCATCGGCGCAATTGGCTGGATGCAGGGTGCTTTATAGCGAAGACATGCAGGATGGCATGCAGTTTGACGGTTTGAGCATATGCAATCCTTTTGCCTAAGATAACCTGTCAAACTGCAAAAATGGGGGCTTGCGCCCCCTTTTTTTCACCACACACGCGAGTGAAAAACCTCAACTCACTTCTGACGGCGACGGCGTCTCGCGGTCACTCCCACGACGCCGAGGCCCGCCAGCAGCATGGCCCAGGTTTCGGGTTCGGGAATCGACGAAATAGTCCAACCAATGTCCGCCAATCCGGCCAAGTCCAAATCAGTCAGATATTGGCGGCGCACATCGGGGTAGTAATAACCATAGGCTTCGAAAACGGCCAGTTGCCATATTTCCGTACTTGGCAAGGTGCTCTCGACACCTTCAGCCCAATGATCATTCCTCCCGCCAAGAGGTACGGCCCCCCCGTATACACTAACAGCATTTTCGCCATAGAAATAACCATTTGAAATCTGAGCGAGCCAGGTATCGGCAGGGCCAACGCCCAAGATATGGCCCAGTTCATGTAACGCCGTGCTAAAAAGATCATAATTATCAACGGCACTTTCATCGATACCGGAATACCAACGAGGACTTTCATTGAAAACAATTGTGCCTCTCCAGTCATTTTGGAAATCGGCACTGTGTGTTGCAGGTATAGCCTGAGCCATGAAGAGTACATTTCCGGGCACCGATTCCATGGAAACAAAAACATTCACGTCATCCATGATGTAATTTTCATAGTGCGATGCTGCTCGTTCTATCGCATCGCGCCGCTCTTGAGTGTAAAAACCGCTGGAGGAGTCATATTCAAAAATGATATCCAAAGCCAATGCAGGCGACGAGACCAGGCTGGAAGCAAAAACGGCAATCAGTTTTGTGCGGAACGACATGTGATCTCCCTGTGAAATGGTTATTGTGATAACTGTATTAGGCAATAATCATACCATAGTTGTGGCACTTTGATCTCATTGAATTTCTTAACCCGGCAATCAACAATAATATAAAGCAGCCTATAGAATATCTGCATAACTTTCAGCATCCAGCGTCTGTCATCCTGCGCGAAGTCGCAGGATCCATGCGGTAGGCGGATTGCGGCAACCCCGCCTCGCTACGCGCTGCAATGACAGGAGGTGTTTGCGCAGGGGATCCCTGATGGGGGCTCACGCCCCCATTTCTACGTTTCATGCGTGACAGGATCCCAACTCACTTCCGACGACGACGACGCTTCGCGGTCACTCCCACAACGCCGAGGCCCGCCAGCAGCATGGCCCAGGTTTCGGGTTCGGGGATAGGCGTGGAAATCACACCGTTACGCACTTCGAAAACATAGCGTCCGGCTACACCGGAATTAAAGCTGTTTGACACCAGTGCGTTGGGACCCCCATTGATGAAAGCTCCATTGACGCCTGAACCGGCAAGTTCATAGAACTCTCCCGTGCCACTCGCCCAACCGGCACGCGCGGCAGTACCGCCTAAGCCATCGGGGCCTGAGTCGCTCGCCTCTCCGGCTTCCCACTGAATGTCGTCGTAATTGAATATGATATCGAAGTCACCGTCTGAACGGTCAACGAAAATGAGTTGGAAGCTGTTTCGGGCCGTATGCGAAGGATCACTGTCGTAATAATCGACATCGACCCAGTTCACGCCAAAGGCCGTTTGCCCGTCATATACTCCATTTCCGTAAGTCACCGGGCTGCCCGCATAACGGGTATCCACATCGGCAAAGAACGGCGCAATAAACACACTTCCCAGCAGCCCCAGACTCGATGGGGTATATTTCTCTATCGGATAATTGAACGTCACATTTCCGTTGTTATTGACATACAACTGAGAATACGTGTTACCGAAGAAATTGATGTCGAACCCGATACCCACGAGTCCTGTGTAACCATCGTCATTTCTCGCAAGAGTGTTCGAGTCGAAACCCGATACAACTGGCCCCGCAAATGAAACGCTCGATACAAAGAGCCCTGCTGCAAGCACAGCGGCATTCCTGAATCGCATGTTATCCTCCTGGTTAGTTAGAAAAGTAGCCCAATAGCGTGATTTTTTTCATGATGATCTCACATTACAGATTGACAAAACGACCTGTCAATGGTGAGAACCTCAATGGGCGTCCATGTTATATGCGCAAAAAATCGGAGTCAACATGATTTTTATGAAAAATGTACATGCAAAAAAATATATCCGCATATCTCAACAGCTTACTCTTATCGAAACTTTGATATCACTTGTCGGAATTGTTCGATCATCCCTTCATGTTCCGGAATGCTCACGGCAATAAACACGTCCGACGGCGCCCGACTCGAACTGCGTGATGGAGGAGACACACCCAGGCTGTGTGTCGATGGCGAATGCAAACAGGACATGTCCATCGACTGCGACGCGTTGTACGAGCGTAGCCGAAAAAAAGGGGACTTGCGTCCCCATTTTTTCGCCGCATATGCGGGAGAAAAACTTCAACTCACTTTCGACGGCGACGGTGCCTCGCAGTCACTCCCACAATGCCGAGGCCCGTCAGCAGCATGGCCCAGTTTTCGGGTTCGGGAACCGCCGGGATGGGAGGAAGAGGCTCGCCATTACGCACCTGAAAGACGTACGACATTCCGGCCAGCGCGTTGGGACCACCATTGATGAAAGCTCCATTGACGCCCGAACCGGCAAGCTCATAGAACTCGCCTGTACCACTCGCCCAACCGGCTCGTGCGGCAGTACCGCCCAGTCCAGTCTCAATTGCTCCGCCGCTCATCGTGCCGGCTTCCCACTGAATGCTATCGTAATTGAAAATAATATCGAAGTCGCCGTCAGAACGGTCAACGAGAATGAGTTGGAAACTGTTTCGAGCCGTATGAGTGTATCTACCATAGTAGTAATCGACATCGACCCAGTTCACGCCAAAAGCCGCTTGCCCGTCATATGTGCCCACTCCGTAAGTCACCGGGCTACCCGCTAAACTGGTATCTACGTCGGCAAAAAACGGCGCAATAAACACATCGCCCAGCACCCCCAGACTCGATGGAGTATATGCGTTTTTCGGAGAACCGAACGTCACATTGCCATTATTATTGACATATAACCTGGAATACGTGCTCCCGAAGAAATTGATATCGAAACCGATAATCGCAAGCATGGAACCATCATCATTTCTTCCAAGACTCTTCGAGTCAAAACCCGATACAATAGGCCCTGCGAATGAAACGCTCGATACAAAGAGTCCCACTGCGAGCATGGCAGTTTTTCTGAACAACATATTTTTCTCCTGGTTGGTTGGTTGGAAAAAAGCCCTATAGCGTGATTTTTTTATGATTATCCTCTATTGCCGATCAACAAAATGACCCGACAATAAAGAGTACGCCAAGGAACGATTATACTACTCCCACAAAAAGCTGAAGTCAACATGATTCTTATGAAATAAGCACATGCAAAAAAACATATTCTATATCAGCTTACTCTTATCGAACATGTGTTAAATGTAATGCTTGATATTTACGATCAGGGGAATCAAACTCTGATCTCACTCGTCAAAATTGTTCGATCAAACCTTCATGTTCAGGTATGCTCGCGGCGATGAATGCACCCGACGATGCCCGCCTCGAACTGCATGACGGGGAAGACACGCCCAGACTGCGTGTCGGTGGCGCATGGACGCTTTCCCATTACCGGGCGCTCGCGCCACGGGTTGCCGATCTGCGCGAACGAATCAGGCCGGGAATAAAAATCGACTTCTCCACTCTTACGGCGATGGATACTGCCGGGGCGCGTCTGTTGTGCGAGCTCGTCGGCGCGCAAAGGCTGAAAGGCGCGCTCGCCGATGCCGCGCTTGCGCCGGAACAGCGCATGTTGCTGGAGACGGTAGCCTCTGCACTCGCCGTACCCTCCGCGTTGCCACACACGGGATACCGCTTCGGCGATCTGATCGCACACATCGGCAAGGCGGTAACCGCATTCTGGGAACATATGGTGGGTCTGCTCGGTTTCATCGGACTCACGCTCGACCGACTGGCGCGCACGGTCTGGCGGCCCCGGCGCTGGCGCGTGGCGGCCACCGTCGCCCAATTGGAGCGAATCGGCTTCAATGCCGTGCCCATCGTGGCCTTGCTGACTTTTCTCGTCGGCGCGGTCATTGCCTTTCTCGGCGCGACGGTACTGGCGGAGTTCGGGGTGACGATCTACACGGTCACACTGGTTTCGTATGCTTTCCTGCGGGAATTCGGGGTGTTTCTCGCGGCCATCCTGCTTGCCGGGCGAACTTCCAGCGCCTTCGCGGCACAAATCGGTTCGATGCGCGCCAACGAGGAAATCGACGCGCTCCGTGTGCTCGGCCTCGATCCGGTGGAATGGCTGGTGCTCCCGAGAGTGCTGGCAATGATGCTGGCGCTGCCGATTCTCACGTTCATCGCAATGATCTGCGGCATCGCGGGGGGCATGACCGTTTGTGCGCTGAGTCTGGGAATTTCGCCTGAGATGTTTCTTTCGTTGCTCAGTACCGACATCGAAGCGCGACATTTCTTCGTCGGCATCGGGAAAGCGCCGATATTCGCTTTCCTGATCGCCTCCATCGGTTGTCTGGAAGGCTTCCGGGTAAGCGGCAGCGCGCAGTCGGTCGGCGAGCACACGACTTCGGCGGTGGTGCAGTCGATATTCACGGTGATCGTGGTCAATGCCATCGCGGCCCTGTTCTGCATGGAGATGGGCTGGTGAGCGCGGCGCGGGCGAACGGCCACGTCGAGATCGTCGCGCAGGCGCGCGGGGTGCGCAATTGTTTCGGCGCGCAGACGGTACATGAAGGACTCGATCTGGACATGCGGCGCGGTGAAGTGCTCGCCGTGGTCGGCGGTTCGGGCACGGGCAAATCGGTGCTGCTGCGCACACTGGTCGGCCTGAATCGTCCCGCCGCCGGTTCGGTGCGTCTGTTCGGGCAGGATGTGTACGCGCCCGGAATGCAGGACGAAGCGACGCGGCGCATCGGGGTACTGTTCCAGCAAGGGGCGCTTTTCTCTTCGCTCACGGTACTGGAAAACGTCGCCCTGCCGCTGATCGAACATGCCCGTCTGCCCATCGTCGAGGCCATGCGGCTGGCTGCGCTCAAGATCGCGCTGGCGGGCCTGCCTGCCGAGGCAGGCGGTAAACTGCCTATGGAACTCTCTGGCGGCATGGTAAAACGCGCGGCACTCGCTCGCGCCCTGGCGCTCGACCCGGATATTCTTTTTCTCGATGAACCCACCGCCGGGCTGGACCCCATCGGCGCAGCGGCATTCGATCAATTGATCCTGACCCTGCGCGGCGCTTTGGGACTCACCGTTTTCCTGGTCACGCACGATCTGGATACACTCTACGCCATTGCCGACCGGATCGCGGTGCTGGCGAACAGGCGCGTGCTGGTCAATGATCGGCTGGAGATCGTCGCCGCTATTGACGACGCATGGATTCAGGAATATTTTCACGGCCCACGGGGCCGCGCCGCTCAGGCGGCGCGTACACGTGAGTCATAGAAAAGAGGAAGTTTCGATATGGAAACCCGCGCACGCCACCTGTTGATCGGCCTTTTTTCCGTTTCCATCATCGGGGCGGCGATCATCTTCGCCTTGTGGATGGGGGCCGGCTCCAGCGAAGGCCGCGTACAAATCTACGATGTACTGTTCGACGACGCCGTTTCGGGACTCTCGAAAGGCAGCACGGTGGAGTTCAAGGGTATTCGGATCGGCTCGGTCGACGACCTGCGACTCGATCCCGACAACCCGCGCCGGGTGCGGGTGCGCATCCGCGTCGATGCCGCCGCGCCGATTTATACCGATACCCACGCGCGGCTTCTCACGACGAGCATTACCGGCCTGTCTACGATCCGTCTCACCGAAGGCGTGGGAGAACCCCTGAAGCCGCGCCCTGGTGAAATTCCGATCATTTCCACGGAACGCTCTTCACTGGGCAAATTGCTCGATGGCGGCGAAGATGTGATCTTCAACGCAAATGATGCCTTGGTGCAGATACAGACATTGTTCTCCGAGCGCAATCTCGCCCGCATCGAGCGCATACTGGATAATCTCGAACTCGCCACAGGCACGTTCGCCAACAGCCGTGAGGATATGCGAAAGACATTAAGCCAACTTTCCAGTGCCAGCACGCAGGCCAATGCGGCGCTCGTCGAAGCCACGCAGTTGATGCAAAACGCCAATCGCCTGCTCGACGGGCCGGGGAAAGGCGCGTTCGACAGCGTACAGCGTTCGATGGCCTCGCTCGAACACACCACGCAAACCCTCGACAAGCTGCTCTCCGACAACCGCACCCCGCTCGATACCGGTTTCAAGTCTCTGGCCGAACTCGGCCCTGCCGTGACCGAACTGCGCACCACCCTGGCGTCCCTGCGTATCGTTGTCCGCCGCCTCGAAGAGCGTCCCACCGACTACCTCCTTGGCCGGGAACCCACACGGGAGTTCAAACCGTGACCTTTCAATGTTCCGCCTTGCGCGTTCTCCGTATCCTTTGCGTGTTTTGCGCCCTGCCGTTCGCGGCCTGTACGATTTTGCCTGCGCCGGAGCCTGTGGATATCTACCTGTTGCCCGCTTCGGTCGACGCCCCGTCCGTCACCGACACCACCTTGCGCCCCTGGTCGCTACGCATCACCCGACCGGACTCGAATGGGCAACTGCTCGGACAACGCATTCTCGTCATGCCGGAACCGAACCGACTGAGCGTCTACAAAGGCGCGAGTTGGCACGATCCCGCCGCGCTCCTGATGCGTAATCGCCTGTTCAGCGCCTTCAGAACGGATGGGCGCGTGAATGCCCTGTCCATCGAAGAGATGCGCACTTTCGCCGACTTTGAACTCGGCAGCGAACTCGGCGCTTTCCACAGTGAATATCTACAGGACGACAAACCACCGGAAGTCGTGATCAGGCTCGATACCCGTCTGATCGACACCGTCAGCCGCCGCATTGTCGCCAGCCGTGCGTTCGAAGCGCGGGAAGCCGCCGACGACAGTTCGATTCCCGCTGTGGTCGCGGCTTTTGGCCGGGCTGCCGACCGGCTTTCCGCCGAGTTGGCGAATTGGGCTATCGCCGGGGCTGATGCGGCATACCGAACAGTAACGCCGGCAGAATCCCTGCCGGTCGGAGAGGAAGCCCCCTGAAGTCCCGGTAGCCGGTTTATTTTGAGCTACCTTGCCATCGACGGTGAGGATTGCCACAGTCCTCGCCATCATTGGCGAAGACTGTGATCGATCCGTATTCAGCGAGGGGTCGGGGGCGTTTTCATTCCTTCTTCAAAATCCGTGCCAGATCATCTCCAGGCATGCCGACAGGATTGAGACTGAAGTTTTCGACGAGTACGTTCAGCACAGTTTCCGAGAAGAAAGCCGGAATGCTTGGCCCGATATAGATGTTTTTCACGCCAAGCGACAGCAGCGTCAGCAGGATACAGACCGCTTTTTGCTCGTACCACGAGAGAACGAGGGTCAGCGGCAGGTCGTTTACGCCGCAATTGAAGGCTCCGGCAAGCGCCACGGCAACCTGAATGGCTCCATAGGCGTCGTTGCATTGCCCCATGTCGAGGATGCGCGGGAGCGGGCCGATCATGCCTGCGTCGATGTCGTTGAAACGGAATTTGCCACAGGCAAGGGTCAGGATGACCGTATCTTTCGGAGTGCGTCTGACAAATTCCGTGTAATAGTTGCGTCCGGTCTTTGCGCCGTCACAGCCGCCGACGAGGAAAAAATGTTTGATGGCGCCTGCCTTCACTGCGTCGATGATTGTGGGGGCGTTGTCGAGAATCGTTTGACGCCCGAACCCCGTAGTGACGCTGGCGCCGCCGTTGATGCCCGTGAACTGCTGATCCTCCGTATAGCCTCCGAGTTTGAGGGCGCGTTCGATCAATGGGGTGAAATCCTTGTGACCGTCTGCGCTGCTCTCAATATGATTCACCTCGGGAAATGCGACGACCGATGTCGTATAAACACGGTCTGCGTAGCCTGGTTTTGGAAGCATCAGGCAGTTGGAGGTAAACAATATGGGCGCGGGAAGATGATCGAACTCCTTTTGCTGGCTTTGCCATGCCGTTCCAAAATTGCCTCTGAGATGCGGATATTTTTTCAGCTTCGGATAACCGTGGGCAGGCAACATTTCGCCATGTGTGTAGATGTTGACGCCCTTGCCGTCGGTTTGTTCCAGGAGCATCTGCAAATCGCGCAGATCATGGCCTGTCACGACGATGAACGGGCCTTTTTCGATTTTGAACGGCACTTGCGCGGGAACGGGATCGCCGAAGGTTTCCGTATTGGCCCCATCCAACAGTGCCATACATTTCAGGTTGACACTGCCAAGCTCCATCAAAAGACCCAGCCATTCGTTAACCGTATGCTCATTTCCCAAGGCTGCCATGCCCTTGATGAACCATGCATCGACTTCGGCGCTACGTCTGCCCAGAACACGCGCGTGATGCGCGTAGGCGGCCATGCCGCGCAGCCCGAACAGCAGCGTGGAGCGCAATGACACGATGTTTTCGTCGCCGTGAAACAGATCGTCGGGGTTCATGATCTCTGCGCCCAGCCTTTCGCGTCTGGCTCTCACTTCAGCCGTCAGTGCGGCGATTTTCGCGGTGTCGAAATTGACATTGGTGCCTGTCGTGAACAGGCCGTCCACGATGAGGTCGACGGTCTGATTCCATTCCACGTCCGCCATCGCCTTCGCCAGACCGATCATTTCACAGGTCAATACATCCTGTTCCCGTGCGGTATCGGGTTCCTTCCCGCAAGTGCTGGTCAGCGTACAGCCGACTCCTTTCGTGGCCTGTTCGCACTGAAAGCAGAACATTGATTCCATAGTCATTTCTCCTAGAAGATTGCATATCGACAGGAATGGCATTATGGGGTCAGGCCGCAAAACAGAAATTATCGTATGTTAAGCTTTTTGCATGAAAATTGCATGAATCGGGAAGATGGGCGGCAATCTCGTTACTTTTGGGAATCTCTGCACAACCCTTACTGTCATTGCAGCGCGTAGCGAAGCGAAGTCGCTGCAATCCACACGCTGCATGGATCCTGCGACTTCGCGCAGGATGACAAGCGGTAGATTCAGCGTTATGCAGAGGTTCCTTGAAGCAAACCTTGTGTGGAAGAACTGCGCTGGTCGATGCCTCGAACAGCGTGTTGTACAATGTGCGTATGGTATTCTGTTTGAGAGGGAAAAACACAATGAATGATTCAAAAATCAAACTGTTCGAGCAAAGAGAAGTTCGTGCCGAATGGGACGAACAAAACGAGAAATGGTGGTTTTCCATCCTGGACATAATATCTATTTTGACTAGTCAAACAGATTACTCAAAAGTCAGAAATTACTGGAAATGGTTCAAGAAAAAGCTGGCTGCTGAAGGAAGTCAGTTGGTTAGTGATACTAACCAACTGAAAATGAAAGCCAGCGATGGTAAATTTTATAAAACCGATGTCGCCGACACCGAGCAGATTTTGCGCCTGATCCAGTCTATACCAAGCAAAAAGGCCGAGCCGTTCAAAATGTGGCTTGCCAAAGTCGGAAACGAGCGGATCGACGAGACGGTTGATCCGGAGCTTTCCATCGAGCGTGAACCGCGATGGTTCAATGAGAGTGTAGTGGTTGCCAGAAAAGGTGATTTGTATTTGAAGAGGTCAGCGCATGTGTCGATACGATCCTGACATTTATCATCGGCACACTACTCGGTTACGCAGATATGATTATTCACAACAAGGATTATATTTTATCACGATTTGCGCGCGCGAACGACGACCGTTATTTGGCGATATCGTAAACGATGAAATGCGACGAAACGTATGTGGAGAAATCGCAAATGAATGTTGGGTGAAAATTTCAACAAATTTTAAAAACACACTTCTACACGAATTTATAATCATGCCAAATCACATACACGGAATTATCGAAATCGTAGGGGCGCGATTTATCGCGCCCAATGTCGACGGACATGACAGCAAACACCGAAATTCGGATGTAACCAACCAAGGCGATGTAACCAACCAGGGCGCGATAAATCGCGCCCCTACGGGGGGATTTGCAGGTGCGATGAGCCCGATGCTGAGTACGAGTTTGGCACGAATCATTCGTTGGTATAAGGGACGTGCAACCTTTGAATGCCGTAAAAAGCATTCCTCATTCGCGTGGCAACGAAATTATTATGAACATATCATACGAAATGATGACGATTACCTCCGTATTGCGGAATACATTACCAATAACCCCGTCAAATGGCGAGAAGACCGTTTTTATCTGTGACCGTAGGGGCGCGATTTATCGCGCCCAATGACTGCGGTTGTGATGCATACAATGGTTGTGAACGCGATGCGCATAATGACAGCAAACACCGTAATTCGGATGTGACCAACCAGGGCGATGTAACCAACCAGGGCGCGATAAATCGCGCCCCTACGAGGTGTATGCAAATTTACAAGTTTTCACCCTTTCCCGAACCTTACCTCCCCTGCTTCAAACGTCACCCGAATCACGTCTTTCGCCGCAAACCGGCCTTCGAGTATGGCCTTGGCAAGCGGATTCTCCAGCTTTTCCTGAATCGCGCGCTTCAACGGCCTCGCGCCGAACACCGGGTCGAACCCCGCCCTGACGAGCTCCGTCAGCGCCGCTTCTTCGACTTCAAGCCGCATATCGAGCCTTGTCAGACGTTGTTCCAGATGTTGCATCTGAATTCTGGCAATTCCGGCAATGTGCGCTTCGTCGAGGGCGTGAAAAACGACGATCTCATCAATACGATTGATGAATTCAGGACGAAAGGACGTTTTTACTTCAGCCATGACCGCAAGCTTGATGAGGCCGTAATCGTCGCCCGCCATCTGCTGGATCATCTGGCTGCCGAGGTTGGAAGTCATGACGATCACGGTGTTCTTGAAGTCCACGGTGCGCCCCTGCCCGTCGGTCATGCGGCCATCGTCGAG
>JGI24702J35022_10001743_pt1 | contig 13485 bp, 11 predicted proteins | sample TergutTh196P4_FD_35022 | JGI IMG/M metagenome (IMG submission 35022)
CCCCTAGCCCCTAGCCCCTAACCCCTAACCCCTAACCCCTAACCCCTAACCCCTAATCCCTAGCCCCTAACCCCTAACCCCTAACCCCTTTATTCAAGTTATAGACAAGAATTATCTTGTAAAATATTGATTTCTGTGCAATTTTTACACAACCTATTGACTTTTTTTTTAAAAACAGTATAATTTCAATTATGGAAAAGACTCACGACTATAAAAAACTGGAAGACAGTTTGATTCGCAGGGTTAAAAATGCAGGAAAAATCATAAACCGTGGGTTGTTTCGATCCTTACAGGCTGCGGGACGTTTTCTTACCCGCCGCTATACAGTGGTTTTTGTTCCCTATAANGAAAAACGGGTGTATAACATCCGCATTACAGTGCTTTCAATTTTCTGCTTTTTTCTAATTACCATCGGCGTATTTGGAACATTTTTTTGGATAAGCGCATCTTTTAGTACCACCCAAGGCCTTCTTTCCGAACAAGAAAACAAGATAATAGAGCTGCAGGCAAGCCTTGACCAGCTTCGTGATGAGGCCGCTGCGGTTTTGGGGGCGGCGCGTATCTTTGAAGATGCCTTTTCAGGCACTCTTGGCTCTTTGGGAGTGGATTTTAAGACACAGAACAAGCAGTCTCCCGGAGGCGATTTTAGCTCGATTTTTAACATAAGGGAAACGCCTGATAACCTGCTGCAGGAAGTGAGCGATATGCGCCGTCTTACTGCTTTGCTGCTCTCGGCAGCGGTGCCAATAAAAGACATTGGCGCAATTGTAAATTCCCAAAGCGCTTTATTAACGGAAATCCCCAGTATTTGGCCGGTTAAAGACGGTTTGGGCCAGATAACAATGTTCTTTGGGCAAAATATTAACCCTTTCAGCGGGCAGTACTATATTCACAAAGGGATAGACATAGCTACCTTTCGGGCCGGCGATCCTGTTGTGGCAACTGCCGACGGGCAAGTGGTCACCATCGAATATGCCGAAGATTACGGCAATTATGTTATTATTCAGCATAAACACGGTTATTATACCCGTTATGCTCATTTGCTTTCAGCAAGGCCGCGTCTTGGGCAATGGGTGCAGCAAGGCGAGGTTGTCGGTTACATAGGCAGTACCGGCCTTTCGACAGGGCCGCATTTGCATTATGAGATTCATATTGGGTCAGATGTTGTCGATCCTTATAAATATATTAATATTCGTTCCAGTGCTGCCAAGCAGGGACGGTAACCGGACAGCTTATGCCGATGGGCAAACAGGAATTCTCTATTAATACCATAATTGGTCCTAATACGGTCTTAAAAGGCAATATTGAATCTGCCGGGTTTACCCGCATAGACGGAAGCATTACCGGGGACATCAATTCCAGGGGCCGGGTGGTAATTGGCGAAAAAGCCAGAATGAAAAGCAATATTTCCGGAACGGTAATTACTGTCGGCGGTGTAGTGAGCGGCAATATTGTCGCCAAAGAATCCCTTGTGGTGCTTTCTACCGGATTAATTTTGGGCGATGTGATTACCAGGCGAATCCAGGCCGATGAGGGCTGCCTTATTCACGGCAAGGTGCATGTCTGCTCCAACGAAGAGAGTTTTTCTCTTACATTAAAGGAATACAATGAGGCGCAGGGAATAAAATCAGCGCTGCCTGTTTTTTCAAAAAAAGAAGGGGCTTAAGCCATGGCAATAGTCGATACCGACATTAATTCTTTTTACATGAACCCTTCAGCGTATACGCATATTAAAGACGACAGCAAGAAGGCCAAATCCACGCGCTTTTCCGGAAAGACAGGGTTTTCCAAAATCTTTAATGAAATCAAAGGCAAATCAGCAGGAGAAATGGGCCGTCTCGTCAACTTGCCTGTTTCAGAAGAAACTATAAATCTGCTGATGGACGAAGTCCGCAGCGCCGGCGACACATTGCGCGGCAGGCCTTTTCCCGATGAAATTCTCCGCTACAAGCAAGCGGTCCGGAATTTTATGCACTATGTAACGCAGAATTGCTATTCTTTGGAACGTGAAACAGGCATACCGAAATTCCTTAAACCGGGTTATAAAGGCCGGCGGGGAACTCCCGAAGCGATGAAACAGGTTACCTATACCAAAATTCAGGTAATAGACAAAAAACTGGAGGATTTAGCGGCAATGCTTCTTTCTAGCCAAATGTCCCAACTGGAAATAACATCCCGTATCGAGGAAATAAAGGGACTTTTGATTGATTTAATGCAATAGAGAAAAAGGATATTTTNTAAGGGATTTTTTTAATGGATATTTATAACGAAGAAGACATTTCTGAACTGGAAGATAAACCCCTAGACAGGGAGACCACCTTTTCCAATATTGTTGTCAGCAATATTGGAAAGGAAGATATTACTCCCGGCACGCCTGTGTACAGGCTTAGGCTCTCTTATTCTCACGAAACTTTTCAGGCAATTTACCGCGGGGGTTCCCTTANNCCTCATGNAATGGTTATAGTGCCTACCCGTTACGGCAAGGATCTTGCCCAAGTCATTGGGCTTGTCCGGGGAACCCATGATGTTTCCGAATTGGCAATGATTGAGCGTTTGGCCAGCGAAGAGGACATGGCAAAAGCAAAAAGCAACCAGGCCATGGAAAAAGATGCGTCTAAAGTTTTTAAGGAAAAAACNGAAAAACACCAACTGGGAATGAAATTGGTCCATGTGCATTTTCTTCTTGAAGAACCCAAAATATTGTTTTTCTTTACCGCCGATAACCGGGTGGATTTTAGGGATCTGGTAAAAGATCTTGCCGCTGTTTTTAAATCCCGCATTGAACTGCGGCAAATTGGAGTGAGGGACGAGGCCAGAGTGCTTTGCGGGCTTGGAATTTGCGGACGGGGCTACTGCTGCCATACCGTTTCGGACAAATTAAAACCGGTATCCATTAAAATGGCCAAGGAACAAAACCTTTCGTTTAATTCAATGAAAATATCCGGCCCCTGCGGACGGCTGCTTTGCTGCCTTTCTTACGAACAGACGTTTTACAGTGAACAGATGCGCCGGTATCCGCAAGTATTTGCCCGTGTCAGTTATGAAAATACGACATGGAACGTTACCGAAGTAAACCTAATAACCGGCATGATTAAAATGAGCGATGCCGAAGGACGCATCGTTGCGCTTCACGGAGACAGCTTTGAACTTATTGACAACCGCTGGCATGTAAAGGCATAATGATACAATGTACGCAAGCAGATACCGGTCCGGTTACCACAGGTATACCCGCAGAAAACGTTTTTTAAGAATAGGCATTGCTCTGCTGGTTATAGGAATTTTTGCGGTAACAGGGGTGTTTTTTGCCGGGAAACTGTGGGATGAAACTAAAAGCGGACAAAATGAATTATTGCAATTGTGGGAGGCGCAGGAATATAAAGAAGTGTATAATCAAAGCAAGCTCATTCTTGCCTCCCGCCCGCTGGATTGTTTTTTTCTGACCATGTTTGGTTTTTCGGCCTATCAACTGGCTGTGTCCCAGATAAGCAGCCAGGAGGCATCAGGATATTTTGATGATTGCATAAAAGCATTACGAAAGGCGCTTCTGCTTGAAGATGCTGAAAATGACGGGCGTTTGTATTATGTGCTAGGGAAGGCGTATAGTTATAAGGGAGACAGTTATACCGATTTAACCATTAAATATCTGGAAAAAGCCAGGGAAATATCGTATAATGCTGCAGATATTCCTGAGTACCTGGGGCTGGCCTATGCTTCAATCGGAGATTACCGGAGCAGCGTAGCGGTTTTTTCCGAAGCCCTTGAGCCATTGTCCGGCACAGACNGAATCTCTGACGGCAATGCNGAAGTGAAAGCNGCACCCTCGGGNATTCTGCTTTTTTCTATCGCCAAGTCGTACTTTGCCCTTGGCGATTCTGCGATGGCGCGTTTGTATCTGCAGCATTGCATTTCAAGTTCACGGGATTCCCGAATTGTTTTTTTGGCAAGGCTGTTGCTTGCAGAGGACCTGATAAACTCAGGGGATTACGATTCTGCCGAAAAACACATTAGGGATATTCTTTCGGAAACAGGGGAAAACGCCGAGGCATTGTTTTTGCTGGGAGAAGTATATGCATCGCAGGGAAATAATACACGGGCGCGTTCGCAATGGCGCCGGGTGCTGGAAATTGATCCGGTGCATGCCAATGCAAGGGCGCGGCTTGCAAGGTGACATTTTTAACAATAGGTTTATGGAGGATTTATGTTTGGCAGCAGTTCATCGGATTTAGGCATTGATTTAGGGACTTGTAACACCATTATCTACATTCGGAACAAGGGAATTGTTTTGAATGAACCGTCCGTGGTGGCAGTGGAGTTGGGAACAAAAAAGGTGGTTGCTGTCGGGGCCGATGCCAAGCGCATGCTCTGCAAAACACCGGGGCATATCCGCACCATCAGGCCGCTGAGGGACGGCGTGATTGCCGATCTTGAATCCACCGAGAAAATGATACGGTATTTTATTTCCAGGGTGCTTCCCCGTTACCGCTTTGTCAAACCAAGAATGGTAGTCGGTATTCCCTCATGCATAACCGAGGTGGAACGCAGGGCAGTGGAAGAAAGCGCTTACAAGGCCGGGGCAAGGGAAGTTATTGTCATTGAAGAAAGCCTTGCGGCGGCAATCGGCGCCGACATTCCCATAAACGAGCCGGCCGGCCACATGATATGCGACATTGGCGGCGGGACAACGGAAATATCGGTCATTTCGCTGGGAGGCATGGTGGTGACCAATGCCATTCGGCTGGGCGGCGATGAATTTGACGAAGCTATTATCAAGTATGTCAGAACAGTGAATAACTTGATTATTGGGCAGCAGATGGCCGAGCATCTTAAAATAGAAATTGGCAATGCGGTTCCCGACAAAAATATAGAAGAAATTGAAGTAAAAGGGACGAATGCCGCTACCGGCTTGCCCCAGCGTTTTAAAATCGGTTCCGATCAAATTAGGGAAGCTTTGCGGGATCCCATCAACCAGATAATTGACAACATCAAATCAACATTGGGGCAGACCCCGCCAGAGCTTGCCGCGGACATTGTCGAGCGGGGCATAGTTATGACCGGCGGCGGTTCGCTTTTAAAAGGGCTGGATAAGCTCATCGCTACNGAAACAGGCGTTCCTGTGTTTATTGCGGAACGCCCTCTGGACTGTGTTGCATGGGGNGCTGGCAAGTACTTTGACTTTATCAGAGGGGTTGACAGTTCCAAAAATATTTACGATAACCTGAACGGATAACATTATGCCAAAGCGGAGGGGAAAATCAGGAAGACGAATATCAAAAGAAATCTATGTGTTTATAGCATTGATTGCAGTTTCATTTGCCTTGCTTGTTTTTTCCACCCGAAGTTTAATGGCAAATTTTAAAGATGCCGGCCTGTCTGTTTTTTCCGGCGCACGAAGCGGCATACATGAAATTACTTCCTTTGTTTCAGGCACAATTCTCTCTATCAGCGAGCTTTCCAGGCTGCGGCAGGAACATTCTGAATTGCTGGAACGAATAACCCGTTATGAGCAATTGGAAAGAAGCGCTGCGGAGATTATTCAGGAAAACAACAGGCTGCGGGAGCAACTGGGTTTTTCTCAAGAATCCGAATACCGGCACATTCCCGCTGAATTAATTGGCAGGGATCCGGATAACCTTTTTTCCGCTCTGGTAATTAACAAAGGGCAGAGTTCGGGAATAAGCAGGGATATGGCGGTTATTGCCTTTCAGGGCGGAGTTCAGGCGCTGGTGGGCAAGGTTATTCAGGCCAGAACCTACGAAAGCCTGGTTATGCCTCTGTACGATGCAAACCTGCTCGCCTCTTCCCGTTTCGCCATATCCCGTTACGAGGGCATTGTTGAAGGACAGGGCAGTCCCGATGCCCCCCTGCGGATGCGTTTTATCCCGAAACGCGCCAGGGACGAAATTAATGCAGGAGATTTAGTTGTTTCCAGCGGTTTAGGAGGCATTTACCCGCCGGGAATAAATATCGGCAGGGTAAGCAATGTTTCGCTAAGGGAATATGAAATTACTTTGGAAGCGGAACTTGAGCCTATCATTGATTTTTCCCGCCTTGAGTACGTTTTTATTATTAAGAAAAACGAAAGAAACTCCTTCTCTGGAAGCACATTCCCAGAAGAAACATTACCAGAAGAAACATTAAATGAAGAAATATTCCCTAAAGAAATATTCCATGAAGAAACATTAACCGAAGAAATATCCGCCGAAGAATCATTTTCGCAGGAACCCCCCTATCAGGAGCATATCAATGATTAGAAGCATTGCCTGGACAGTTGTTTTTGGCATTATTGCGGCATTTTTGCAGTCAACGCTGCTTTCCCGCCTTGCAATTTACCGTGCAGTTCCGGATATAGCCTTGGTAATTTTGGTTTATTCCGCTTATGTCAACGGAGTTATGGCGGGGCAGCTTTCCGGTTTTTTTGGCGGGATTGCGCTGGATTTTATATCTGCCGCTCCTCTGGGGCTTAATGCTTTTATCCGCACGCTTGCCGGGGCGCTTACCGGCCTGTTAAAGGGGATGTTTTTCCTGGATGCTTTTTTGCTGCCCATGATTCTCTGTGCCTGCGCGACCCTGTTTAAAATGCTCATCTTTTTTTTGCTCAATTTGCTTATGCCTGACATCATCCCTGCTTATTCTTTGGTAACGCCTTTATTATGGGTAGAAATGGCCCAAAATGCAATTGCCGCCCCGTTTCTTTTTGCTTTTCTTAAACGTTTTAGGCCAATGCTGGCAATAAGGAATGAGATATGAGTTCAATGCCAGGCCATGATCCTCAAACAGGCAAACCGGAACACCGGATAATTATTTTAAGGATATTTTTTATAATTTTATTTGCATATTATGGTTTTCATTTATTTAATATGCAAATTCTTTCCGGGGAACAATACCGATCGCAGGCTTCCGATATTTCCCGCCGCACAGAAATGCTTCCGGCTCAGCGGGGGGGAATTTATGACCGCAGCTTTACTCAAGCCCTGGCATCGGATACCAATTCTTTTGCGGTAAGCATTATTCCTGCCGAAGTCCCCGGAGAACGCCTTCAGGAAGTTATAGGGAAAATTGCTGAAATTATAAATATTTCTGTTAATGAAATTAATGCAAAAATTCAACTTGCAGGATTAAATTCCTACCGGTCGGTGGAAATTACATCTAATGTTCCTTTTTCCGGCATTGCCGCTCTCGCAGAACACAAAGACATGCTGCCCGGCGTTTTTTGGAACAGCAAACCTGTCCGCAATTATGCCAATTTTGGAAGCCTTTCCCATGTTATAGGTTATGTCGGAGAAATTACCAATGATGAACTTACCCAGTTGTATAATTTAGGGTACTCCATGAACGATGTTATCGGCAAAACCGGAATAGAACGGCAATATGATGCATTGCTTAGGGGAAAAACCGGCACAGAAACCAGGACTGTCGATGTGCGCGGCAGAAGAATTCCCGGTTTTAATGAGCATATTCCGCCGGAAATGGGAAAAAACCTTGTGCTGACCATTGATCAAAAAATACAAGGCCTGGCAGAAAAAGCCCTGGGCGAAAGGATGGGGGCTGTTGTAGTAATGAAACCTTCTACCGGTGAAATACTGGCTCTTGTTTCATATCCCTGGTATAACCCGAATGTATTTACCAGCGGAAACAGTGATGAATACCGGATGCTTGCAGCCAACCCCAACAAACCTTTTCTGAACAGGGCCATTCAGTCCAGTTATCCGCCGGCCTCATGTTTTAAGATTGTAATGAGCACAGGGATATACGGCGAAAATGCGTTTCCGCCGGAAAGAACCGTTGAGTGCCTCGGCGAGATTGATTACGGCAACAGAATCTGGCGCTGCCATATCCGCAAACCCGGGCATGGGCGAATGAACCTGCACCGTGCAATGGCCCAGTCCTGTGATGTTTATTATTGGCAGGTAGGCAGGGAAGCGCTGGGAGTTGAACGGATTATTGCTTATGCAAAAGAATACGGTTTTGGAGAAGTTACCGGCATTGACCTTCCCGGTGAAATAAGCGGTTTTATTCCCACGCCTCAATGGAAAAACCGCCGTTTCCATGAACGGTGGCTTGGCGGCGATACAATGAATATGGCCATAGGCCAGGGCTTTACTTTGATAACACCCATACAAATGGCAAACATGGTGTGCATGACAGTAAATGACGGGAAAATTTATAAACCGCATCTGCTGAAAGAAATACGGGATCCTGTTACGGGGGCCGTTGAACGTGAGGTGCAACCGGAGCTTCTGCATGAGATGGATATTGACAAAAGAATTTTCGAATTAGTCCGCCGTGACATGCGCGGCGTAATTAGCGAAGGGACCGCGCAGTACATATTAAATATAAAAGCGGTGCAGATTGCCGGCAAAACTGGAACCGGTGAAATTGGATTTCAGGATCGCTGGCATTCATGGTTTGCAGCTTATGCGCCATATAACACAAATGATCCGGATGAACAGGTGGTTATTTCAATTATTGTTGAAGCGGTAAATGACTGGGAATGGTGGGCGCCCCGCGCCTCTGCAATAATTTTTCAGGGGATTTTTGCGAATCAAAGTTTTGAAGAGGCGGTTGCAAATCTTGGGTTAAGTCATTATATTTCTGTTCAGGGGCGCATGGAATGAGGCTGCGCGATAATCTGGAAATTGATTTTTTAATTTTAATACCGGTATTATTTCTTATTGCCATTGGCGTTTTTTTTATATATTCATCGGGAATGACATCTCCCCAAAAACCACCGGGGCTTCAGGAATACGAAAGGCAAATAATATTTGCCTCTGTAGGCATAATTGCCGTGTTCATTTTAGCAATGTTCAATTACCGCCGTTTTTATGATTTTTCATTATACATGTACTTGCTGGCTTTAATTCCTTTGATTTATACCATTGTTTTTGGAAAAACAGTGTACGGCACCCGCAGGATTGGATTAGGCGATTTGGGCATTCAGGTTCAATTTTCTGAATTTGTTAAAATTACTACTATAATTTATCTGGCCCGCTATCTTTCGGATACAAAACGGACGGGTAAATCATTGGTTCGTTTTATTGTGTCCTGCATTATTGTGTTCATTCCCATGTGCCTGGTGCTTTTGCAGCCGGATTTGGGAACTGCTATTGTTTTTATCTCTATCCTTCTTCTTATGGCTTTTATTTCCGGTATATCAATGCGGTATATAATTTTTTCTGTTCTCTGTATTTTTTTAACAGGACTGTTTATAATATTGCCGCTTTGGCAAATGTATATTCTAAAAAGCAGCCAGCCTTTTATTGTTATGCTAACAGCAATGCTTACAAGCCCGTTTTTTGTAGGAATTATAATAATTATATTAAGCGTTATTAGCATAATCGCCCTAATTGGATTTTTAATGTACAGGAAACAGTATTTTTTCTGGATGCTGTACTCTTTTGCAATTGTTATTATTTCGTTTGGCACCTCTTATATTGTTCATAAATTTCTTGCTAATTATCAAATAATGCGTTTAATTGTTTTTTTGGATCCGTCCATAGATCCTTTGGAACACGGCTGGAATATAATTCAGTCTGTTACCGCCGTCGGATCCGGCGGCATTATTGGCAAAGGATTTTTGCAAGGAACGCATAGCCATTACCGGTATCTGCCTGTGCAAAGCACCGATTTTATTTTTTCAATTTTTTCTGAAGAAACAGGTTTTATCGGGGGAATTATTGTTTTTGCTTTATTTTTAGTTATTTTGTTAAGACTGATTAGGATTATTAAAAAAACTACTGATCCTTTTGCCGAATATATTTGCGCTGGATTTACCGGTGTTTTTAGCTTCCATTTTTTAATTAATGTCGGCATGGCAATGGGAATAATGCCGATAACCGGCATTCCGCTTTCATTTATATCTTACGGCGGCTCATCTTTAGTTTCATCATTGATTGGAATCGGCCTTATTCAAAGCATTTATGTCAGAAGGAAAACGCATCAGCCAATATGAGCCGGCCTAATATTCAGTTCATTGATCCCATAGCCGACATTGGCGTATCTTTGCTGGAAGTTGAAAAACCAAACCGCTATACCGGCGGTGAATACGGACGGCTTGCAAAACGGGACGCTTCTCTTTTTACGCTCATTGCTTTTCCCGATCTGTACGAAATTGGAATGTCAAACCAGGCTTTTAGGATCATTTACAATGGCCTAAACCGCATCCCCGGCATATCATGCGACAGGGCTTTTGCCCCGGCGCCTGATTTTGAACAATTGCTGAACAAAAAAGGCCTGCCGCTCTACGGCCTGGACACAGGCATTAGTCTTAAAAGCCTGGATTTGCTGCTGTTTACCCTGGGTTATGAACTGGGGATTTCCGGCATTTTATCTATGCTAAATGTTTCCGGCATTGCCCTGCGTTCAAATCAGCGCAATGAAGCAGACCCTATTGTCATTGCAGGAGGGCCGGCTGTTTCTAATCCATTGCCTTACAGTCCCTTTGTGGATGCGTTTTGGATAGGAGAGGCCGAGGCCGGTTTTTTTGATCTTGCTGAACAAGTGCTGGGGATTAGGCAGAAAGGCGGAGGCAGGAAGGAAATGCTTTCATTAATACAAAATCATCCTTCCGTCTGGTCAACCGGGAAAACCAGGGCGCTGCGCGCTGTTGATGTTTTGTTTGCAAAAAAAGATCAAACCGCTTCCCCTTATCCTGTGTATCCTGTTTCCAGCATGAAAACAGTGCATCACCACGGCATTCTGGAAATTATGCGGGGCTGCCCAAACGGCTGCAGGTTCTGCCATGCGGGTTACTGGTACCGGCCAATGAGGCAAAAAAAAATTGAATGTCTTTTACATGAAGCAGATGCGCTTATTAACCAGGGCGGATACCGTGAAATTAGCCTTTCTTCGCTTTCCAGCGGCGACTACTGCGGCATTGACAATCTGGTTGACTGCCTTAACAGCCGTTTTTCCCAAAGGCATATTTCCTTTCAACTTCCTTCGCTAAAGGTTTCCACCTTTTCGCTGCATCTTCTGGAAAAAATTTCCCAAACACGGAAAAGCGGGCTGACATTTGCTGTTGAAACCCCGCTTGATTTTTGGCAAATGTCGCTTAACAAACAGGTAACGGAAGAATCGGTAATAAAAATTCTTTTGGAAGCCAGGCAGCAGGGCTGGCGCAGCGCAAAATTTTATTTTATGATTGGCCTTCCGGCCCCGGCGGCACAGCCGCTTCCAGCAGCAGAGGCAGAAAATATTTCTGAAGAAATACTAATTGTTAATTTTATTAATAATATATCAAGAAAAACAAAAATGAATTTTAACATTAATGCAGGAATATTTGTTCCAAAACCCCATACCCCGTACCAATGGGCGCGGCAGATTAACAGCACGGAAGCAGCCGAAAAACTAAAATGTATCCATTCGCAGTTAAAAAGCCGCGGCCATAAAGTAAGCATTTCCGATCCTTTAATTTCCGTGCTGGAAGGGGTTTTAAGCCGCGGGGATGAACGTGCAGGGATTTTGGCAGAACAGGCTTTTCTTGCAGGCAGCAGGCTTGATGCCTGGCAGGAATACATAATGAAAGACGTATGGCGGAATGTGCTGGATAACAATGCTAATCTGGTAAATGCAATTTTATCCGAAAAAAACAAAGAAGATGCGCTTCCCTGGCAGTCCATTGTTTCCGGCACTAGCTTAGCATTTTTACGCCGCGAATTGGAAAAATCAAACAGAGGAGAATTAAGCCGGGTTTGTGCAGAAGACTGTGCAGACAAATGCGGCGTATGCAGCGATACTGTCAACATTATGCGAAACAATACAGAAATTCCCGTTGATCAAAAAAAACTTCCCGGCAGCAGCACATTTGGCGCAATGCCAAAACCCGGTGTCCCGCAGGATACCTGGCGCTTATTGTTTAGTTTTGCAAAAAACGGCAATGCAGTTTTTCATGGGCACCTTAGTTTAATAGAAATATTTTCAATGGCCTTAATCCGCGCAAATATTGACGCACAGTATACACAGGGCTTTAATCCGCTTGCAAAACTGGAAATTGCATCCCCCTTGTCCGTTGGCATAAGCGCCGGTGAAGAAATTGCAGCGCTTGATTTTTCCCATGCAATTTCTCCCCTCGAATTTATAAAAAAAATGAACGCTTCCCTTCCTGAAGGAATATCAATAATAAGAGCTGAATGTTACTGCATTAAAGGCGGCAGCAAAAAACATTCGCTTGCATCGCTGCTCTGGGGGTTTGCTTATGCCAAGGGGAGCGAAATAATGTATGTACCTTTAAACGGGGAAAAAGCCTGGCGCATGCAATATACTGCCGCAGGGGAAAATATTTTTTTGCTGCGGCGTGCCAGTGTGCTTGCAAAAAATATCCATGCTCCCGAAAATTCTTCCTGGGCCTCGTTCTTTGATGTTTACCGCCATCTCTATGGCGGTTTGTAATGTATAAGCATCCATGCTTACTTTTGAAAAACAGTAATTTACTGATGACAAAATAACAAGAATAAGTTATTATTAAAACAGGCGGTAATAGATGGGAATAATAACAATTGATGCAGTTTTTTTAATTATAGGCACTGCATTAATAATAGGCATAATCATTTTATTATTAATTATGTTAAATAAATGCAGAAGAATGGCAAAAAAGCAGAGAAATTTGATAAATAAAATTAAAGAATCCAATAAAACAGCGGAAATAAGAAGAAAATTTTTTGCAAAAATAAGCCATGAAATGCGTACACCGCTTAACATTATTATTGGGCTTTCCGAACTTGAGTTGGGATCTTTTGATGATGAGCAGGGTGAAAGTAATCCGGTTTTGGAAAAAATTTATTCTGCAGGAATGAACTTGTTAAGCATTATAAATGATCTGCTGGATATTACAAAACTGGAATCAGGAAAATTAAGGCTTATTCCGGCAATTTATGATATTTCTAGCTTGATCAATGATACGATGAACATGAATATCCTTAAAATAGGCAGCAAGCCAATACAGTTTCGCCTTCATGTTGACAGCAATTTACCCTCGTATCTTGAAGGAGACAGGCTTCGTGTTAAACAAGTCTTTAGCAATCTAATTTCCAATGCAATTAAATTTACCAATTCCGGATTCGTGGACTGGAACATTACATGCAAAAGAGAGGAAGATCGTGTAAAAATTATTAGCACGGTTAGTGATACTGGAATTGGCATACGTAAAGAGAAAATAGAAAAATTATTTGATAAAAATATTTATTCAATGGATTTTAAAGCCAATAACTATAATGAAGGGATAGGAATGGGGATTTCTATTACCAATGATCTTGTAACCTTAATGGGCGGTACAATTTCTGTAAAAAGCGAGCAAGGCACAGGGTCTGTGTTTACTGTAGAATTTTACCAAAAAGTAATAGGAGATGAAATTATTGGAGAAAAACTGGCGGAAACTTTATCAGAATTTAAGTATCTGGAAAGGCGGCGCAGCATAAACCGGAAAATTTTTCGGGCAAATATGTCTTATGCAACAGTGCTTGTGGTTGACGATGTTATTACGAACCTTGA
>JGI24702J35022_10001744_pt1 | contig 13473 bp, 10 predicted proteins | sample TergutTh196P4_FD_35022 | JGI IMG/M metagenome (IMG submission 35022)
CTCATATTTGCGGCGCTCAATAATGCTTCCTGATAGGCTTGGGGTATTCTTGTTGAAGTGTTGTTATACAAAATATTGAACAATGCTAAAAATTTGTCAATATCGTTTTGTAACAACATGTAGCATAATAAATAATCGGGTATCATGGTATTTTGAGGATTGTTTTCGTAATGTTGCACCAACTCGCTAATCAATATACGTCCGCCNACATAAAACTCTTTTACGTTTTCATTAAATTTTATATTTTTNNGATTTGGCTGCTTACGTTTNTCTTTTGCCCATTTNCGGTACATCATTGTGCCTTCCAGGATATCAAAATATTTTGCGGCAACCCTGTCGTATCCGTTTTCCTTGTTCCACACTGCCAATCGGGTTAATGTATGATAATCCGCTCCTTGTGCTCTTAAAATATTTGCGTCGAAAATCCACCTNATTGCTTCGTTAAGGATACCGATGCGATAAAAAAATTCGCTACCATAGCGCAAATGAAATTCCTCCCACTCATCTATGCGGAGTAAAAATAAACCGTTTTCATTTGTTTGCTGAAAATGGAACATCATTTGCGGTAGTTCGCCCTTCATGGAAAGAGCTAAATTTGTAAAGAACGCGGTGTGATTATCAGGTGTTTTCACCCGAGCGCTTATTTTCAAAACATCGTCCCATTTGTCTTGTGAGGCGGCTATGCTCATAGCGAACTTTTGTTCTTCCAAGCGGTTATACATCTTGGGAAAAAGGTTATATTCACGATACGGTATTTTGAACAAATCTCTATTGGGCGTCGAATAGACCGATTGCCACAGAAAAGGCAGCAGTATAACAACAATAATCCACAAAGGCGTACTAAACCTCATTTTATCTTTCGCATACAATAATTCATAAATCATACAAGCTGTAAATAAACAGACGGTTGGAATCGCTCCCGAAAAAAGATATATGGGAACTATCGCAAGCGAATACCCCAAACGCCGCGCCCATACATTGGATATGTTCATATAAATCAACACGAGCGCAAACGGAGTTATAAAAATAAGCGCATCGCCCGGAGTGAAATGCCGGTTAAGTTGCAATGCCGCCAATAATAGAGCCGGAATTAGTCCTGTCAATAACCAGTCGCTTCGGACTCCTGTTTTCTTCAGAATGTTTTCTGATATTATAAGCAACAATAGCGCCAACAAAGTCTGAATCAATGCTCCCGCCCAACTATTGATATAGAACTGCGCAAGAAAATTGCCGCAATATACAGCCCAACCTCCCGGTTGAAACGCAAATTGTTTCCAAAAAGCGGAAGTATAGTGGAAAAAGCTCAATTGTTCGATAAACAAAATATGAGAGCGGTAAAAGAACGCCAAAAAGATGAACAGCCCACAACCGAAAAGAGTATAAAATGTTCTACGGATTTTCATTTTTTTGTTCAACATAATAAATTTCGTTCAGATTAGTGATTTCTCCGTTAAGGGTTTTGCCTGTTTCATATTGATTCAATTCAACTTTTCCTTTGATAAACTCGGGAATATTGTATGATAGAAGCAATGAAATATCTTCCTGGGGATTTTTTTGCGGTAAAAGAAATGGTTTTGATATTCGTCCGCTTCGTCAAAATATGCGAAATAAAGGCGCGTATATAATCCGTCGCCTCTGCGGCTGCTGAATGTTATCCATCGTCCGTTGGACGACCATGCGTGATAACTCTCTGTGTCGTCGCTATTTATTATTTGTATATCTACATTACTGTAATCGTTCAGGTCGAGCATTTCCAAGTCTGCTTCAGCGTGCCATATCGGAAAAGCGCCATAAGCCGAAGAAGTATATAGAAGATACCGCCCGTCGGGTGATATTCTCGGAAAGGAAACGCTTTTGCCGGTTATTTCAGGGTTCAGTATGGTATCTATCCGATTTCCAAAACGTCCTGTTTCTGCATCGAAGTCTACTCTGTATAAACCGTATTTGAGTTCTTTTATTTCCAAAGGAACATTTTTCTCTTCGGCTCTGCAAAAATACAGCCATTTACCGTCGGGCGACCAAGTGGGAAAAGTTTCCCATTCATTTTTTGTGTTAAAACGCTCGTCAAGTATCATATTGTTGTTTTTGACGTCCCATACCGCCAAATTCGATTCCCAGTCGAAGACGTCAATTCTTTTTCCGGGTAAGGCATGAAAAGCCTGACGGGTAGAATTTACCGAAAAAGCGATATAAGACCCCGAAGGATGCCATGCCGGATAAGAACCGCTTCCTGTTGATTGTTCCGTTCGCGTATTTATGCGATATTGTTTACCGTGGGCAAGTAAAAAAGTTCCGGATGATTCTCTGCCACGCGAGTGAAACATCATTCGGTCGGGGCTGTAGTTGTGGAACGAATGACAGTTCACACAACTTTCGTTGGTCATTTTGTTTTGGATAATTGGCAAGCGCTCAAAATTCGACAAATTACGCTGATAAATACCCATGTGGATATAAACTTCGTAGCCCGGCTCTATCAAGCGATAGGCTATCCAGGGGTCGATGGAATCTGCAGATACATGTATGTCAAAATGCCGGTAAACGTACCATTTACCTGCATATTTGGCATAAACATGCGTTTGCAGGCTACTGCCGGCTGTACGTTGCAGCATATCTTTCCACGCGCGCAGAGGGATATCTATTTTCCGTCGTCCGTTGCATTTCAGTAAAGTTTGCCCGTTATGTACGAAACGCACATGTATCCTTTCGCTGTTGTCTTGCACGCAAAAGTTCAACGGCGCAATATTTACAGGAATAGTAACATCCATGTAATCGGGAAAAATAGCGGGGTATTCGTCCAAATCATCAGCCTTTTCGAGACCCCTTCCACATCCACTTAAACAGCAAATGAACAAAAGGAAAACGCCTAAAATTATTTTATTTGCCAACTTTACATTATTTATAATTCAGCCACCAATTTCTTGTAAACAGCGTCCCATGGTTCGCGCATGGGTCTGTCTAACAGCGCATTTGCAAATGTATTATTGACAAATCGTTCTGCTTTGGGGTCCCATTCCAATTCTTTTTCGAGAAACAAACAAATATTGCTCAAATGTGCAAGAGTAATAGACCTGTGTCCTACCTCGACAGGCGCTATCGTTTCTTCGCCTGAATAGACGCAGTCAATGAAATTACGAAAATGATTTTCGCTTTTATAAAGTTTGAGGTCATTATCATTTAATTGTACATCTTTCAAGTTTTCGGATAAAGTGTAACTTCCTCTGACTACTCTTGCCCAACGATTATCTTCGCCATCAAATTGAACGCCGCTATACGGGGCTTCACTTGTGATAATCATTTTGAATCCTTCCGCGTATGTCATTTCTATATGGAAATGCGTAGCAGTGTTCCACAAGGGATGTTTTGCCCAGGCGCCGTAGATATGTTCTATTTTTACGGGTCCTGTGTCATCGGTTCCCATTGCCCACTGTGCGATGTCGGGGTGATGACCGCCCCAGTCGGTTAGTTGTCCGCCGGAGTAGTCAAGGTTCCATCTGAAATTTACGCCAACGCGAGCCGGACAATAAGGCGCTACGGGCGCAGGACCAAGCCACATATCGTAATTGAAACCTTCGGGCGGCGGACTGGGGGTCGTTTCATTGATATTCTTACCCAAATCGGGCGTCCCGCCCGGCAATCCGCAAGTTACGGTATGTACTTTTCCTAATTTGCCGTTTCTCACTAATTCGCTTACAAAACGAAATTTTTGGTCGGAGCGCTGCTGGCTTCCCGTTTGAAAAACCACTTTGTATTTTTTGACGGCGTCGCACATGGCTCTTCCTTCGGGAATGGTCAATGACATAGGTTTTTGGCAATAAATAGCCTTACCCGCTTTTGCAGCCATGATGACGGGGATAGAGTGCCAATGGTCGGGCAGGCAAACCTCTACGGCGTCTAAATCTCTCATGTTGAGTATTTCTCTGAAATCTTCTTCTAACCGTAATCCTTTGAAAGTTGTTCCGTTTTTTTCGGTATAGAAGTCATTGACTCTTTTGGCGGCGATATTTAGCCCTGCAACACCGCCATTCCAATACCCCGGTCCTTCTTTATTTACATCGCATAGCCCCACTACCTGCACTCTATCATCGCTCATGAAGCCTCTGATATCGTTATTCCCTTGATTGCCGCAGCCTAATAATGCGAGCCTGACTTTGTCGGATGGCGGAACCATGCCGTTTCCTCCCCGCGCATGTGCGGGTATAACAGTAGGGACAATCAACATTCCCGTCGCCGCTAAAGCCGTTTGTTTTAAAAAATCGCGTCTGCTTGATTTGTTCATCTTTTTGGATTATTAATAAATTATACAATGTTTACATTTTGTCTGAGCCACACCGCCATTTCGCCACTGCCGCGATGTTGCCACGCATAATAAGGTATTAGCGTGAGTGTTACATCTTTGTTTTCTTGCGTTCCATCATCGTTAATATGGACGGCTTGCGCCTCTGTTACCAATTGCTTGATACCATGCAGCAAATCAGGTTGGTCAACAACGCTAATTTCCGGTTTTTCGGGTATCAAAACATTCGGAATTTTGAAATCATTGTCTACCCACTCCGCACAATACACAACGGGTCCTCTTTCAAAGGCTACCCGTCCGGTATTTGCTNCTACATTTGCNTGAGATTTTACCATGCGGGGCTTCATGTCAAGATGTATTTCTACGACNTCGCCNTTTTGCCATCTACGGTCTATGGTGAAATATCCGCTGTCAATGGTACTTTCTACCGGTTCGCCGTTCAGGGTAACGTTATACGCTACTGTCTGTTCGTCGGCAAAGGTATACAAATCGCTTGGAACGACCTGATTTNGCGCCCATCCGGGAACTCTTATTTTCANTGCAAACCTTTGCCCGCCGCTCGGATTGACCTCTATACGCACATCGCCATTCCATGGATAATCTGTTGTTTGCCTGATTGCTACATTTTTCCCATTCACTTTCAGTTCGGCAGTGTTTCCGATAAACAGATTGACATAGACGTTTTTGTCCTTAACGGCATATATATAGCCGGGAAGCGACGGAATAAAACGGCAAATATTTGATGGACAGCAAGCACATTCAAACCATGGCTGTCGCGTAAGATTGCCCCGATTGAACGTGTAAACGCCGTCTGATTCTAATGGATTGGGATAGAAAAAAGTTCCTCCATCTAAAGAAACGCCGGAAATTAATCCGTTATATAGCGTTCTCTCCAATACATCATAATATTTTGCGTCGCCATGTAGCAGAAACAGGCGATGATTCCAATACACATTCCCAATGGCGGCGCATGTTTCGTTATAGGCTTCCATATTCGGCAACACATAATTTGTTCCGAAGGCTTCGCCGCGTCGTGATGCGCCAATTCCGCCGGTTATATACAATTTTTTGGAAACTACATTATCCCATATTTTGTCAATAGCGCTAATATAGTCTACATCGCCGGTTAGCGCCGCTACGTCTGCCATGCCCGAATACATGTAAGTTGCTCTTACGGCATGTCCAACAGCTTCATCCTGCTCTATTACGGGCTTATGAGACTGTGTATACTCCGGTCCGTTACGATGCACGAAACCTGTACGTCCTCTGAAATCGAGGAAGAACTTGGCAAGGTCAAGATATTTCCTGTTGCCTGTAACCATGTAGAGCCTTGCAAGCGCCATTTCGGCTATCTGATGTCCCGGAACTTTTATCTGTTTACCCGGCGCATCGCCAATTTCNCGCTCTACGCAATCGGCATATTTGATAGCTATATCCAAAAAGTTTCGTTTTCCGGTAGCCTGATAGTGTGCAACCGCCCCGTCTATCATGTGTCCCAAATTATAAAATTCATGACTGTCTGCTTCCTCCAATTCCCAGCGTTTACCGCCAACCGAGCGATGCGCCGTGTTAGCGGGATTCATTGAGCGGGGAGTGTACAGATAGCCATCGGGTTCCTGCGCAGCGGCTACAATAACCAAAATGTCATCAATATGCTTTTCCATCGCCTCATCAGGATAAGTCTGCATGGAATAACTTGCGCCTTCAATGGTTTTGTAGACGTCGGTATCGTCGAAGGGATATCCTACTCTGTGGTCTACGCTTGGATTTACGGCTTTCACAAAATTCTATCCTTCCCGTTTCTTCCAATTTGCTGAACGCTAAAGGAATAGTTACCTCTCGACTTGCTGTCAGTCGCTGTCCCCAAAAATCGTCGGTCACTTTTACCGAAGTGAACGGAACGGGCGTAACAGGGTATCCGGCTCTATCGATTTGTCTGCATGACGTTGCAGTCAAAGGCGCAACAAGCGGAGCAGCAAAAACGCCAACAGCGCCAACGGCTGTCGTTTTCAGAAAATCCCTGCGGGTTAGATCGCTGATATTCATTGATATAAGATTTATATTTATTTAATTTTTTATATCGCTTTCCCAATCAGTGAGAGAATCCAAATGGATAGTTCTGTAAGAAGTAGACACTTTNCCGTCCTGGTCGCCACAGAAGAAAACATATCCCGTATTCTCTTTAATAACCATCCGGGGCCATCCGACCCAGCTATGNCCGCAATGGCTACTACTTTGTCCCACTCCGGAAAGTACCGGATTTCGCGGATGATATTCCCAATGAACAAAATCTTGAGACCGGGCTAATCCTATTACATCGCTCCAAATGATCGATTGAGTGTTGGGAGGAGTCCAACCACCGGCAACGCCTTCATACCATAAATACCAGTACGCTCCTATCCGGGTCAGAGAACGGGGACGCACATGTCTTGAATCCCAACTATCTTCCGTTTCAGGTTTAAAAACAGGATTATCCGATCGGTTCACCCAGTTTATTAAATCGTTACTGTATAAAAGATAACCTTTATCTCCCGTTTTGTTTCCCCGGGTAAATCCTGCATAAAAAAACAAATATCTGTAATCAGCGCCATCGTAATGAACGGGATGCTCTTTCATATCAACCAGATCAAATTCATGAGCCGCCAAAGGATGCTTATATACCGGATTCCGGTTGTAGGGAATGAATTTACTATCCGGTTGATCGGCTATAGCTAACATGAATCCTTTCCATTCCGGAAATTGCTGAGCCGAAAACATCAAGGCAATTTTATGATCGGGAGTTACAACGGCGCCATTAATATAAATGTTATCATACGGCGTATCTTTATACGACAGAACAGGTTCCGGTTTTACCGTCCAGTTGATCAAATCATCGCTGATTGCCAAACCAACAGTACGGCGGGAAGAACCTTCTTCATTTCCTGCCATTCCCGCCATAAAATACATGTAGTATGTATTGTTATACTCAAGTATTGCTCCGGGAATAACCTGTTGTTCATAATAAGAACCTTCCGGGCCATATCTCACTACATCCCTGTCTGTCTGTTTCAGCCATTCGCGTTCTTTTACATCGAACCGCCCTTTTTCCACAGACGTATGGTCTGCGGCATAGATTTCATTCTCAAGAGGTTCATATACTCCTTTCCATTCGCCTAATGGACCTCTTATCCATTCAGTCATAGCGCCAATCCAAAACCGGAAATAACTACCGTTTTTCAGTATTCTAATCTGACAGGGATACTTCACTTCTCCCTGTTTTGATTTTAAAACCGTCTCCTGTCCTTGTTCCAGCAGTAGTAACCTTGTTCCATTTTCTTTGATATCTAAATATACCTGATTGCCTTTTTCACGGGTTCCTGAAAAAAATAATTTTGTGTCTTTTGTAATTACGACATTCAGATCATAGTCTCCTGCGACAAGTAATACCGGATCACGATTGGCATTGCATCCGAACAAAAGAAGGATCAATGAGAAAATTAAATATCTATTATGGACATTCCACATATTAATACGATGGTTCATATTGGCGTTTATTTTTACTTTTCAGATAATCGAGCAATTCTTTGGGGCGGTCGGTTTGAATGATGTTGGCTCCATGGTCTATCACCCAACCCCAATATTGATCCGGATCGTCAACAGCCTTTTCATCATCATGTCCTGCATTCATGTGGGACCACAAGGTATTCACCCAAACCCGTATACCGGCTTCCTTTATTTTCCGTATCTGGTCGAACATGGGCGAATCTACGGTTCTGTAAGTCACCTCAAATGCTACCGGCTTATAATAACGAATAAAATCGTCGATAAATGTATCCAATTCTTTGGAAGTATCTCTGATCATAGGCATATAGATAATATTGTCCAACAATTCGCCATAGCGCTCCCGCACCTCACGGTAGGTTTGATAACCCTTATACACCACCTGTCTTTCTGTTCCGGTTTCTTTTAAAACCTCGTGTACCTTGTCCATGTACATTTCCGCTTTATCCGCATTGACTAAAATTTTGTCCTTGCAAAGCACCATCACTTCCTTAAATGTAGGCACCTGTTGGGTTAATGTGACGCCAAGGGCATCCTTCAGGTGGTATTTCTGCAGTTCTTCGAACGTCAAATCCGCGACATTTCCCTTTGCCTGTGGTGGTTCTGTCGATGGTAGCATCGTGCATCAGTACAAGAACGCTGTCTTTGGTCATACGTATGTCCAATTCCACCATATCCACGCCCATTCTGATACAACGCGCCATCGCTCTTAACGAGTTCTCCGGAGCGTTTCGCCAATCGCCCCTGTGAGCGACAACGAAAACATAATCGTCCGAGGCATGGTTCAGTTTGGATAACAGNGTATCCACCCTGTTTTGAGCATGCAGGCTTCCACACGCAACAAACAAACAATAAATAATAACAAATTTGATTTTCATTTTTTATTCGTTTTTTTAAAAAGCCCGCCCTTGCGGGCGGGCTTTCGTTTTGTTGCGGGTTCAATCTTCTAAAACTCGACCGAATAGGCCGAACTCAGCCATCATTGCATAGTCAGTGGTTCCTCGATGCTGTGTGTCAAAGTACATCTTAATGTAACGCGCCTTTGGAAGAGGCTCTGTCTTCATCATCAATATACACCACCTGCTCATCGTCAATAGCCCTGAATGGGTATTCGCCCACTCGTCTCCAATCATACCCGTTAACCGGGTCATTCGGGTCTGTTGGTTCGGTTTCGCAGGTATAAAAATAAAATCCGGTTGCTCCACGGGGGGCATTGCCTGCGCGCTGTTGAACAAACAAAGCATGTACTTCTACTAATTGATTCAAACTAATAATATACCAGTGCGGATAAACTGCAGAAGGAGAACGATATCTGGAATGCCAATAAGTGGCGGTATTACCGTCAAGCATGCCGATTACTCTGCCATTGGGCGAAGCGCCTTCGTTGGTTGCTTGAGTAGAGTAACTGATAGTTGGGTCTTCCGAACCGTCGTCATATCCGGGAAAAGTCCATCCTGATCTGTCCAATCTAACAAGAGATCCCAATGTGGTTGATTGCTGACCAACTCCTTCAATGGTTGCGGTAATGGTAGCAAATTCTCCTTCTTCGCCCCAATAGGTAACCCAGCCGTTTTCCAATACCGAAGCGATATTTGGGTCGGATGATTCCCATTTAACTTTTACTTCCGATGCATCAGAAGGTACGGGATTCACAAATATTTGAAACCGTTCGCTCCATGATACGTATCTTCGTAAATTGCCAAGCGTAAAACTTTCGAGCGGCACCCATTCGCGTACCCGAATATTCACAGAGGCCGCATGGTTNTCGGAGGCAACNGTTATCTCNGAGAATCCTACGGATACAGCCGTTACTAATCCCGTCTGGCTGACGGTAGCGACTGACGGCTGCAGGCTCGTCCATGTATATTGCTTTCCTTCAGGGCTGCTTGTCAACTGAATACTGCCGCGCCCTTNGGGAACGCCGGCGCCTACAAAAAGATCAGCCGACGTGACGTCAACGAAAGGANCTTCGCTAAACTTTTTTTCCTCAAACTTAGCGCATCCGCATATCATTGCNGCAATGGTTGCAAAACTAAAAATTTTTATTCTGTTCATGATATATATCATTTTAAANATTAATTTACTTCCGTTACATGTTCAATTTTCAACTCCTCNTTCATGATGAATCTTTGACCGTTGGCGGGATTCGTNAATTCGTAGCACAGCATAAATGTCTTGAACAATCTGCCCCAGCCATCGTCTACTANTTTATACGTATTGTTATAACGCGGATCGTAATAACAACTTTGTACAACTCTCGTATCGGATGGGTCTTCAAATGCCTCCGGTTCGCATATCGGGCATTTCCATTCGGTGTTACCTCCTCCGCAAGCCTCGTTCACTTGCTTCACTTGCATACCGTTAGGAGCGTCGTACCACGGGGTGATGGTTACATTCCCGTCGTTAACGGTAAGTGTTATCGCCCACTGCTTAATCTCTGCCTCAAGTTCNCGATTATTCACATCGAAAATTCGATCNCCGCCGGCATAGACCCTTACCTGATGAGCAGACACAGGATGTATGTGTTTCTGGATAAAGGTAGTAACTTCTACCTGATCCGGCAAATCTATCCGCGCCGATGTTCCTTTGTGGTTATATTGAGGAATGTCGGCGGTTGACGACCATTCGTTTTTCATCCTCAGGCGGTAAAGTACGGTATTCATATCCTGATTCATTTCATAAGCCGAAACGCCGGTTACGCGAAAAGGGATCATGTATACGGAATCGGGTGAAAGACCGTCGGGACGAATAAGTATATTCATGACGCCCGTACGTTCGCCTGCCGGAATATTGATCGAATAATCGTTGATGATTTTCCTGCTTTCCGGAATATAGCGGGCATACTGGTATGCTTCCGATCCGAAATTGAAGGAATTGTATTGCTCCAGGATGACAGGGTCTTCAACGATATTTAATCTGATGGATTGGTCGGTAGGCAGACTGCCTCCCACAGAGGCTGAAATAAACCCGTGTACAAAGCCGTCGGCGTCAACTTGGGAAAAATCAATTTCCTGGGTAAGAATCTTAAATGTGCCTTCGCTTTTCAGGGCTATGACATGTTTGTACTGTTCGCGGTCGAAGATCTTGTCTTGGTTGCACGCTGTAAAAACAGCTGCGGCGAACATGATCATGATTATTTTATTATATTTCATATTATCATCTGTTTTATCAATTGATTTAAAAAAATTATTACCATCCGGGGTTTTGGTCAAAAGAAGGCACTCTACGCAGTTCATTTTTCGGTATGGGCAAGAAAATCATTTTTCTGTCGACCACCCTTTGCGCTATCACCGAGTATGGAGGCACTACTCTTTGGTAGAATGAACTTCCCGTTCCTTCCATATTCATACCTGTAATAGACACGCTTTCCGACCGTTCATAGTCTCCCCAGCGGCGCACATCGAAATATCGGTGGTTTTCTTGGAAGAACTCTACCATGCGTTCTCTTTTGATTTTTTCGCGGAACGTTGCCTCATTGGCAAGGTCGGCGTCGGTGATTCCGGGCAAACCTGCGCGATAGCGCACCTGATTGTAAGCGTCTTTAATCTCCGTGAAATCGCGCCGGTAGGTTACATCGTCAATCGTATATTCATTACCGACGAGTTCATTAAGCGCTTCGGCATAAGCCATCAATATTTCGGCATAACGAATCATAGGGAACGCTTTTGTCATAAGACGCGCGCCTGTTCCGCGATATGCGTCAATAGGATTGACATACTTGCGNAAAACATATCCCGTTGCGGGATGGTCAATAGGATTACTCGACGCATATTTGCCGTTAGGACCATCTACATAATACCACACGGTTTGTCCGGCTTCGGATGGCGCTGAAAGCAAATCCCAATAACAACCGCTGAAACCGATAGACGCGTAGAAGCGTACTTCGCGATTGACATACATGTTGGACACCTGCGGTTGAATACGATAGTAACCGTTCACCCATGTTACATTGCCCGTAAAACCNTCTTCGGTATAGGGATANTCAGCGCTCGAAGCGTTGATGTTGCGTCCGTCAGCCATTTCATAAGCGTCCACAATTTTTTGAGGAACGGCATTTCCGTTCCATCCGCCGTTAGCGTANGGGAGCGAGTAGCGCGTGTAGTATGTTAGCCCCGATGAATTGCGCGCCCAGATAAATTCGGGGTTGACGCTTGGTACGGATTCGCTATTGAACATGTTCGAATACGAATAATAAGGGTCAATACCTGCGGCGCCGTTGGGCCAGTCTTTGGTGTAATTTGGGTCGGAAGTATTGAGCGACAGCGGACGGTCTCTGAATGTTCTATCGTTGGCGGGTATGGTGTGCAGTTTGTACAGGGGGACGCCAAACTCGTTCATGTCCATCACCCTTTTAGCGGCGGCGGCGGCAACAGCCCAACGACGCGGGTCGGGCGTCTGTTGGATATAATGCGCTCCGTCGGTTTTGCGCGTCCAGGTGCCAAAATACAAATGAGCCGAACTACCGCCGTTATACAGGTCGCTGGCATGCCACAAACGAAGTCGCGCCACCAATCCATACGCAGCGCCGCGGGTAGGTAATCCGAAATCCATGATCGACGGAAGTTTTAGCGGCAAATATTGCGCAGCCTCCTCAAACTGAGTGCAGATATATTCTATACATTCGTCATAGAGGTTTCGCGGACGGTTATAATAAGCAACATCTTCATTGTTGTTGATTACATCGTCGCCAAGCAACAACACGGGTCCGTAATTACTGACCAACAGATAATAGGCATAAGCGCGAAAGAAGAGCGTGTAACCCAGAATGCGCTCTTTATCCGCTCTCAAACAGTCGCGACATTCGTCCATACGGCTGAGAATAATGTTGCACTGGCGAACGACGCGATACCATGTTTGGTAGTTATCAAGCCCGCCAAGGTTATCAGCATTATATAGACCGGTTACAAAAGCCGTACCATAATGGTCGGATGTTGCAAACAAGGATATGCCTTCGTCGGTTGCCGTCGGTCCGGGCGTATGATTATTACGCCATATATCGCCTTCATCGGGAAGATACGTGGTTACCGCCCACATAAACGCTTCCAAATTTCGGGCGTTGACGAAGATCGTATCCATCGCAAGGTCGTTATCAATATAGTCCTGAATACTGAGGTAGTTGCAGGAGGTAATGCTTGAAACGGCAATCATAACACTGACCGCTTTTAACAAAATGGCTCCGGTTATCTTTTTAATTCTATTTTTCATAATTTTCTTATTTTTAAGATGATTACAAATTAATATACACTTGGAATGAATAGGTGGACGGTATCGGATATACCTGACCGTTTCTATTCGCCTGTTCCGGGTCGAAAATCTTCACCTTGTCCCATACATAGAGGTTGTTGCCCACCAATTGCAGGTCTAACGANGAAATACGGATCCGTTTCAGNAAAGCCTTTNTCAAAGTATAATTGATGGTGATTTCTCTTAATCTCAAATAGCGCGCGTCGCCTTTCCAGAAGTCCGACNTCTGCATATTGTTTGCATTANGNCCATAACTCATCCTCGGCAACAGGGCGTCGGGATTTTCGGCATACNTGAGGTCTATTCCCTGTTGTTCGCAATACCAGCGCGGCAGCCATCGTGTGGAAGGGTCGCTGTACTGTTCAAGTACATTACCGATATTGTTTCCTGCAAAA
>JGI24702J35022_10001745_pt1 | contig 13467 bp, 10 predicted proteins | sample TergutTh196P4_FD_35022 | JGI IMG/M metagenome (IMG submission 35022)
TGGGCGCCTATTATGACAACTTTCATTTACACCTGCTTTTATGAGTTTATTTTCGTAGATCCTTCACTTTATTCTTTGGGAAATTTTATCCGGCATAATTTAAGCCACAGGATTTATTCCGATGGATTTATTCCGCCGGGATATAATCCTTGCCGGTAAACAGCCCCACAATGGAACGCCGGGTCCAAGGCACGTTCTTTTTCTTCACATCCGGACGGATGGCAATACTAACCTCCATAACCGCTGCGGACAACTGTCCCGGCTCATTGCCGAATTCCTTTCCGTAATATGCCAGATCGATCTCACAGGGACCAAAGTCAAAGCCCAGGCCGCAGGAGGGAAGCATTTCGTTCATACCCACACGGAACTTAATCATATTAAACAATGATAACTGAAAACCTGCGCTTAAATCCAGAAGGTAATTGCGGCGCAAATAATTATCCTGTAAAAAGACATTCCTTATATCATGCCAATCGGCGGCCAGGGCCAGACCCAGGAAACCCAGCTTTAATTCATAAGCTATGCCCAGGTTCATGGTGAAGGGGATATAATAGGTACTTTCATCCTTAACTTTGCTGTTGAAGTTATGAACCACCGTTCCCCTGGAATAAATATCGTTAAATGTGAACCCTACCCGGAGACCCCCAGTCCAGCGGTAAATAAGACCCGCGTCAAAGGTTCCGCCCACAATCAAGGGAAGATTGATATTATCAATGAAATCACCGGTATTATCCACAAGACTGGTAATATTATCCATTTCCGAGGCCATAACCCTGGCGAAGGGTTTAATGGTTATGCCGGCATCCAGAGAATGTCTTTCAAAATTGAAGATTCTGAATGCAAATCCTATCGGGAGCATCGCGTCGGCAAAAACATTGGCCTCCACTGTCAGCCCAATAATATTGGCGTTAACATAAGTACGATACCAAAAGCCCAGCCCGAAACCATTTGCCACCCAGGCAAAAGACAAGGGTAATTCGCGTATATCCATACCCAGAGCTATTTTCCCGTTTTTATTGCTTAGAGTTTCCGCCGTCTTGCCAATAGCGCTGGAGTCTCCTTTGATCAGATCTATCACGCCTTTACGCATCTCAAATACACTTTGAGGACTGAATAGCGAAGGCGCCAGAGTAAAGAAACTCGCCTGTTGGACATTAATCATGGACGCAGGGTTTACCAAAAGAGAAAATACATTGTCGGTATAAGCCACATGGTGCCCGCCAAAGCCGTTGGATGCCGCAGTAGGCATATCAAAAGGCTCCATGGCCGTATCTTTTGCAAAAACCGGAATTACCAGAGTTGCTGCCATTAACACAAATATTATTGCTTTTCTTTTCATGTAGTATCTCCTTTAATCATTCCGATCTATTAGACAAACGCGTCTTTGAAAATATCTGTAAAGGGATTGTCCTGGAATTTTTCGGGGTGGTCGATGATTAAGTTAATGTAAGCTGCCAGGGCAATGGAACCGGGGGTGGTGTTTTCAGGATCACCAACCTGAATATGGTAACCATCTGAAACAAGGCCCAAAGTTAAATTTTCTATATCATCCCAGTTTTCTATGGAAGCGCCGCTGTTTCCAAGCTCGTTCAATATGAGAACCAGAATGGCTTCGGCCACATCCCCGGACTTTAAACTATCAATATATTCTTCATCAAATTTAGGGGTTCCGTCCTTATCATCAATGAATTCACCGGCTATTTGGCCAATTAATTCAGCGGCATCGGCTCCGCCTCCCTTGTTAAAGTCGTCCACGATCTTGTCAAGTATATTTTCAATCGTTGTCTCGTCAAAATTATCTATATCTGTATTCTTAAGCTGCTTCGCGAATTCCGAAAGAAGTAACTCGCCAACTCCCGAAGACTCTACCGCGAGCCTTAGTCCGGCGCCAAGGAGAATTTTCTTCTCTGCATCGTTGACGGCTGGAAGTTTCTTCAGTATTGCCTCGGCTACAGCCTTTGCAAGGGCCGGGTTACCTGCCGAAGCCTTGATCCAATCATCCACATTGCCGGCGTTTACATTGATTTTGGAGGTATTATAGGTCCGCTGAGTACCCCAGCTTTTACTGAAAAAGTCATCGCAGGATGACAAAGTCAGGACAACGGCAAATATTACCAAAACTGCAATTTTCTTCATCTTTGATCTCCTCTTTTGAAAGCCGGATCATGGATAATTCCATGGGCACAATCGTATCACATTATAATAATATATCGCAATGCCATGGCTTTTTCAATAATTGAAGGGAAATATATAAAAATTAAAAAAAGTCCATTTTCGGTTTATTTGAAATCATTGGAAGACATAAGAGAGTATCCAAAAAGGGCAAAATCGTATTTTACCGGATCTTCCGGGCAGAGCTCCCTAAGTTTTTCCGTAAGGGAAAAAACAGCTTTTTTATCATTTGCCTTGCGCCCGCTCTCCAGAAGACCAAGAGAACGGGCAGCCCTGCCTACGTGGAGATCCAGGGGAATAAAAAGGGACGAGGGGGAAATACTCTTCCAGAGGCCCATATCCACAGGACCTTCCCGCCGAACCAGCCACCGCAGGGCAAGGTTTAGCCGTTTGCAGGCTGAATTTGAAGCCGGATCGGCAATGTGTTTGGAATAATTTGACTTTTTGGATGTCCCCCGTTTTTCGGGGCCGCTGTTCCCAGCAGCCATGGTTTCCCGAAAAATCCTCATGCCCTCCCAAATGTCGCCGACAGAGGCAAAAAGGGCCTCCAGACTTCCAAATTTGACATAACAATTCCTGAAACCCCGGCAGAAGTAGCGTAAATCCCCTTCAAAAAAGGTACGGTGAATGGAGCGATCTTTTAGTTTCCTGTAATCCCCATTCATGACAAAGGCATGGGGACTCGATCCCATAAGGCTGAACATCTTTTCGGCGGATTTAAGGATTAGATCCCGGCGGCCCCAGGCGATGGTAGCAGCCAGAAATGCGGCAATCTCCCGGTCGGGTCCGGGATCGTATCTGTGCGGAAATTGAACCGGATCATCAGAGATAAACCCGCTATTGTTAATTCTCCGGTAAAGCAGATCAAGATAATTCTTAAAATCATTCTGGTTCTTAAAATCACTGTGATTTGTAAAATTATCCGGCTCAAATCCTGGAATAATTAGGGGCCTCCTGAGTGATGGTGATGTCGTGGGGATGGCTTTCCTTAAGGCCGGAGGCGGTGATTTTTACAAATTTCCGGTATTGCTTAAGTTCTTCTATGTTCTTGCAGCCGCAGTACCCCATTCCCTTTCTAAGCCCCGAAATCAACTGATAAAGGAAATCCCTGAGATCGCCCTTATAGGGAAGACGTCCTTCTATACCTTCTGGTGACGGAACCTCATCCTTGCTCATCTGGTAGCGATCGCCGGAGCCGTCGTGTATGGCTCCGAGGCTGCCCATGCCCCGGTATTCCTTGTAAATTCTTCCGTCAAAGATAATTTCCTGCCCCGGAGCTTCCTTAAGCCCGGCGAAGAGATTGCCTATCATTACTACATCGGCGCCGGCGCCGATGGCCTTTGCTATGTCTCCGGAAAACTTTATACCGCCATCGGCAATGACCGGTATTCCGGACTGTACGGCTTCTTCGGCGCAGTTCCAGACGGCGGTAAACTGAGGTACACCTACACCGGCAACTACCCGCGTAGTGCAGATGGAACCTGGCCCTATACCAATTTTTACCGCATCGGCGCCGGCGTCTATAAGCCGCCTGGTTCCATCCCTTGAAACTACATTCCCGCCGATAACTGGCACATCGTATTGCTTTTTTATGTCTCGGATTGCGTCCATTACGTTTTTGGAATCTCCATGGGCGGTGTCCAGTACCACAAAATCTACCCTGGCAGTCTTAAGCAGCGGCAGCCGCTCTTTGTAATCCTGGGGAGAAACCGCCGCTCCAACAATCAACCTCCCGGCCTTATCGGTGGCAGCCCAGGGGTAGAGCTCGCGCTTTTCCATGTCTTTTACGGTAATTAGACCGGTAAGCCTGTCATTGGCATCTACTACGGGCAGCTTTTCTATTCTATGTTTATCAAATTTTTCCCTGGCGCTGCTTACAGACGCTCCGCCCCTCTCCACAATGGGCTTTTTGGTCATCACTTCCCTTACAAGCAATGAATCGTCTTTGCAAAAACGCAGATCCCTTCCGGTAATGATCCCCACCAATTTCCCTTTGGCGCCGAGAACAGGCGCACCGGAAACATTATATTTGTTTAGATGAAGTTTAACGTCCCCCACCAGATCTTTTTCCCTTACAGTGACCGGATTCTCAATGATCCAGTTCAGGAAGCGCTTGACATTTCCTACCTGCCGGGTCTGTTCTTCGGGACTTAAATTGCGGTGAATAACTCCTGCCCCGCCTTCAAGCGCCAGAGCAATGGCGAGCTTTTCTTCGGTAACGGTATCCATTGCGGCGGAAATGATAGGTACATTAAGACGCACAGCTCCGCAGAGAGTGGTAGCAAGGTTACAGTCTCTTGGAAGAATATCCGAGTAACCCGGCAAGAGGAGTACATCATCATAGGAAAGGGCTTCTTCAAACATAACTATTCTCCGAATTGGTATTTGGTTTGCAGTGCCTGGCAGGCAGCAGGCAGAAAGCGGCAAACAGATTGAAAATTTTCATTGGAAGAGCTCCCGGTACCTGGCTGCAATGCGGCGCGCTTTTTTGACAGCAAGTCCCCGGTACAGTGCCGGGTTTTCAAACCAGGCCAGGGCGGATTTTACAGTTTCTTCACCGGCGCCAATGCCATTTAAGGCAGAGTCCCCGGCGGAATTGATTATCTCCAATTCAGCCATTTTTGCGGCGATAAGGGAAAGGATTTCTTTTTCCCTGGCCAGAGCCTTTACAAAACTCAGGTTCTCCCTTTCCGCGGACAGGGTGATCTTTCGTATCTCTTCATGGGCATCCTTATGCCCGCTCGCTGCCAGAAGTATATAGGCAGGCTCCGCGAGAACGCCGCCAGGAATTCCGCCGGGATTTCCTTCCCCCCCGGCTTTACCGAGAAGATTCAATTTAAGCCGTTCCCGGTCTACCCCAAGATCCTTTATAATACCTGCCATGCGGGAAACTGCCAGGCAGAATCCGGCTATATATTCGGATATGAAACGCTGACTCGCGGAATTGGAAAGGTCCCTCTGATGCTCGCTTATCTGATCCATAAAGAAAGTAACCACCCGCGGCATAAAAGCTTTCCATAAACTTTTTACATGTTCTGAATTCCAGGGGTTACGCTTCTGGGGCATTGTTGAAGATCCAACCTGTTCCGAAGCAAAACCTTCACGAAGTTCACCGATCTCGCTGCGCTGAAGATTACGGAGATCGTCTGCCAGGTTGGCGATGATCCCAAAAGCCGTATTGAATTCCAGGAGCAGCCTTAATAGATATTCCGGCTCAACAAGCTGGGTAGAATGCTCCGATGGTTCAAGACCAAGCCCTGAAAGATAAAGCCTTTCCAGTTCCTCCGGATCCTTTACGATCAAGGCAGTGGCATTGTAAGCGCCAACCGCTCCGGAAAGTTTACCCTTAAGATTTTTTTCAAGGCGTTCAATTTCAAGTATGGATTTGCCAAGCCGGGAAACATACTCAGCCATGGCAAAACCCACCGTGATGGGTACTGCGTGCTGACCATGAGTACGGCCCACCTGGGGAGTTTCGGCTTCACGCTCGGTAAAATCACAAAGGAGAAGTTCCAGCTTTCTAAGTTCAGGTAAAACCACTTCTCTGGTAACACCCCGGATGCGCCAGGAAAGGCCGGTGTCAAGAATATCTACACTGGTAGCTCCAAGATGTACCAGGGAGGAGATATCGTCAGAAATGGAACTTGAGGCAGACTTTTGGCCCAAAGGTTCAATGGGCGCTTTTTCTACTTTTTTTTTGAGGACATTAACCAGGGCCCGGATAAAGTGACGGGTTTTTTCTTCCTCGGCATAAACTTCTTCCGGCGTCACACTTTCACTGGCTTTATCAAGCTCCTCCCTGATGCAGTCTGTAAGCTTTCCGCGGACAGAAAGATGTGCGGCAATAAGGGCAATTTCTGCCCTTACGCAGGCCTTTACCGAGGCCTCCTCGGAAATCCAGGGCAGGAGTATGTTAAAAAGAGATTCTTCTGAAATTGAATAGCGGTGATCCAGCGGGGATATGTTCCTGAAGATTGATCGTAAGGCAGAATGGGCTTCCATGTTAAATAATGACACAATCCGGCATGGAATGTCAAGACAATATTTATTGACAGACAATATTTGTTAACAGCATTATTTATCGACAGGTATTAAACCTTATACATCCTGAGCCGCAGGGCATTGGATACTACCGTCACGGAACTAAGGCTCATGGCGGCAGCGGCAAGCATGGGATTCAAGAGCGGACCTCCAAAGAGATGCAGCAGCCCTGCGGCAACAGGAATGCCCAATGTGTTGTAGGCAAATGCCCAAAACAAATTTTGCTTTATAGTCCGGATTGTCCGCTTGCTTAAATTAATGGCTGCTGGTACATCCATAAGATCGGAATGCATTAACACAATATCAGCGCTTTCCATTGCCACATCCGTACCGCTGCCGACAGCAATTCCAATGTCCGCCTGTACCAGCGCTGGAGCATCGTTAATACCGTCGCCAACCATTGCTACAAAATATCTATGGCGTTTTGCTGTTCCGGGAAAAAACTTATGCTTTTCTGCGGGCATATTGTCAATAAATGTCTCCTTTAGTTTTTTTATTTCATTGGATTTGTCCCGGGGCAATACCTCGGAAAGAAGGCGATCGATCCCTACCTGTTTGGCAACAGCAGCAGCGGTTATTTTATTGTCACCTGTTATCATGGCAACTTCAATTCCCATATTGCGCAGGCGTTCAATGGCCTTTCGGCTGCTTTTTTTCACTGTATCAGCAACAGCAATCATTCCGGCGAGTTTTCCGTCAATGGCAACATACATCGTTGTCTTGCCATCACTCGCCAGCCTGCCGGATTCGGATTCCAGTGTCGAAACTGGAATGCCCTGCTCTTTCATGTGTTTTATGTTTCCGATGAGAATTGAGAGTGGGGAGCCGGGAGTGTAATATGAAGAATGACTGCTTAATGGCGCAGCGTCTATTTTGGCTTCTATGCCAAGGCCGGTGATGGATTTAAATTCCGATACGGGAAACAGTTTAAGACCGCGTTTTTCTGCTTCCTGCACAATAGCCTGGCCCAAAGGATGCTCACTCCCGCTCTCGGCAGACGCAGCCATCTGAAGCAAATAATCCCCGCCATTTTCCATACTCCGTTCTTCATTCCCCAAAACAATATCCGTAACCCTGGGCTTGCCTTCGGTAATTGTTCCTGTCTTGTCAAAAACCATCATGTTGATCCTGTGGGCTGTTTCCAGTGCCTCGCCGCTTTTGATCAGTATGCCGTTTTCTGCGCCTTTCCCCGTGCCGACCATAATTGCAGTTGGTGTCGCCAAACCCAGGGCGCAGGGGCAGGCTATAACAAGTACAGAAATAAAAATTGAAAGTGTAAACGCTGCATTACCTGATGCAATAAACCATGCAATTCCAGCCAGTACCGCAATCATGCAAACAACCGGAACAAACACGGCAGAAACCCTGTCGCCCATAGCCGCTATGGGGGCTTTGCTGCCCTGAGCGTCTTCTACAAGTTTAATAATCTGGGCCAACACTGTGTCGGCGCCCACTTTATCGGCCCTGAACCGGATTACACCCGTTGTATTTATCGTTGCGGCATAAACGAGGTCGCCTGCCTTCTTGTCTACCGGCATACTTTCGCCTGTCAGCATGGATTCGTCCATTGCTGAAAGACCTGCCAGTACCGTACCATCCACCGGGATTTTTGCGCCGGGTTTTACAACAATAATGTCACCCTTAATCACTTCATCAATCGGGATTTCTTTTTCTGTGCCGTCCTGTATGATAATTGCGGTTTTGGGTGAAAGGCGTATTAGCTTTTTAATCGCCTCACCGGTTTTGCCCTTTGATACGGCTTCCAGGGTTTTGCCAAGCAGAATCAGGGCAAAGATAACACCGGCTGTTTCATAATACAGAAGGTCAACCGCAGCAGAATCACCGCCTGCTATCTTCCAGGTGTTGAATACGCTGAAAATTATCGCAGCCGAAGTTCCTATGGCGATTAGGGAATCCATATTGGGACTGCCCCGTATCAGTGCAGAAAATCCTACGATGTAAAATTTATATCCTGCTATGACAACAGGAATCGTCAAAACCATCTGCATTATAGCAAATGCAAGGGGAAAGTCTTTCATTAAATGGTGTATCGATGTCCAAAATGGCAGCCACCTGAACGGCAGCATGGGAGTCATTGTAATATAAAAAAGCGGCAGCGCAAAAACAACTGCGACAATGGTTTTTGTTTTAAGGGTATTAATTTCCTTCTGTTTGCGCGTCCAATCCTCATCGGCAGTGCTGATCTTTTCAGGCGCCAGTGCCTTATAGCCTGTCTTTTCTATGGTTTCACGAATAACAGAAAGCCGTACTGTTTGAGGATCATAGGTAAAGGTAGCCTTTTCCGTGGCAAGATTAACTGATACGGAAGATACACCGGATAGTTTACCGATCGCCTTTTCTACACGTGCAGAACAGGCAGCGCAGGTCATTCCGCCTATGCTCAATGTTTCGGTTTGCATTTGTTTCCCCCTGTCAAACAGTTGTCAGCCGGAGTATTACACGTAACTCATTTCCTGAATATGGTATTCATCCGTATCGGAATCTTTATTATTGTTCAGAATATCTTTTAATGAAATAAACCTTTCATTCCTGGGTTCAGCCAAATCCGCAAGCATACGAAGTGAATGTCGTCCTTTTCTTGATTTTTTCATTGTATGGTCCGCCTTGGCATTTTTACCCTGTTATACCATGGGATTGCCATGTTTTCAAGATTTTGCTTTACAGCGGAAGCCGCGATAAAAAACATACAGGTTGACAGGATCTTCCGTAAAGCAAATAATTCAATGCCGGGCAGTTTTTATTTTGTAGAAAGAGGGCCTGCCGGGAAATACTCGCGAGGAAGATAAATGGCAAGGATTGCTTACAGCATAACGGAACTAATCGGGAAGACGCCGCTGCTGCGTCTTGAAAGATATGCCAGGGCGAATAATCTGGAAGCGTCAATAATCGGGAAGCTTGAATATTTTAATGCGACAGGCAGCATTAAAGACCGAATTGCTCTGGCAATGATTAACGATGCGGAAAAGAGCGGCAAATTAAAACCCGGCTCTGTCATTATTGAGCCTACCAGCGGCAATACCGGCATAGGTCTTGCGTCAGTGGCAGCAGTGCGCGGGTATCGCATTATATTGACGATGCCGGAAACAATGAGTGCAGAGCGACGCAAGCTGCTTTCAGCATACGGTGCGGAACTTGTTCTCACCGAAGCTGCCGGAGGCATGGAAGGTGCGATAGCCAAAGCCGAAGAACTGGCTGCTGCAACAGCGAATTCATTTATCCCCGGACAATTTAAAAATCCCGCCAACCCGCAGATTCATCGTGAAACCACAGGCCCTGAAATTTGGGAAGATACAGATGGCAAAGTAAATTTCTTCGTTTCGGGCATAGGTACCGGCGGCACAATTACCGGAGCGGGAGAATATCTTAAATCCAAAAATCCGGCTTTAAAAATCATCGCTGTAGAACCGTTTGATTCACCGATCCTTTCCGGGAGAGAAACTCAATCAGGAGGCAGGGCAGGCCCGCATAAATTACAGGGCATAGGCGCCGGCTTTGTTCCGGACACTCTGAACACAGGCATTTACGATGAAATTATCGCAGTAAAAACCGAAAATGCCTTTCAGGCCGGGCGCGATCTCGCCCGTACCGAAGGGCTGCTCGCAGGAATATCTTCCGGTGCAGCATTGTGGGCAGCGGCACAGGCTGCCGCCCGCCCGGAAAACAGGGAGAAAATAATCGTTGTGATTCTCCCTGACACAGGAGAAAGGTATCTGTCCACGCCGTTGTTTGGAGAATAGGGAGCTCCCGCTGAACAGTTTACAAATGTAACTTATATTTTTATAATAGAGCTGTCCGGAAAATTCAGTTTCTGATCAACATTCTTAAGGAAACACAATTTTTTGGGGCTTTTGTTCCAAAAAAGCAGGGCTAATGACGGTTTTTAAACCGCAGCAACCTTGTTTGGGTATAATCTAAACAAAAGGTTATGGAACAAGTCTGATGTTAAAGGAGAATTTACCGAAATGAAAAGCATTGTGCGGAGAGTAATGATCAATCGACGGAGATGTAAAATATGACTTTATTGAGAATTCTTGAAGCCGGTATGCTTTTTTGTTTTGGCTTTGCCTGGCCGTTCAATATTTATAAATCATACAAAGCCCGGGCCAACACGGGTAAAAGCCTTCTGTTTTTAATTGTAATCTGGGCAGGGTATCTGCTGGGAATTTTCTACAAGGCGCTTTCACCTGATCATGACTTTGTACTCTGGCTTTACATTCTGAATATAATCATGGTCAGTATCGATATTGCATTATACTACAGAAACAGATTGATCAATGGAACATCATAGGAAATTATCTGATTCATAAATGATTAATAAATCGTTTTGGGAAGAATGAGGTCAGGGTGAGCGCTGAAACAACAGATACAGAACAACGCGATCTATTGCTAAACGCGGTCAATACCATAATAACGTACCTTCTTCAGGCTGAAGTAGATCAATTTGAGAGTGCATTGTGGCGCAGCATGGGTGTATTGGCTGACGCCATGGATACCGACCGCGTACGTTTGTGGCGGAATCATCGCGAAAACGGAAAACTGTACTGTACTCAGCTTTATGAATGGTCCGAAGGCGCCGAGCCGTCGCAGGGTACAAAGATCACGATTGATGTTTCTTATGACGAAGACCTGCCGGGCTGGGAAACAAAACTCAAAAAAAACGAGTGTATTAACGGCATAGTCCGCAAAATGTCTGACAACGAACGTGATCGTTTCGGCCCCCAGGGGATACTTTCCCTTTTGATCGTACCGGTTTTTCTTCACAATGAATTCTGGGGATTCGTTGGTTTTAATGACTGTCATCGGGAACGCTTGTTTACCGCCAATGAGGAATCCATCCTGCGATCTGCAAGCCTCTTAATCACAAATGCTCTGCTGCGGAATGAGATGACCCAGGAGCTTACAGCCGCACTGGGGAAAGCCTTTGCGGCGAATCAGGCCAAAGGCCAGTTTCTCGCAAATATGAGCCATGAGATCAGGACGCCAATCAATGCGATAGTCGGCATGACCATGATCGGCAAAACGGCATCAAGCATCGAAAAAAAAGATTACGCTTTTGAAAAGATCGAGATCGCATCAACTCATCTGCTTGGGGTGATCAACGATATCCTTGACATGTCAAAAATTGAAGCCAACAAACTGGAATTATCCAATGTGGAATTCGATTTTGAAATGATGATCAAGAAGGTAGTAAATGTCATCGTCTTCCGTGTCAATGAAAAGAAACAAACTTTTAAGCTGAAACTGGATCCCAATATCCCGCAAAGATTGACAGGTGATGACCAGCGGCTGGCTCAGGTCATCACCAACCTGTTGTCAAATGCGGTTAAGTTTACGCCGGAATCGGGCTCAATTTCGCTGAGCGCCCGTTTCATCTGCGAAGAAGATAATTATTGCAAAATACAGTTTACGGTAACGGATACCGGCATAGGGATCAGTCCAGCTCAGCAAAAACGGCTGTTCCAGTCCTTTAACCAGGCGGAGAATGACACAACCCGCAAATTCGGAGGAACAGGGCTCGGGCTTGCGATTTCAAAACGCATAGTCGAGCTTATGAATGGCGAAGTATGGATTGAATCAGAAATTGGAGCAGGGGCTACCTTTGCCTTTACAGCAAAATTGGAAAATGCATCGTGCAAGGAAAGTACTCCTGGTCTTATTGAAAGAACCGAAAATGTACGGGACATAACGCCTTATCTTGCCACCCGTGAGTGGTCAGGCAGGATACTCGTAGTAGACGACGACCCTGATGCCCTTGAGTTTTTCGAAGTTTATGCAAAACGCATGAATCTCGCCTGTGACACAGCTTCCGATGGTCATGATGCGCTTGAACTGATAAACCGCAGCTCTGCATATGACATCTGTTTTATAGACCTGCGAATGCCTGTAATGGATGGCATTGAACTCGCTCGTGCCATAACGGCAACACAGGCAATTAAACCGGTGATCATCATTATTTCCGCCTATGACTGGAATCCCATTGAGCAGGATGCAAGAGTAGCCGGCGTTAATGGATTCCTGCTTAAACCTTTATTCGTTTCCGATGTAACAGAGTGTATTAATAGCCATGTCTGCGCAAAGAATGTTACAGAAGGTGGCAGCGCTGAACTCACAGCGAACCTTCAGGGCGAAGTTTCCGGAGCATACAAAAGAACGGAATCGTTCCAGGGCCGCCGCATCCTGCTGGCGGAGGATGTAGAGATCAACCGCGAAATTGTGCTTACTTTGCTTGAACCGACCCGCCTAGAAATCGACTGCGCAGTCGATGGCGCCGAGGCAGTAAGGCTCCTGGCTGCCGGGCCTGAGCGCTATGATATGATTTTTATGGATGTGCAGATGCCGGTGATGGACGGCCTGGAAGCAACGCGGCACATACGATTGCTTGATTCTGCAAAAGCCAGAGATATCCCGATTGTTGCCATGACAGCAAATGTGTTCAGGGAAGATGTAGAACTGTGTATGGAAGCCGGCATGAACGATCATATCGGCAAACCCATTGATTATAACGAGATGCTATCAAAATTAAAATTGTATTTACATTCATAATTGACAGTAAAATTCACATATTATGAAAACGCAGGGTATACAAATGTCAAATATATGATATAATTGGTTAATATATTAAATTCAATTAAACAAGGGAGATAAAAAATGGCGACAAAATTTCTTTATCAGGGACATGGAAGCTACAGAATCACTGCCGCAGACGGCAGAGTCATCTACATCGATCCCTATGCGGGGAAAGGCTATGACAAACCCGCAGATATTCTGCTGGTGACGCACCAGCATGATGACCACAACCAAATCTCTCTTGTGATACAAAAACCCGGCTGCACCGTGATTACAAATGTCGAAGCTCTTGCAGGCGGCAAACATAATACCTTCGACGTCGGAGGCATAATAATTGAAGCTGTCGAAGCCTGTAACGCCAACCACGATCCGAAAGAGTGCGTAGGTTTTATTCTTACCGTAGACGGCATAAAAATTTATATAGCGTCAGACACATCCAAAACAAAAACAATGGAATCATTCGCAGCAAGGAAACTCGACTATGCATTGCTGCCCATAGATGGTTTTTACAATATGGATCTGGGCGGCGCCGCCGAATGCGCCCGGCTCATCGGCGCGCGTTTTAATATCCCCGTTCACATGAAACCAGGCGAACTATTTGACAGGGAACGCGCAGAGGCCTTTGACGCGCCAGGCAAACTCGTCGTTGCGGCAGGCGAAGAAATA